>SDBS01000884.1_pt1 | contig 30031 bp, 25 predicted proteins | sample 2277091 | NCBI WGS metagenome assembly SDBS01 (sample SAMN10404972, study PRJNA504765) | marine sediment metagenome | isolation source: marine sediment core GS10_PC15, 163 cmbsf | place: Arctic Ocean: Southern Knipovich Ridge | collected 2010 | reverse complement strand
ACTGATGATGGCAGTTCTGCAATTTTCTGGACAGAGGGTGATAAATTAGGGATTTTAGTGGCGCCGGACGAGGACAGCGAAAAAGCATTAGAAAAAGAACTAAAAAAAGCCCGCAAAAAAATGAAGTAAGGATAATTAGTTTTTTAATGAAGTTCTCTCTGTTAAGCAGGGAGCTTTTTTGTTTGACAAAGAATAAATAATCATTTATAATCTAATTATTGGAATAAAGCACATTTAAAACCGAAAAAGGAGAATAGAGATGGATAGAGCGGATAAGAAAAAAATAGTTGCTACATCATGTCACCCAGGCGGCACGAATGCCGTTTCGCCTGTGATCAAAGCGCTGATTCAAGAAGGAAAAACAGAAGTTGTTGTAATCGGCCATCGATTTTCAGAAAAGATTTTTAGAAGTAATGGCATTGCTTATAAAACTATTGGGTTTTATGGGCTAGAAGATGTTTCTGTAAGCTCTATGACAGAACTTTTAGATATAGAATCACCGGATTTGATTCTGACAGGAACAGCTGCCCAAGATGAAAACAATAGAGATGTTATTGAACAGACCTTAACATTAGCTGCAAGGAGAAAAAAAATAAGGTCGTTGGCAGTTTTGGACTTTTGGGCAGAATATTCTTCAAGATTTAGTGATGTCTCCACTGAAGAAAAATTTAAATTTCTGCCAGACAAGATTGCGATTATGGACAGATTTGCAGAAAGAGCCATGAAAAAGGAGGGTTTTCAAGGAGATAGGTTGGTTATAACTGGAAGCCCTGATTTTGATAAATTGAAAAACATGGCTGAGAGTTTTACAGAATCAGAGAAATGCGAAATAAGGAGAAAAATTGGTTTAGATATAGATATATTGATTTTTTATGTAGCTGGTGTCTGGGAGAAAGAGAATTTTGGCTTTTGGGATATTGACAACCTTAAGTTAATCAATGAGGCGCTTAGCAAGCTACCGCCAAGTTTCAAAAATAAGGTTGGGGTAGTGACAAAGCTGCATACTCGTACGCCTAAAGAAGATTTTGAAAAGATAAATCAATATATTAGTCAAGTGCCTGGAAGAAAAATTAAACTGGTATCAGATATTAATCCAGAGAAGTTAATTCTGAGCTCGGATTTAGTTTTGACCGCTTTTTCGACCTTAGGCGTTAAAGCGGTATATATGAAAAAACCATGTATTAGCATCCAGCCAGGATTAAAAAGAGAGGATTTATTGAAAATTCTTACAGAAAATGAAATTATTCCTGTTGGCCGCACTGAAGAAGATTGCAGATCATTAATTAGCAATGCAATCACAGATAGAGATTACAGGGAGCGGGAATTAATAGAAAGAGCTTCTGATTTTAAAACAGATGGAAAAGCGACAGAAAGAGTTGTAGAACTCCTTTATCAAATGTTAGAGGCATGAAATAGTTTAATAGAGCTAAGGTAAAATCACCGAGGCTCTTTTTTATTTCCTTAGATTTTTTATTATGGCTTGCCCTCACACCAAAGTTGTAAACTTCTGGTAGTGAGGGTAGAATATTAGAACATGCCAATTACGCCATTTCATTGGGGACCGAGTTCGTGGATAGGATTGCTTTTATTCAGGATTTTGGATTTTTCCACCTTTTTGGTGGCTAGCATTATAGTTGATATAGAACCGTTTTATCTCCTGGTTTTTAACTTAGGTTATCCCTATCATAGGTTTTTTCATACTTTTTTAGGCGGTTCAATAGCAGCAGTATTAACCGCCATAGTTTTATATCTTCTAAAAGATCAAATTAAAAAGATAATGGCTATTTTTAGATTAGTTCAGGACTCCTCATTCAAAAAAATCCTCTGGACTTCATTTGCCGGTGTTTATCTTCATATTTTTCTGGATTCATTTATAAACATAGATATGAAGCCGTTTTATCCTTTTGAGGCTAATCCGTTTCTGGGAGTATTTTCCGCTCTTCAACTTTATACTTTTTGTGGAATATCATTTTTTGCAGGGATTTTATTGTATTTAGTCAGATTAGCAACCATTAAAAAAAATACGTAATGTTGGGTTTTACACATACGATAAGAGAGAAATATTCTTTTCTTATTCTATATATTCTTCTGCTAATTTTTATAGCGGGATTTTTGCTTTGCTTTGCTTTTTTAAATAAATCCGGAATATCTTTTAATAAAATAAAGTCCGCCCTTTCTAATGCAAGCCCCTTTACGGCAGCCATAACTCCGAATCCACTATCTTCTGAGAATCTAACCCCAGGGGTTGAGGGAAAAGAGTTAGGAGTAGAAACAAAGGCAAAAGAGCCAGAAACAACCTTGCCCCTCGTTTTTTCTAAAAAAGCGGGGAGCTTAGTAGAAATTCAAGAGATGCTTGATGATATTGCCGAAAGGATTGACATAATGAGCCAGGAAATTGCTGAATTAACTAAAAAGACCAAAGTAGTTTTCAAAGAAATCTCTGATGAAACCGAAGAATCCATCGAAGAATTAGAAGAGGACAAAGAAAGAGAAGAGATAGGACAAAAAGAGGAAGAGGTGGGACAAAAAGAGGAGGAAGACATTTGCTCCGATGGAATAAATGTAAATACTGCCTCTAAAAAAAAGCTAAAAAAAATAACAGGTGTTGGTCTGATAATAGCCCAGAGAATAATAGAGGCAAGGCCGTTTTCTTCTATTTATGATTTAACAAGAGTGAGCGGAATAGGCGAAAAAACCTTACAAAGCATAATAGAGCAGGGTTGCGCTTATGTTGAAGGCGATATAGGTTCTGGCGGTTCTGGTTCTATTTTTGTTTCTGGTAATAGGGGCGGAGGTACTTCACCGTTGCCAGCAGTGACTTATCCTGAAATTTTAATTTCCGAAGTAAAAATTGCGGAAAAGACAGGAGATAAAAATGTCTTTATTGAACTTTATAATCAGAATGATTTTGAAACCGATTTAACAAATTGGTACATTTTTAGAAACGACAAATCTTTTATTACAAAAACTTTACTTAAAGAGAAAAAAATTCCCCCAAAAGAACATTTTCTTTTAGTTAGAAAAGATTCTGAAAACTACAGTGAAAAAGCAGATGTTTTCTTTGAAGAAACATTAAACGAAGATGATAAGATTGCCTTAAAAAATCCAAATGGAGAAGTTGTGGATGAGATTTCTTGGTCTCAAATTCCTTCAGGTTTTTCTCTTGGTAGAAAATGGGATGGTCAAGGTTATGGAGATTTTGAGATTCAAACTCCGACTCCAAAAGCAGAAAATAGCCAGATAACTCCAATCCAGCCGATTTTAGAGGTTTTCCCAGAAATTATGGAATTTAGTATTATAGAATTTGATACGGAGCCCGAAAGTAAAATATTTACTATTAGCAATAAAGGAGAGGGTATTTTAGAATGGGATAGTGTTATTGAATATGATTCTTTCTCCTTTGAGGGAATAAACTGGTTAACAATAGAGCCCGAATTTGGAATGATTTCTGCTGACACGCCATCCGAAGTTTTAATCTTTCCAGATATTTCTAATTTAGCCAAAGGAATTTATACTGCTCAGATTATTATTAGCGCTGAAAATGCAGAAGAAAGCCCTAAAGAAATTGAAGTTATTCTAACTGTTGTAGAAAATGTTTTAGAAGATACTATCCCTCCAGAAGTTATTTTTAGTCTTGAGCCAGTTCAAACTTCACTTTCTTTTATGCTTTCTTGGACAGCCACTGATCCGATAGGAAGCGCTACTCCTAGTGGGCTGGAGGCGTTTTATCTTCAATATAGTGTTATTCTTCCTATTCCACCCGGAAATGTGGCTATTGTCCAATACCAAAATCAAGCAGGAGAAATGGAGAATTGGCCGATACTTGGGGATCTTAATAATGACCAAAATGTGAATTTCGTAGATTACGCCATTTTTAGCAGCTTTTGGATGAACCAAGATTGCGCTGAACCTGGTTGGTGTGAAGGGGCTGATTTTGATAAAGATGGGCAGGTGAATATTTTTGATCTAGGGGTTTTTGAAAGTCACTGGCTTAGAAAAGATATAGGCGAAGTGGTGTTGGATTCCCAAAAAACCAACCTCAATGTTTTAGGGGAGGATGAATATACTTATAGTTTTAGAATACGGGCCAAGGATAAAGCTGGAAATTTAAGTGAGTGGAAGGAAGCAATAACAACAATCAATCTGCCGAAAAAAGTACTTATAAACGAAATTCAGATTGATAGTCAAATTGGTGCTGGGGGGACTAATGATGATTGGGTTGAACTTTATAATCCAAATGAGTGGGAAATTGATTTAAGTCAGTGGTCAATTCAAAGAAGTCCAAAAAGTGGAACAATTTACAAGAAAAATTTTGAACCAGATCATAAAATTTCTGCTAATGGCTACTTTTTGATTGTGAGAAATAACGCTAATCAAGATTTATTGAATATAGCTGATATGACATGCTCGGTTCTTCAGTTAAGTTTTGATCACACTGTTTATTTAGTGAAAAATCAGGAAGAGGTTGAAAATGGAGAAGATCTGGATATAATTGATAAGGTTGGTTTTGGCGAAGAAGCTTTTTCCCCGGAAGGAAATCCTGCCCCCAATCCTCCTGAAGAAAAAAGTATTGAAAGAAAAGAACTGGGCATAGATACAAATGATAATAAACAGGATTTTGAGATTATTGATATTCCAACACCAACTAATTCAAATGGTGAAGGGTAGGACAAGGTGTCCTATCTTAAATGTTAGACCTTTCAAAAAAGTTTTCCACAGGTTTGTATTTGACAGACATTCTATAAAATTATACAAAAGAGAAACAATAATCGTTGATTTGAAAAATGGATTTTAAACTTTTAAATTCCGGTAGAGATTCTTGGAATAGGGAAGAAGTGCAGAAAAGAAGTGTCTCTAACAAATTAAATAAAAGAATTTTTGTTTTGGTTTTGCTTTTGGTTATTATTGCTGGAGGCGTTTTTTTATACCGGAAAAATCCAGATGAGAATAAATATATTGAAAGAATAAAATCACTCCTGTCGGGAAAACTTGTTTCTCTAAAAGCAATGATAGCTCCAGAATTAGACCTTTCCGAAGATTTAGGTCTGGATTTATCTGAGGTTAATATTTCCGCCTTTGTCAATGATGTGGCTTCGGCGGACAAGGAGAATTTGCTAACCGAAGGAGAGGAAGAGGAGGAAGAAGAAGAGGAAATAGTAATTACTCCAAAACAGCCGACTCTGCCTGAGATAAAAGAAAGAGTTGATGAGATTGCTGAAAAAACAGAGAAAATAATACAAGAGGTTGAGAGATTAACAGCTTTAGCTGAGCTTCAGAAAGAAGTTAATATTATTGCCAAGAAAATCCAGATAATAAGCCAGCAAATTAATGAATTAAGAACCTTAGCTGAAAGTCAAGAAAGAGTTGATAGCTTTGCCGAAGAAACAGAATTATCAAATCAAGAAACCACTTAATTAATCTGACAAATTAGAACTAAAAAAGAGCTTACTTTACCCTCACACCATAACAAGGACTGATTTAGTCAATTTTCCCCCCGCTAAGCGGGGGATTATCCTTATTTGGTGTGAGGGTTTACTCTCTTTTTTCTATTTGATACAATGTTAAGAATCACTTTATTTTATGAATAAAGATAAACTCATTGAATTAACTAATAAGATTTATCGGATGACTTTGCTTTTTCCCAAGAAAGAACCCTTAAGATATAAAATGAGAGAGGTGGCTGATGAGGTTTTAGCTAATTTTGTTTTCTGGGAAACTTTACGAGATTTTAATCCTGGCAGCTTTGCTTCTGATTGGGAGGAGCGATACAGGGATTCAGTTTTTTTGACTACTAAATATTTAGAAATTCTTAAGAGTTATTTTGAAGTAGCTAAATGGCAAAATTGGCTAAGTTATTTTGATGTCTTGGAAATTGAAGAAGAGTATGATAAGATAAAAAGTAATTTTAAAAAAGAGATAGAAGATTTAAAAGAAGGAGAAAAAAATCTGAATATAGAACCTCTTCTGCCAATTATTCCTAAAATTGACATAGAAACTGACAGAAACCCGGTCTCTGTTACTAATATTGAAAAAGGGAGAAATGAAAAATTGGATCCCAGGAAAGAAAAGATTTTGAAGATTTTAAAAGAAAAAAACAAAGCTCAAGTTTGGGAGATTAAGGAAATTTTAGCTGAGGTTTCTAAAAGAACCCTTAGAAGGGATTTTGACCAATTATTAAAACTGGGATTAGTCGAAAGAATAGGGGAGAGGAATAACACTTTTTACAAATTAAAGGTGGGACATTGATAGGACATACATATATAGAGTGATGTCCTACCACCAATGTTAAATTTGTCCTATCTTAAAGTAGTTTGGAATCCCTTAATTGGAATACCTTAAATTAAATGAATAATCCGCAAGAAGTTTTTAGTCAAATATACGACCAATGCGTAGATAAAATCTACCGTTTTATCTTTTTAAAGGTAAGTTCGCAAGAAATAGCCCAGGATTTATGTTCAGAAACCTTTTTAAAGGGCTGGAAGTCATTTAGGAAAAATAATAAGAAAATTGATAATCCTCGAGCATTTTTATATCAAATTGCCCGTAATTTAATAATTGACCATTATCGGGAAAAAGGTAAAATGCAGACAATTTCAGCAGATTATATCCCAATCACTGATCCCAGAGTGGATTTAGAGGAAGAAACAAAGGCAAGTTCTGATTTAGATACAATTAAGGCCCTTTTAGCTAATCTTAAAGACGAATATCAAGAAGTTGTTATTTGGCACTATATTGATGATTTATCAATAGCAGAAATAGCCAAAATGTTAAAAAAATCAGAGGGCACAGTGAGAGTAACACTTCACCGGGCATTAAAGGCCGTTAGAAAGGAGATTGAAGAGGTGTAACAAAACCCCTTTTATTTCGTCATAACTTAAGTAAGGCCATTATGACTGAAAAAGAACTCATCGCCAAAATTAGGACACTTCGGCAGATTGAACCCAGTAAAGACTGGGTTGTTTTAACTAAAGAGCGGATTTTAGGTAAAGAAAAACCGCGTTTTACCTTTATAGCTTTCCTTAAAGAACTGCAGAAAGGAGAGAGGTTTGTTTTCCGATATAAGCCTATTTTTGCTACTTTAATTGTTGGCGCGGTTTTGATTGGGATTTTTGGTTTTGTTCAAAAGTCAGTGCCTGGCGATACCCTTTTCTCTCTTAAAAGGATTGCCGAAAAAGGCCAGGCAGTTTTTATTTCCCAAGAAGAGCAGCCAAATTACGATCTTGAAATAGCCCAGAAAAGATTAGAAGACCTGATAAAAGTTGCCCAAAAGAATTCAGTTAAAAACCTTGCCCCGGCAATAAATGAATACCAGGCAAATGTTTCCAAAGTGGCCGAAAATATAGCCAAAGAAAAAGATGTAGAAAAAGTTAAAGAGATGGTTCTTAAAATGAAAGAGCTGGAAAGCAAAGAAGCAGAAATAAAATCTCTTGGCATAGCGATAGGTGAGAATGAAGAGTTAGACAAGACCTATGCCCAAAAGATTATAGAGATGTTAGAGCCCCTGGTTAAAGATTTAGAAAATCGTAGCTTAACAGAACAACAGCAGGAAGCTTTAACTGAATTAGAGAAAGATTTAGCAGACAGAGATTATGAAGAAGCTCTTATAAAGCTTTTTGACATAACTCGATAAAGTTTTTCACAGTTGACATTGAAATTAATTATTGCGATAATAAAAAAACATTAATTTAAAATTGGACCAGCCGTTTGATCTTGATTTTTTGAGTAATTGGCGTCTTTCATCTTTTTGAAAAAGGTGAAGGATAAACCCACGTGAGGGCTTTCTTCATAAGAGGAAAACCGCCACCCCCACGACCAAACAAAGTTTGGCGTGAGGGCAAGAAAAAATTTTTATATTCAAAAGTTCAAGATATATAAAAAGGGTCGATAACGGCTAAATGAATTATTAAATAATAAAAAAAATGAAAAACATGAAAAAAATGAAAAAAATATTTGCGATTGTAACGAGTTTAGCGGTTGCCGGATTAATTGTAGCTCCAGCACCAGCTCAAGCTACTACGCTTTCCGAATTAGAAGCTTTGATTGAGAGTTTAGCCGAGCAGTTAGCTGATGCCAGAGCTGATTTAATTGCTTTAGGCGGAGGAGGCGTAGGTGTTACCTGTACCTTTACCAGATCTCTTTATCCGGGATCAACCGGCACGGACGTTAAATGTTTACAGGAATACTTGAATGACGCTGGATATACTGTAGCCGCTAGCGGAGTCGGTTCTGCTGGTAGCGAGACCCAATATTATGGTTCTCTTACTACGGCTGCTGTAGGAGCATGGCAAGACGGCAATGACGTTGCCTACGGGGCATATAAGGGCTATTTTGGTCCTATTTCCCAGGCAAAATATGACGCCTTAGCCACAGCAGGTGAGGAAGAAGAAGAGGAGGAGGAAGAAGAGGAAGAAGAGGAGGAAGAAGAAGAGGAAGGCACTATTACAGCAACTTTAAACTCGGCTCAAGTCAACAATGTTGAACTATACACTGCTGACACCGAAGTAGCTGTTGCTGCCGCTGACATTAAAGCCACCGGTTCTGCTGTTAGCGTTAGGCGTGTTATCGTTAACTTTAACAAGAGGCCTTGGCTGTATATCTCCAAGATTTATATCAGCGATGAGAGCGGAGTGGTAAGGACAGTTAATGTAACTGAGGATAACTGTTCTGAGATTACAGTTGGCAGCAGTTATGACGTTCTTATTACTGGTTTGGATATCAATGTTGCCGACGATGGCGGCGCTGAGACTATTACTGTTTCCGTTGATGGTACAACCTTACCGACTGGTACTACCAGTCAGGCAATTACTCTTATCTTCCCGGCTAACTCTTTCCGCGGTATTGACGGAATTGGAATAGACCAGTATGCTCCAAGCAGTGCCCTTTCTACAAGGACATTTACTGTTAAGGAGGCATCCGCTGGCACGCTTGAACTTACTTCTAATGCTGATAATCCGATAGACAGAGCCGTAATGGTTGATGACACAGCCGAAACAACAGGCATTGTACTGTTAAGAGCAGATGTCAAGGCAAAGAATAATGATGTTATTTTAAGAACGGTTGTGGTGACAGACGCTAACGCAAGCGTACCCGGCCCTCTCAAAACTCTTTACCTTTATGAAGGCGACACGTCAGGCGAACCATTATCTAGCACCAGTACAATAACATCAGCCGGTTCTTCACTTGCAGATGTCAATTTGACAATTCCCAAAGATACAACCAAGACATTGATAGTGGTGGGAGATTTCTACAAGACAACCGGATACTATGACGAAGGAGCCAGTACAACTATGGCTATTGTAGCTAGTACAGTCGGTCTTTCTGGTGAAGATGCTGATACTTTTGCTGCGGCGAGCGTATCAGGTTCTACTGTGACAAGCGGAGGAGCCTATCTCTATATTAAAGCTCCAAGCTTTGCGCTAGTAACTTCTACAATTACACCGATTGAAGCACCAACAGGCAGCAGTACTCCTTTGCAAGCTAATGCAAGGATTAGGATTAATGTTACGGCTAATGGCGGAGATGTCTATATACCAGTTTATAGTGGTACTGGAGCTTCTAGTGGTATAGTAGCAACTGTGAATGTTGCAGCCAGTTCAACACTAGCTGGAAATGCAATTACTAGTGATGCAGCTTATGGAAGCACTGATGAACTGAATTGGGTGGTAAGAGCCAACCAAACTAAATATTTTGAGTATTATGCTGTGCTGGGAACTAAAACGGTAGGTCCCGCTGGCGCTGGTCATACTGATTACTTAAAGCTTCTCAATGTCAAGTGGGGTACAACCCTTGGTGGTGCTTGGGACAATACTTGGGCGTGGGGTCTTACAATCTTCAAGACAAGCCCGATATTCTTGCAGACACCTTTGTGATAATCTGAGATTTTTCTGTAATGCTTAAGATAAAACTTCTATCGCAGACTATCCTTGTGTATCTGTGAATAGGAAACAAAAAGCCCTCGCCTAGCGGGGGCTTTTTGTTTTATTAAAATCTTGTTAATATGAAACAATTGTATGATAGAGAAAATAACAAAATTATTATTATTTTCAGTAATAGCCATTACTCCCTTTTTAAAGACAACTTCTCTTTATTTTCCTTATGTATCGGGAAAGGTTTATGCTTTTCGGTTGTTGGTAATGTTGGCTTTCTTTTTTTGGGTTTGGCTGATATTAAAAGAAAGGGAATATAGGCCTAATTTTAAAAATCTTTTAGTAATTGCTATTATTTTATTTTTTTTAGCTCAGATTCTGGTTTCTTTTTTCGGGGTTGATCCTGTTTTATCTTTTTTTTCAACCATTGAGAGGGGAGACGGGGTTTTGCAGTACGGCTTTTGGATTTTGTATTTTTTAATGTTAATCTCAGTCTTGAAAAGCAAGAAAGATTGGCAGATATTTTTAGGTGTTTTTTTGACAGTTGCTCTTTTAATCTCCCTTTATTCTTGGTCTAACTACCCAACAAGGCAGCCTAGTTTATACGGCATTTTTGGCAATCCTGCTTATTTCGGCGGTTTTTTGATTTTTGCTATTGGTTTTGCAGCCGTTTTGATTCAAGAGCGAACCTCGCATTATCCTGCCAAGAATGGAGATACAAGGCAGGTTTCTCTTTGGGAAAAATATTTTCCTTATTTGAATTTCCTTTTTTTCTCTCTAATTTTATTTTTTATTCTTAGTTTAATTTTTACTCAAATTCGAGGAGCTTATGCCGGTTTAGCAGGTGGACTTGGTTTATTTGCAATTCTTACCATTTTGTTTTTGAGAAAAGAGAAAAAGAGGCTGATAATTTGTTTAATTTTATTTTTAATGATTGGCTTAACCTCTGTCGGACTTATTTTTACTTATAAAGAATCTCAGTTTGTTAAAAATTACCGCATACTTAGGCGTGTAGGCGAAATTAGCGAGCCATGGGAAACTGCTTCAGTCAGAGAACGTTTATTAACCTGGCAGATAGCTATTAAAGCCTTTAAAGATAAACCAATTTTCGGCTGGGGACCAGAAAATTTCGCCTCAGCCTTTAATAAATATTATGATTACCGTATTGGATTAGGAGAGCCCTGGTTTGACAGAACGCATAACCAACCCCTTGAGATTTTGGCTACCGGCGGAATAGTTCTTTTTTCTTTTTATCTTTTTTGGATGGGCGTTGCAATTTACTTTATTTTCAAAATATCAAGAGAAAAAAAGACTCTTTCTTTTATTTTGATTTCCATCTTTTTGGCTTATTTTTTGCAGGGATTTTTCTTATTTGATCTTTTGCCAACTTATCTTGGACTTTTCCCATTTTTGGGATTTTTGGTTTTTCAATACAATTCAATTTATCGGGTGAAAAAAGAAGAATCCTTCGATGTGGCTCAGGACAAGCAAGAGAAAAAAAATAATTTTGATAACAAGACCCCATTATATATTTTAATCCCTACCGCCTGCCTGGTTTTATTTGTAATTTACACAACCTGTTTTATTCCTTACAAGGCAAACGCCCTAGCTTTGAAATCTTACGTTTATGCAGAAAACGGAATCTATAAAGGAGTCAAATCATTGTTAGAGCAATCTTTTGCGATAAAATCTCCTTATACTTTTTGGGAGGTAAGAAAAAGAGCGGGCTGGCAGTTTGTCAATGTTTTTGAATATAACTTAAATAATACAACAAACCCGGACGATGCTCAGATGCTGAAAGAGATTTACGATTTTATTACTCCCGAACTTGAAAGATTTGTGGAAAATAAGCCCTATGATCCTCAAATTTATTATGTTTTGGGGAGGATGTATAGATTAGGTTTTGAAAAATTTGGTCAGAACGATTTAAATAAAGCCGAAAATGTTCTCAAAAAATCCTTAAACTATTCTGAATACCGGATAGAGTATTTTAATGAATTAGTTCGGATTTTGATTTTACGAGGAAAACTTGAGGAGGCGGAGGATTTAATAAAGGATTACACAAAAAGAATTGGCTCTGATTATCCTTTTTCTTATGTAACTCTGGGCCATTTTTATTTTATAGAAAAAAAATATGATTTAGCAATGATTGAGTACCAAAAAGCCAAAGAAAAGGGTTATGAGTTTTGGAAAAATCTCGAGGAATATAACCGCTATCTTTTAACAGCCGAAGAATTAGAAGATTATCAAAAAATTATTGATATGTGCCAGGAATATTTAGAAAATGAGGAACCAAATGCTGACACTTTTTTTAATCTGGCAGTTGCCTACCGGGAATTAAAAGATTTTCAAAAAGCTGAAGAGTTTTTTCTTAAAGCGCTTGAATTAAACAGCGAGTTTGAAGAATACCGGATATTTTTTATCATTGGGACTTGAAAATTTCTAAAAATTTGTTACAATAAATTAATGTTTAAAAAATGTTTAAGAATTAAAATTTGTTTGTTTTTAACTCTTTTTTTATTATTTGGAGGTGTTTCGGTGATTAGGGCGGCGACAGTAGGGGAGGTGCGTAATTTTTATATTGATTCTTCCTATGACCTTTATGATAGAGAAGAAATTGAAGCTCAGCTTCTCGGAATTAGTAATTCCTCGTATTTATATGCTGATAAATCTTGGTGGGAGAAACTTACTTCTGAAGACAAAAACAGAATAAATATCAAGCTGTACGAATTGGCTGAAGAGTTTGATGAAAAAATTTATCCAACCCTTACTTCCGAATTTGGTTCTGAATGGAAACCGGGAATTGACAATAATAATAGAATTACGATTTTATTTCATTTAATGGAAGAAGATAATGGGGGTTATTTTAATAGTGGCGATGAATATTCACGTTTCCAAAATTCAGAGTCAAATAAAAGAGAGATGGTTTATCTAAACGCCAATTACATTACGAGTAATGTAATTAAAAGTTTTCTTGCTCATGAATTCGTTCATTTAATTACTTTTAATCAAAAAGAAAAGACTCAATGGGTCGTAGAAGAAATCTGGCTTAATGAGGCCAGGGCGGAATACGCTCCAACATTATGCGGATATGATTTAGAATATCAAGGAAGCAATCTTCGAAACAGGGTTAATGAATTTTTAGAAAATCCATCTGATTCCATTACCGAATGGCAGGGCGCTTCGGCAGATTATGGCGCTCTAAATCTTTTTACTCAATATTTAGTTGATCGCTATGGAGTTAGGATTTTGAGTGATTCTTTAAAATCTTCAAGAAAAGGAATTGAAAGTATAAACTATGCTTTAGAGAAAAACGGCTTTGAAGAAGATTTTTCTCAAGTTTTTACTGATTGGACAATAGCTGTTTTAGTTAATGACTGCTCTTTTGGAGAAAAATATTGTTATGAAAACGAAAATTTGAAAGACCTTCGAGTGGTTCCTCAAAGCAATTTTCTACCCCTTACCCCAGAAAGCAGTTTATCAGTAAATTATGGCACTAAAAATTGGGCAGGTAACTGGCAGAAAATTTTCGGCGGTAGAGATACTCTAACTTTTGAATTTAAAGGAGGAGAAGGAAATAACTTTAAAGTTCCTTATCTTATTTGTCAGGATTCAAATAACTGTTCAATTGATTTTTTAGTTTTAGACGAAGAACAAAAAGGTGAAATTATTCTTGAAGATTTCAATACAAAATATACTTCTTTAACTATTATTCCTTCTCTTCAGAGCAAATTATTCGGTTTTAACGGGATAGAACCCACTTATTTATTTAATTGGAAAGCAACAATTTCTAATGGAACAGATGAAGACGAAGACGAAGATGAAGATCAAGATGAAGACGAAGACGAAGATGAAGATCAAGATGAAGACGAAGACGAAGGTGAAGATCAAGATGAAGATGAAGATGAAGATGAAGACGAAGAAACAGAGATGATTAGACAGCTTTTATCCCAGATCGCTTATCTAAAAGCAGAAATTGCTAAAGTCCAAGCACAAATAGCCGCTGTTCCAGGAAGAATTACAGTTTCCTGCCAGAGATTTAATAATAATCTTTATTATGGAATGATGGGAAATTCAGAAGTTCGTTGTCTCCAGCAATTTTTAAAAAATCAAGAGCCGGAGATTTATCCCGAAGGTTTAGTTACTGGAAACTTTCTTTCTTTAACTAAAACAGCTGTTATTAAATTCCAACAAAAATACGCTAATGATATATTAGCTCCCTGGGGATTAACTTCAGGAACAGGTTATGTTGGTTCAACAACCAGAGCTAAGTTAACTTCTCTTTTATCAGATAGTACTTCCGGCGTTAGAACGAGTAGGTAAATTTAAGCAAAAAGCCCTGCGTTAAATGCGGGGCTTTTTGCTAAACCTACGAGTCTCGTAGTCTAATACTATGGCAAAGATTTTAAGAATTCCTCCACGTTCGCTTTTGATTGAGGCGACAATTCTATAACAATCATAGCTTCTTCTCTGGCTTTGTCATATTCTTCAAGAATCCTATAAACATAAGAAAGAGAGGCATGAAATTGGAAATTTTTAGGTTCAATTTCAATTAATTTTTGATAAATTTCTACCACATTTTCATAATACTTAACATCCCCTGTGTTTTTAGCTAAATTCGCATAAGTGTTGATTAGCTGGGATAGAGCTTTTTTTGATTCAACTTTATATCCTTTTTCGCTGGCTGTTTCCATAGCTTTTAATGCTTCCTCAGATTCATTTAAACTAATTAAAGCCAGGGATTTTATCCACCAGCAATCTCCATTATCAGGGGCAAAATCAATACATTCTTCAGCTTTTTCTTTTGCTTCTTGATATTTTTTATTTATCATGTCATTTTTTGCCAAGGCAATAAAAATCTCCGGGTGTCTCGGGCTAAATTGTTTAGCTTTTTCAATACTGACAAAAAACTCTTTGTTTAATTCTTCTTTTACTTCCGGTTTAAGGTTGGGAGTTGATCCAATATAGTTGTTGATATATATACTGAGATAGAGCCAGCTTCTAGTATAATAGGGCCTTAATTCTGTGCATTCTTCTAAAATTTGAATTGCTCTAAGCGATAGTTCTGCATTTCTTTCGGGCATTATTCTGGCGGCTAAACTGATGATATCAATATATTGAAGACGTAAATAGTTATCAATAAAACTTTTTTCAGACATAATATCTTCCATTCTTTTTAAAACTGTTGGATATTGCTTTTTGGCTAACATTAGATCATTCTGCGCTACGGAGTTGATTCTTTTTGATAGAAAAACAGCCTCGTTTATTTTTTTGTTGATTTGAAACGGTTTTATATTAGCTGACCAGATAAACCAAATTAGAATAAAGCAAAGTATAGTTATAAAAATGTATTTTGAAGGATTAAGGGCTGTAGGTTCATCTATCTTCTTTAAAGGAGATTGTTGCTGCTGGTTTTGTTGTTTAATATTTTCCTGACTCCTTGAAATTAAGTGAAAAGCATAGCCGATTAGTAAAAAGAAAATTAAATAAGTAGAAAAAACATCAAAGCTAAAAAAATTGGCAATCAAATAACCAATAAAAGTTGCCTGTAGCCCATGAGCTATTATTGCAGAACGCGGATTTATACTGATTCCATCAGACTTATGCAGATATTTTTTTATTCGTTGAAGCTGCCAAAAGAGAGCTCCAAAAAGGGAAAGATAGATTATCAAAGCTGGAATTCCAGCTGAGACGCTTACATCAAATATAAAACCATGGCCTCTATCCCACCAACCAGAGCTGCCTGTGCCGGGCTGTTTTATTATTCCTTGTAAAGTTGGATCGTAAAATTTATCAAATCCAATAGAGAAATTTTCTGGTCCGTAACCCAACAAGGGCCTGTCTTTAAGCGCCTCAAAAGCTACTTTCCAGCCGGAACCGCGGCTATCCAAGATTTCATTAAGCGAAAAATTTTCAGCAAAAGACCATGTTTTTTTAAAACCAGAGCCGAAAAGAATATTTTTTTCTAAAACCTGAACAAACTGGGGTTGGGTTTTTAGCCAGAAAAATCCAAATATGCCAAAAATTATAATTATTATGGTTGAAATTTTCAGCCAGACAACCTTTTTGCTGTATTTTTCCGCAAAAGATTTTTTAGGGTAGAAAAAAATGAAGAACAAGGATCCGATGAAAAAACCTAAGAATACAGCTCGAGTGGCAGCAAGAATAATGCCAATAGACAACAAAATAAGACAAGAAAAATAGAAAATTTTCTTTTTACCTTTTGAGGTTATTCCAAAGGCAAGAGGTAAAAATACTAAAAGAACTAAATAGAGCGCTAAAAATATTGGTCCTCCCATTGTAGAAACAGGTCTCCAATCATAAGGAACCATGTATTTACTAAATAATCCAAGTTTTTGAAAAATTGCAATAATTGCTGTTAAGCATCCGACAACAAGAGCAAAATCCAAAATTTTCTGCCAGTCCTTTCCTCTTAAGTTTAGAAAAATAAAAATAGCAAAAATTATACAAAGACCAAAGGTTAAAAACCCGCCTCCTCGGTAAGGGCTTCCCCAGAAACTAAAACGAGGGTCTAAAGAAAAAATTGTAGCTAAAAGAAAAATCCCAAAAAGAGCGACTAAGAGCCAAAAAGGCAAGGTTGCTTTACTATGCCGAATTTTTTGCCAAAAAAGGACAAGCTTTTCTTTTTTAAAAAGAATTTCCCAAATAAAAAAGAAAATTAGGGTAGAAAATATAATTCGGAAGATAATGCTTTTTGCCCAAGCAGCAGGATGAAAAGTAGGTGGAAAGGATAGCAGAGGTAAAGTTAAAATCAAAAAAATGCCGATTAGGTATAACCAGTAGAAATTATTTTGAATTTGGGAGTTGTTTTTCATATAAGTTTATGATACATTATTTTATTAAAAAAGCAAAAATAATGAGAGAATCTTTTTTACCTGATAAAACAATTATACTTTAAGGAAGAGAGAACCTGGTTTTATCTTGATACTTGGAAAAGATATGAGAAAGCAATGCTTGGCTGTGGATAACCCTCTTATTTGATACTAATTGACCCCTCTTGACACCATTCCTTGGATACTCTATTATTAAAGCAGAAGAATACTTCCTCTTCTTCTCCCTCCTCTTTTTCTTCTTAATGATATTAAAAAAAAGAGGACTATGGCTCTGCCACACTTAGTATGGCAGAGCCATATCTTAAGAATATGTCAGAAATAAAACCAAACGAAGTTTATACAACCAAAGAAACTCAGGATTTTTTGAAAGTAAGCAAAAGCACTATGAAGCGCCTGTTGAAACAAGGCGTAATTAAGGCCTACAAAGTGGGGGGAACCTATAGAATTTGGGGCGATGAAATTTTAAACCTGCTTTCTCCAAAAACCGGGAAAAAGGTTTATAATGTTTATCACAGAATTAAAGAAAAGACTAAAAGGACTATTGAAAAATGGTAAAAATTTCAGATTACAAGGCAGTAATTCTTGCTGGCGGCAAAGGAACCAGATTATATCCTATTACTTATGAAATTCCCAAGCCCCTGCTTCCGGTAAGAAAAAAGCCAATTATAAATTATTTAATTGACCTTTTTTTGAAAGAAGAAATAAAGGATATCGCAGTTTTAATTAGTAAAGATTTTAGGGAAGAATTTACTTGGTGGAAGAAAAGATATTATCCAAAAAATAAAATTAAATTTGTGGAGGAAAAAAAGCCCCTTGGAACTTTCGGAGGGCTTTGGTATTTAAAAAAATGGATTTCAAATAAACCATTCTTTTTAACCAATGGAGACGAATTGAAAGAAATTAATTTATTTGAGATGAATAAATTTCATCAAGAAATGAAACTTCCAGCTACCATTGCTTTGGTAAAAGTGTCTGACCCTCAGCATTACGGAGTCGTTATTTGTGATCGCGGAGGAACAGCTAAAGTTTTTCTCGAAAAACCTCAAAATCCACCCTTAAACTATATTAACTCCGGCCTTTATTTGTTTTCTCCAGAAATTTTTAATTATCACCCCGGCCTCAGATTCTCAATGGTTGAAACCGACCTTTTTCCGAAATTAGCAAAAGAGAAAAAATTAGCTGGGTTTAAATTTAATGGCAAATGGGCAGATTGCGGCACTTTTGAACGTTATTCTGCCGCTCTAAAAAACTGGCGATAGGATAAATGATATGAAGATTAAAAGTTTTATAGATGTTAGAGCGTTTTTATTCAATAATACAAGCATTAAGCAAACGATCTTTAAAAATACTTTTTGGATGGGATTAGGCGATGGAATAAATAAATTGCTGAAACTAATTTTACTCATTTATATAGCTAAGATTTTAGGAGCTACTGAGTATGGGAAATTCAGTTTTGCTTTTGCTTTTGTTGGTTTATTTACTGCCTTGACCGTGTTGGGTGTCCCTAAAATTATGGTAAGGGAGTTTGCCAGAGATAAAAAGAAAGAAAAAGATTTTTCGTCTATTGTTTCTTTAGGAATTTTATTGAATTTGGGAACACTTATTTTGATTTTTATTAGTTCCTTTTTCGTTACTTCCAACTTTCAAATTCAAAAAATAATCTGGATTTTAGCAGTTTCTACTTCTCTTGATATTTTAGGTCATGTTTTTTGTTCTTTTTTCCGAGCTCGCCAACAGATGCAATATGAGGCGTTTGCTAAGATTATTCAAGTTTTGATATTAGCCAGTGTTGGGTTTTTTGTTCTTTTTTATTCTCCCTCAATCCTGAATTTAAGTTATGGCTATTTGTCCGCTAGTTTAGTAGTTTTAATTTTTATTTTACTGATATTTTTTTTAAAGTTCGGATTTCTAAAAATCAAATGGAATATTGCTGTTTGGAAGAGATATTTATCAATGTCCTGGCCCCTGGCTTTAGTAGGATTTTTGACAATTATTTATGCTCAGATAGATTCAGTAATGATGGGATATTGGAATCAAATTACCCAGACCGGCTGGTATAATGCTGCTTACAGGATTGTAGGAGCAACTTTAATTCCAGCAAGCCTTATTTCCTTGAGTTTTTACCCGGCTTTAAGTAAGATTTTTAAAGAATCAAGAGAAAAGCTTCAGGGGGTTTGGAATTCTCAAATGGAAATAATGATTTTTTTGGCTCTTCCTGTTACTATTGGGGGAATAATTTTAGCTCCTAAAATTATTGACTTTATCTACGGTTCAAGTTATGCGCCATCAATTATGGCTTTTCAAATCTTAATTATTATGGCTGGAATTTCTATTTTTTCTTCTCCTTTTCAGCAAGCATTAATTGTTTCCGATCAGCAAAAAAAGATTTTTTGGGGTATTTTAGTAGGGGTAGCAATTAATATTATTTTAAATTCAATTTTAATACCAAGATATAGCTTGTATGGGGCGGCTATCGCCACGGCAATTACTGCTCTTTTAACTTCATTTATATTTTTTAAATTTGTTTCTAAATTTACCTCGATTCAACCCTTTAGTTTAAAGCTTTTTTTCAGTTTAATCATAGTTGGTTTTTCAAGCATTATAATGTATTTTGTAATATCCTTGCCTAAAATTTATAATCTTAATGTCTTGCTTTCTATATTTATCGGACTTTTTGTTTATCTCATTGCCTTCTTTAGTTTAAAATTTACTCTAAAACGTATTAATCATTATTATCAACGTATATGAAAAACAAAAATATAGTAGCAATAATACCAGCTCGAGCTGGTTCAAAAAGCATTCCACAAAAAAATATAATTGACTTAGGAGGACATCCTCTCTTAGCTTATTCAATTGGAGTTGCTAAATTATCAAAATTTATCAACAGAATTATTGTAACCACAGATAGTAAAGAATACGCTGATATTGCCAGGAGATATGGAGCCGAAGCCCCATTTTTACGTCCTAAAAAATATGCCGGAGATTTGTCTCTGGATATAGAATTTTTTCGTCATGCCTTAAATTGGTTGGAAGAAAAAGATAGATATGTTCCAGATTTAATTGTTCATTTGCGTCCTATTACTCCCATAAGGAATTATAAATTAATTGATAAGGCAATTTTGGAAATACTTGCTGACAAAAAAGCTACTGCCTTAAGAAGCGCTCATATTAGCGAATATACAGGTTATAAAATCTTTAGGAAAAAGGGGAACTATATTAATTTTTTTGGAAAAGAGGATTTTAAGAAAGGCGAAGAGTATTATAATTATCCTCGTCAAGCTCTTTTCCCCACTTATAATCCTAATGGCTATGTAGATATTATTCTTCCTAAAACATTAAAAAAGACAGGCACGCTGCATGACAAGAGAATTAGGGCTTTTATAACAAAAAGAGTTGCTGACATTGATTGTATTGAGGATTTAAAATTTGCAAAGGAATTATTAAAAGATAGAGAATATTCACCTTTAATAAATTTATTAAATAAGATTAAAAAATCATAAAAACCTATATATGCCAAATTATCTTGAGACCATTTATTTTACAGAAGAATATGGAAAAAATGATTATCCTCAAAAGTTATGCAATTATATTTACGATGAATATTTTAAGGAATATATAGAAAGAAACAACTTAAAGAAACCCGAAATATTGGATATTGGAAGCGGAAAAGGAAACCACTTGGTAGGATTTTCAAGATTGGGAACGGAAGCGCACGGTTTAGACAAAAGAGATGAATGTTTAAAGGTTTTAGAAAATTTTGATATACGAGAATGCAATATAGAGAAAGAAAGATTTCCATTTGAAGATAATTTTTTTGACTTTGTTTTTTCAAAATCTGTTTTAGAGCATGTAAAAAATACCGACAATTTTTTGAAAGAAACATTAAGGGTATTAAAGCCTAACGGGATAGCCATTATGCTGACTCCGGACTGGAGAAGTCAAAGGAAATTTTTTTGGGATGATTATACTCATGTAAAAGCATTCACCAGAAAAAGTTTACAGAACGCAATGAAAATAAATGGATTTTCAGAAGTTGAGTGTAAATATTTTTTACAATTGCCCTTTATCTGGAAATATCCTTTTTTAAAGTTTGTCCCTAAAATAATTAGTATCTTGCCAGATTTATTAAAATGGAAAGATAGGGAAGAGAGCCAGCCAAGGAAGTTAATCAGATTCTCCAAGGAAAAAATGCTGCTGGCTGTTGGGGTTAAAAAAAAATTGAAAATATGAAAACAATGAATAAAATTGGCATAATGCAGGGCAGAGTTTTACCAAAAAGCGTAGATAAATTGCAGATATTTCCAGAAAGATGGCAAGAAGAGCTTTCTCTTATAAAAAAAATAGGATTTGATTATGTTGAATTGTTAGATGATAAAGATGGGCGGTTATTGAGCATGTTGGAGAATAAAAATTTCAATATACCTGCTGAAATTCATAAAAATAAATTAGAGTGTCAATCAATTTGTTTGGACAGATTATGTGATTATTCTTTGTTAAAAAAACCAGAGTTATTCTTTAGAAAATTAAAAGAATTAGTTGATAATTTTAAAAAAGAGAAAGGATTAAAATTTATAATACCCTTTTTTGATGAGAACAAATTAGATAATAAAGAACAATTATATTCGGCTTTAAAGGAAATTTCCAAATACGATAAATTTCTTATTAAAAATAATTTATATTTTTCTTTAGAAATTGATTTTGAAGCAAAATTAATTAGAAATGAATTCAAAAAGTTTAGGTTTAAAAATATTGGTATTTGCTATGATCTGGGTAACAACATTGGCCGCGGTTTTAATTTATACGATGAAATGATCTTGTTAAAAAATTATATTAACCATATTCATATAAAAGATAAAAAAGAAGGCAAAAATATAAGAATTAGAAAAAATTTGGAGCAGTTAAGGTTGGGTTTTCTGGCCATTAAAGAAATATTATTTGATGGTCACATGATCTTAGAAACTTGTATATCTCCTGTTCCTTTAGATGAAGCAAGAAAGAATTTAATCACTGTTAAAGAGTATATTAATAAAATACTATGAAAATATTATTTGCAGGCCTAGGTTCAATAGGCCAAAGACATTTGCAGAACATCAAAATGCTGAAAAAGCAAAAAATAATAAAAGACAATATTCAGCTTTTTGCTTTAATAAAAGATGTTGATGTCCACCGGCTTATAAAGGATGGAAAGTGTTTTAGAGTTAAGGATATAGCCGAACATTATAATATCAAAACCATAAAATCCTTAAAGGATGCAAAAAAGATAAAGCCTGATGTCGTTTTCGTCGTTAACCCCAGCGCTCTTCATATAAAAACCGCTTTAGAGTTTGGAAAAGAAGGAAGTAATTTATTTATTGAAAAGCCGCTCTCTAACAGTTTAGATAAATTAGATGAGCTCAAGAAAGTTATAATGGAAAAGAAATTGGTTTCTATGGTGGGCTATCAGACGAGATTTAGTCCTTTGATTAAAGATGTGAAGCAAATCATTGGAAGAAACTTTAAAAAAATTATCACTGCCTCTTTTGAATGGAATACTTTCTTGCCCTCGCATCACAAATACGAAGATTACTCAAAAGGATATGCTGCCAGAAAAGATCTTGGGGGAGGAGCAGTTCTTGGTCTTATCCATGAGATTGACCTTATATATTATTTATTCGGTTTGCCAAAAAAGTTTTTAGCCGTAGGAGGTAAACTCAGTAATTTTAAGATGGACATTGAAGACACTATGATGTCTATCCTGGAATACAAAATAAATCAAAAACTCATTCCAGTTTATTTGAATTTATCCTATGCCCAGACAAAAGAAGTTAGAAAATTTAAAATTCAATTTACAGATAAAACTTTATTTGTAGATCTGATAGAGAATAAATATGAACTTTATGATGAGAAGGGGGATTTAGTTAAAGAAAAAAAGGACAAAACAAAAAGGAATGATTTATTTGTTAAAGAAGTATCTTATTTCTTAGACTGCGTTAGAAAAGGAAAAGACACCCTTATCAATGTTGCTGAAGGCAGGAAAAGTTTGGAGTTTGCATTAAAAATAAAAGAATCAATGAAAACAAAAAAATGGATAAAATAACCAAAACATTAGACAAGTTTGAACTTAATGGGCGAGTCTGTGTCATTACTGGTGGAGCTGGATTTTTGGGAAAAAAACATGCCGAAGCTATTTTAGACGCTAATGGTATTCCTGTTCTATTAGACATTGACCAGGAAAAAATAAGTAAAGCAATTTCTTCTTTAAAAGATCAGTATCAAAAAGAAGTTTCTGGATTTAAGGTTGATATTACCGATAAGAAAGATTTAGAAAAAATAAAAGAGGAAATTTTAGCAAGACATAATCAAATTGATGTTTTGATTAATAACGCAGCCAATAATCCAAAAGTGGAAGACAATGAAGAGCAAAAAAATTGGAGCCGTTTTGAAAATTTTCCAGAGAGTATTTGGCAGGACGATTTAAATGTTGGATTAAAGGGAGCATTTTTTTGCAGTCAAGTGTTTGGTGGCTATATGGCAGAACAAGGCAGGGGAGTTATATTGAATATATCTTCTGACTTAGGAATAATTGCTCCTGATCAGCGTATTTATAGAAAAGAAGGATTAGAAGAAGAACAACAAATGGTAAAACCTGTAACTTATTCTGTAGTGAAACATGGTTTAATCGGTTTGACTAAATATTTGGCAACCTATTGGGCGGAAAAAAACATAAGAGTAAATACTATTTGTCCTGGCGGAGTATATAATCAACAAGATGAGAAGTTTTTAAAAAAACTTACTAATTTAATTCCTTTAGGAAGAATGGCAGATCAGGACGAGTATAAAGCCGTTATCTTGTTTTTAATCTCCGATGCCTCTTCATATATGACTGGTTCCACCCTTGTTATTGATGGAGGCAGGACTTGCTGGTAATTTATTAATTATAAAGGTCGAATAATAAAAATTAAATCTTATAAAAAAATGGAACAAGAAAATAAAAAAAGAGTAAAAGTGGAAAATAAGCGAGCAGGAGATGGAGAGCCGACTTTTATAATTGCAGAGATTGGCATCAACCACAATGGAGACATTAATATTGCCAAGAAGTTAATAGATATGGCGGTTTTTGCTGGTTGCGACGCAGTTAAATTTCAGAAAAGAACTATAGGACTTGTTTATACTCCTGAAGAATTGGCAAGACCAAGAGAAAATCCTTTTGGACCAACAAACGGTGATTTAAAAAGAGGACTTGAGTTTGGTGAAAAAGAATATCAAGAAATAGATAGTTATTGCAAACAAAAAGACATAATCTGGTTTGCCTCTCCCTGGGATGTAAAAAGCGTTGACTTTTTAGAAAAGTTTGATGTTCCTTGTTATAAAATAGCATCTCCCTCTTTGACAGATGATGAATTACTGAAACAGATTAAATCTAAAGGGAAGCCGATTATTTTATCTACTGGGATGAGTACTGTAGAACAAATTAAACATGCCGTAGAAGTGTTAGGTGAAGAAAATTTAATTTTGCTTCATTGCACCTCAACCTATCCTTCAAAGATTGAAGAATTGAATATAAGTGTTATTCCCTGGATGAAAAAAACCTTTGATTGTCCCGTAGGTTATAGCGGACACGAGACAGGTGTTGTTCAGTCAATAATAGCTGTGCTTTCTGGCGCTGATGTTGTAGAAAGGCATATTACTTTGGATAGGGCAATGTGGGGAAGTGATCAGCCAGCAAGTTTGGAGCCAAATGGACTAAATAGAATGGTAAGAGATATTAGGTTAATACCGGCATGTTTAGGTGATGGCGAAAAGAGGGTTTATGAAAGTGAAAAACCAATAATCCAAAAATTAAGAAAGGTTAAATAACTATGATAAGGCAAATAAATACTGAGATAGAAGAGCATATAAAAGTGATAAAAGAGTTAGAAGTAGATAAAGTAGAGAAAACTGTTCAGGCGGTTGTTGATTGCTATAAAAACAATGGCAAAGTTGTTTTATTTGGTAACGGGGGCTCGGCTGCTGATGCTCAGCACATAGCAGGAGAATTGGTTGGAAAGTTTAAATTAGAAAGAAAAAGTTTACCCGCTATAGCTTTGACAACGAACACTTCAATAATCAGCGCCATTGGAAATGATTATGGTTTTGAACGGATTTTTGAAAGACAGATTGAAAGTATGGTTGATAGTAAAGATGTAGTTGTTGGAATTAGCACCAGTGGAAATTCGGAAAACGTAATTAAAGGAATATTAAAAGCTAAAGAAAAAGGAGCTAAGGTGATTGCTTTTACTGGGAGTAGCGGAGGAAAGATGAAAGATATTGTTGATATTTTACTTAATATTCCTTCAGACAATACTCCGAGGATTCAAGAAAGCCACATTACAATAGGGCATATTATTTGCGGTTTAGTAGAAAAAGAACTTTTTGAAAATGAAAAGAATAAATAAAGAATTTAAAAAAATAAAATTATTGGTTCTTGATTTTGACGGGGTTATGACAGATAACCGAGTTTTGGTTTCAGAGGATGGAAAAGAATCTGTTTTTTGTGATAGGGGAGACGGTCTGGGAATTGAAATGCTAAAGAAAAAAAGAATTGAAGTAGTAGTTATCTCTAAAGAGAAAAATAAAGTGGTTCAAGTAAGATGTAATAAATTGAAAATAGAATGCTGGCAGGGGATTGATAAAAAATATAAATTATTTTTGGAAGAAGTTAAAAAAAGAAACTTAAAATTAAAAAGTGTTTCTTTTGTTGGCAATGATATCACTGATTTGGAATGTATTAAAAAAGCAGGAATTGGAGTGGCGGTAGCCGATTCCCATAAAGAAGTATTAAAAGTCGCAGATTATATTACCAAGAAAAAAGGCGGGAAGGGCGCGGTTAGAGAAATAGCAGATTTAATTTTAAGTGATAAGCAGAAATTTTAGAATATGGAGATAAAAAGAAATATTATTTCAAAAAGATATATTAACGATGGTATTCCCTTGGTAAGTTTAAATAATATCCAGAAAAAATATCTGAATCTGTTTTTGAACGATAGGAGAATAGAATATAGAAGAATTTTTGAATGCCCGTTATGTAAAAGTAAAAACTTTGTTCTTATTGCCGAAAAAGATAGATATGCTATTTTTCTGGAGACGGTGGTTTGTGAAAATTGCGGCCTGATAAGAAGTTTGAAGCAATTAGATAAAAGAAGTTCTGAAATATTTTATTCTGAATATTATAGAAAAATCTATGATCCCTTGAGTGATTTAAAAGAAAGATATGAACGGGAAGAAAAGCGGAAGATTCTCAAATATGTTACCAAAGATAAGATTGTATTAGAGGTTGGCTGTGGTGGGGGATGGAATTTAATGCCATTTCATAAAAAAGGCTATAAATATTATGGTTTTGATTTCGATAAAGATTTTATTGAGAATGGAAAAAGAGAAGGTTTAAATTTGTATTTAGGCGGGGTAGATGAGATTATTAAAAAAAATATAAAATGCGACTATTTATTATTAGATCAAGTATTAGAACATGTAAATAATCCAATTAATTTTTTAGCAAGCTTGAAACCGCTATTAAATGAAAATGCCATAATTAATATTTATGTCCCTTCTTTAAATTTGCTTTTATGGGGATATGCAGATTACGACTTATTAGGAACTTTACAAAATGCTCATAATTTTTTATTTGATGAGTTTACTTTAAGAGCAATAAGTACTAAGGCAGGATTTAATATAATAAATTGTCTTGCCACTAATTTAGTTTTGAGAAATTCCCAAAATACTGCTGATTTAATCCCAGACCCAGCTAAACTAAACAGGGGAAAAAGGATTGTAAAATATCTTAAATTTGTGGAAAAAACACTATCTTTAAGGAAAAAAATTGGGGCTGAAAAAATTTTTTTATTTAGAAAATTATATTGTATTTTAAATCCGAAAGGATGCTATAAAAGATTTCTTATGGAACATTCAAAAAAAATTTAAATATTTAAAGAAATTGTCAAAATAATGAGAAAAAAAATTAAAACAAAAATAAAAAAAGAAAATAATTTTTGTCCCAAAGTGCTTTTTTATGCAACCAATCCTACGCTTTTTCGGACCACATTAATAGGGAATCTTTATGAGGTTTCTCAAGTTTATCCAGTTATATTATTGATTGGAAAAGTTGATTCTGAAACAGAAAAGGTTCTTTATAACAAAAAATTATTTCCGAAACTGCAAAAAATTATATTTTGCGAGGAACCTTTTTACGGAAAGGTGTTGATTAAAAACAATCGTTTATATGGAACTATAAAAAAAGCTGTTGAAAATTATAAACCCGATATTGTTATTTCAGATGTTGATACTTATCCCGGAAGCTTATATTTAATGAGATTTGCTAAAAAAATAGGGGCCGTTACCATTGCTATCCAATCAGGTTTTCAGGTAACCGATGGGGAAAATCTGTATTTATGGTCTTGTTTGATGAATTCTTATCTTAAAATGCCTAATTTTTTACCGTTTTCTGTCAGATTATTTTTTGTAAAAATAAAAAAGTATTTAGGACATTTCTTTTATTATTGGCTCTTGCCATTAACAGTGGGAGAAACGCCCTTTAGGGGAAAAACGAGCTTTGTATTTTGGAAAATAAGCGCTGGCTTAAGAGACGCTGACTATTCAATTGTTTTCTCAAAAAGGGAATATAATTTATGTATTAAAGATGGTGTGCCAGCCGAAAAAGTATTTACTCTCAGTCATTCTTTAGAAAGAAAAAATACTAAAAAGTTTTTTGGAAAAGTGTATCTTTCAAAAAATAGAGCCAAAGTTGATGTAAAAACTTTAACTTTAATGTGGCCAAGCGGGGAAATATCACTTAAGTCAAATGATTATTCATTAATTTCAGAAAAAGAGATGCAAAAAAATAGAGTTGAAATCGTTGCTTTGATTGCCAATATTCTTAAAGAATGGAGAATTTTTATAAAACCTCATCCCTTAGTCCAAAGTACCCAAGAAATAAAAAGAAGTTTTGAATTTATTTCTGATTGTGTTGAGGTTGTAGAACCATCAGAGCCAGCAGATAAATACATTGAGATGAGTAATATTATTGTCGGAATCGCCCCATCAAGCACTACTCTTTTTACCGCTTCTTTGCAATGTCCAGAAAAAATTATATTGTCTTTAAATTTAAATCAGGAGTTCTTGGGAGATTCTTATAAAGATTTTAATGGGATTGAATATATTGACAGCGAGAAGAAACTTCTCAATACTCTAAGGTTAATCCGTGATAATAAATATTGCAAAGAATATAAAAGACAATCAGAATCTGATTTTCCGAATACTATTGAAATGTTAAATTCACTTTATAAAAAAAGCAAAATGATAAAAATTTAAGGGAAGAGATTAGTTTTTCTTTGTTAATTGATATTTAAATCTAAAATATGCTAAAAAAAGCTTTAAATAAAAAGATTTTAATTACAGGTGGAGCAGGATTTTTAGGCAGACATGTAGTAGATGGATTGATTCAACAAGGTGTTAAAAAGCAAAACGTTTTTGTGTCTCTTTTTGAAGATTATGATTTAAGAAAGATGGAAGATTGTCTAAAGGTTATTAAGGGAATGGATATTGTAATTCATCTTGCTGGAGCTGTGGGGGGGATAGGTTTTAACCGCGAACATCCGGGCAGAAGTTTTTATGATAACGCAGCTATGGCTTTAAATCTTCTTGAGGCAGCTAGAATAGAAGGAATTAAAAAATTTGTAGGTATTGGCAGCGTCTGCGCTTATCCGAAAGTAACTCCAACTCCTTTTAAAGAAGAAAATTTGTGGTTAGGATATCCTGAAGAAACTAATGCTCCTTACGGTTTGGCGAAAAAGTTTATGTTAGTTCAATCACAGGCCTATAGGGCGGAATATGGCTTAGACGCTATTCATCTGTTGATGCTTAACCTTTATGGCCCCGGTGATAATTTTAATCCAGAGTTCAGTCGTGTAATCCCAGCCCTAATAAGAAAAGTCGCAGAGGCAAAAAAAGAAAATAAAAGCTATATTAAAATTTGGGGAACAGGAAAAGCTACTCGGGATTTTTTATATGTAGAAGATGCGGCTGAAGGAATAATCTTAGCTGCCGGAAAATATAATAAGCCGGAACCCGTAAATTTAGGTTCTGGTATGGAAATTTCTATTAAAGATTTGATTCAGTTAATTTGCAAACTTATGAATTTTAAAGGCGAGATTAGATGGGATACTAATAAACCTGATGGTCAACCTCGTCGTTGCCTTGATGTTTCTAAAGCAAAAAGAGAATTCGGCTTTACTGCCTCAATATCTTTAGAGGCCGGGTTAAAAAAGACCATTGGCTGGTATCTAAATAATAAATAATAAATATATATATGAAAACTTCAAAAACAATAAATAAATGTAGAATTTGCGGTTTAAGAAAATTAATCAGAATAATTTCTTTAGGTAAACTTTATATTTCAAATTTCGTTGATTTAAAAGATGCTTCAAAAAAGGGAAAGCAGCCACTTGATTTAGTTATTTGTGATCCGAATTCCGGCGGTTGCGGTCTCGTCCAATTAAAGCATAATTTTTCTTTAGATTTGCTTTACAAAAATTATTGGTATCGTTCCGGCGTTAATAAAAGTATGACCGAATCCTTGGCTGATGTTGCTAAAAAAGCAGAAATGGTTGCGAAACCCAAAGAAGGAGACTATATCATTGATATCGGTTCTAACGACGCAACTTTATTTCGTTTTTATAAAACCAAAAAATTAAATTTTGTTGGTTTTGAACCAGCAACAAATTTAATACCTTATGCTAAGAAAAATTGTCCGTCCGCTACATATATTAATGATTTTTTTGGATTCACGAACTGGCAGAAAAAATTTGGGGCAAAAAAAGCCAAAATTATAACTGCTATTGCAATGTTTTACGATTTGGATAATCCCAATAAATTTGTTGCCGATATAGTAAAATGTTTAGATGCAAAAGGAGTATTTATTGTCCAAATGAGCTATTTGCCTTCAATGCTTCAACAAAATGCTTTTGACAATATCTGCCATGAACACTTGGAGTATTATTCTATTAAATCTCTAAGCAACCTTTTAGAAAGGCATAATTTAGAAATTTTTGATGTGGAATTGAATGATGTTAACGGAGGTAGTTTCCGTGCTTACATTCAGCACAAAGGCTATAGGGCAATAAACGATCGTGTTAGGAAGCTGGAAAAAACTGAGGACAAATTAAAGCTTTCCAGCTTGGAAACCTATAAGGATTTTGCTTTAAGGATTCTTGACCTCAAGGAAAAACTATACAATTTTATTAAGAATGAAACCCAAAAAGGCAAAAAAGTCTATATTTATGGCGCTTCAACTAAAGGGAA
>SDBS01000883.1_pt1 | contig 30049 bp, 26 predicted proteins | sample 2277091 | NCBI WGS metagenome assembly SDBS01 (sample SAMN10404972, study PRJNA504765) | marine sediment metagenome | isolation source: marine sediment core GS10_PC15, 163 cmbsf | place: Arctic Ocean: Southern Knipovich Ridge | collected 2010 | reverse complement strand
ATATTATAGACTTTAAGAGTTTGGGTTCCATCATCATTGGTTACTAGTTGGTAGTTAGTAACTAAAGCACCATCAAGTTTTACTGAATCAGCTACAAGGGTCATTTTTCGGCCATCGTCAATATACGGAAGATCGTCAGATAAAAATACATACTCGGGTGCTGCAGTTGGATTAGGGATTATAACTGTATACGTCAAGGTTGCGCCGGAATCAACTGCACCAGCCGGTGACACAGTTTTTTGCTGGCCATTGACATTTGGTTCAACAAGACTCACATAGTATGGTCCATACGTGGATGACCAATTCCCAGCTTCATCAACTGCCTTTATATACCAATAATAGTCTCCCGCAGCCCATGCAGCAGCATTCTCTAGATATCTCCACTCCCACACATGGATACCGTTATAGAATGGGAGTGTTTGACTGACCATATGGAAATCATCACTTGCGCGATAAATATCAATAGTTACAAATGATTGCTCGGACAGCTTGAAGAATGATCCTATGCTGTTAATGCTACCAGTATTTGGCGATGTTGTTAAATCGGCTGGGAAATGCTTAATTTCACTAATGACTGGTTTGCCATCATGGTCTTTATGATAATCATAATCATAATTTACATAGGTCAAAAGTAATATTGGCGCCCCAAATGGACTCGCTGCTATTTTTACTTCACCCGCGACACCATTGCCGTCAGTTTCCCGCTTTATGGCCCAAAATGGTATATTGCCGGTTGTATCAGACGCTGGGTACCAACCTTCTGGCCACAAAGTTGAATGCCAGTCATACCAGTTGTAGTAATAAAGGTTAACTTTTCCTTCTTCTGCTTCAGCCCACACCCCGTTAACATCTGGCGCCCACTGATTGCTAGTAATCCACTGTCCGTCATATGAGTATTGATTTGCGACTGTGGGTGGTACATAGAATTTGTAATAGGTATATCCATATAACGAAACGACAGGTATGGGATCGTTGGCTCGCGATGATTCGAATAATGCGCCCCAGTAAGTCTTCTGTTGACTCTGAACATATTCATATTTTGCCATTACGTCCCCCCACTTGGCGTAGAAATTTCCACCTTCATGTTTCAGGGTAGGGGTACCAACACTTAGTATTTCAAGGTCTACGATAACTTGTGTTGAGCCATTATAGTAAAACCACCAGTCGGACAATGGTATTGAACCCGAAGTCGCTTGTAAGTGGTAATATCCTGCTGACAGGTTGACAAACGAATAATAACCGTCCGCTCCCGTTGTATAAGTATCGATAAGGGTTTCTCTTAAGTCGTATAGTGCAACGATTGTACCACCTACCACGCCACCTTCAACACGGTCTATAACTCTGCCGTATACAGGATCTGTGGGCGACCAGGTACGTCCAGTGGGCGTTGGTGTGGGTGTGGGGGTAGGGGTAGGGGTAGGTACGGGACTCGGTGTTGGCGTTACTCCACCTGGAAAAGTGCCGTTAGTCCCTGTTGTTCCCATTGTTCCTGGTGCTCCGAAGGCTTGTCCAGATGTTACTTTAAGGGTTTCAACGCTTGATAGAAAAGAATCAGTCTTGTAGTCCCATTCAGGCTCAGGGTTATAAGGTGCGACTTTGACTTCTTCGGGTTTGAAAGGTTCGACCACGTCTCCGGTCACGCAACCTGTGAGGGTAAACACAAACAGTAGTAAAACAATTGTAAGCCCAAGATAGACTGCCTTTTTCATAAGAGGTTTCTTAAGTCCCTTCCTGATCTCTCCTCCATATCTTTTATTCGAATACAATATTCGGCAGTTTCTTTCAAAAACTTAATCACTCGCGCTAATCAACTATATAAAAGTATATATTAGCTGATTATCAACGTCAATTACAGCGAGAGGGGAAGACTTGACCCATACTTGCGCAGTAGTCCGGAAACTGCAAACTTTAGTCATAATCAGTAGTCTGATGTTCCGATCGGATGGGTTGCCGCGTCGCACTAAAAAAACTAGTGCTTCTTGCAATGACTCACTGGTTCTAATGCTGGTGACTGGCGAAGGACTTTCTTTTGAGCTTTTAGATCATCGGCTTAAATACAACGATTTGCGGTTTACGGATTGCGGATTGCGATTCGCGGATTACGGATATCTTCCGCTCTTCTGCACTTTGGATCATCAACTTAAAAACGTGCTGGTTACTGGTAACTGGTCACTGGTTACTGATATGTCACACAATTAGCTGGTATGCTAAGATATTGATTAAAAGGGGAAAGGAGAGCATTTCCGTGGCTCTACCTGATAAAGAGGTCCAGGCAGATGAGCAAGATCTGATCAAAGGGCTTACTAAAAAGGTTCAAAAATACAACAAGAAAGCTGATAAGAACCTTATTAAACAAGCCTTCGAGTTTGCCTACCGGGCACATACAGATCAGTATAGACGATCAGGTGAGCAGTACATCCTGCATCCGCTCGGAGTAGCTGAGATTCTGGCTAGTCTCGAGATGGATACGACCACAATTGCGGCAGCGTTGCTTCATGATGTTGTTGAAGATACTTCCACAGAGGTTGATGAACTGAGAGAAAAATTCGGAGACGAAATCGCTGCATTGGTCGACGGAGTTACCAAGCTATCCCGTATATCATATAAAAAGACAGAGGATGCGCAGGCAAAGAGCTTAAGAAAGATGCTAGTAGCTATGGCCAAGGATGTCAGGGTCATTATAATAAAACTGGCTGATCGCCTGCATAATATGCGGACATTGTCGCACTTGACAAGCGCCAAGCAGAAGCAAAAAGCACAAGAGACGATGGAAGTGTATGCTCCGATCGCTCATAGATTGGGTATGCATCAGATCAAGGCAGAACTGGAAGATCTATCCTTTTTGAACCTACATCCAAAAAGGTATGCTGAGATAATACATCTTGTCGCCGAAAAAAGCCAACAGCGTGATAAGTATCTTGAAAACGTAATGGATTTACTTCGGAAAGAAGTCAAGAAAGCCCGCATCAAAGCAGATATCGGTGGCAGAGCAAAGAGTTACTATAGTATCTACCGGAAGATGGTCGAAGATAATCTTGAGTTCGATCAGATCTATGATCTGATAGCCGTTAGGGTCATAGTTGAGGATATCAAGGACTGTTATGCGGCGCTTGGTGTGATCCACTCTTTGTTTAAACCTATACCGGGGCGGTTCAAGGACTATATTGCCATGCCTAAGTTTAATATGTACCAGTCAATACACACGACGGTCATCGGGCCGCAGGGGCGGCACTTGGAGATCCAGGTGCGATCCTGGGATATGCACCGGACAAGTGAGTATGGCATTGCAGCTCACTGGCGGTATAAGGAAAAAGAAAAGGAACGGGATGAGTTTGAAGAGCGGCTAGCCTGGTTACGTCAGATGCTGGATTGGCAAAGTGATGTAAAAGATCCTCGTGAATTTATGGAGGCTCTAAAGATCGATCTTTTAGAAAACGAAGTCTTTGTTTTTACACCGACAGGCCAAGTTTTAAGTTTCCCACGTGGAGCTACACCGATCGATTTTGCTTTTACTATTCATACGGATGTTGGCAACCAATGTGTCGGAAGCAAGGTAAACGGTCAGATTGTACCCCTGGAATATGAACTGAAAAGTGGAGACACCGTTGAGATAATCACATCAAAGACATCGTCGGGACCAAGTCGGGACTGGTTGAACATTGTAAAGACTACCCGGGCAAGAAACAAGATCAAGCATTGGTTTGCTAAGGAACAGAAGAGCATGAGTCAGCAAGCAGGCAAAGAACTGCTTCGTAAAGCTATGCGAAAGCATGGAGTCTCTGTCCAGAAAGCGATGAAGCATGATATTCTGCTAGACCTAGCCAAGAAGTATAACTATGAACGTGTTGATGATCTATTTGCGAGCATTGGATCTGGTGTGACTTCACCTCGTCAAGTGGCAACACGGCTAGTCAAGAAGCTTACAGGTCAAGGTGAACAGGAGAAAGAGCCTCAGATCGAGCCGATAACATCTGATGTAGGACCGGAAGTTCAGATGCCTATCAGGACGGCGGGCGTGAGGGTGAAGGGAATAAAAGATGTGCTGATCAAGTTGTCCAGGTGTTGTAATCCGGTACCTCCGGATGCGATTCTTGGGTTTGTCACGCGGGGGCGTGGTGTTACTGTGCACCGGAAAGACTGTCCGAACGCACGGGAGCTTTTAAAAGACCCTGAACGTTTTATTGATGTGTCTTGGGCGGAGAAACTGCCGGCGTCATTTCCAGTTGAGGTCAAGGTCGAAGCCCTTGATCGAACAAAACTACTGCGAGATATTACTACAGTAGTTGGTGAATACGATGTGAATATTCTTTCAGCGGCTGTTGTCATCAATAAAGACCATGTGGCTACGACACGTTTGATCTTCGAAGTCGGAAACCTGGATATGCTTAATGATGTTTTAATGGGCATGAAAAAGATCAACGGAGTATTTGACGCTTATCGAGTCCTGCCATCATAAATTGAACTGCAAAGATCAATACATCTCCAAATACGTTTGAAATGAAGGAAAAAGCTATCTATTATTCAAGAATAAATAGGTCCTTTGTGTTATATTTCAACTATCAACTCGACATAAGATGCTGTCATGGAAAGAAAGCAGATACTGAATACTCTGACGTTTATCCGCCTTCGTAGAAGTACACAGCTGTAAAGATGTGGATGAATGCAAGTGGATAATCCTTAAGAAGTCTTGTGTTTTAGGAGGGTGCGCTTCGGCGGATTCCGCCGAACAAATGGAGGATACCACGGGTTTACGCCTGTGGAGGCTTCATGTTATTTGCTGTTGTGTGTTTGAGTATGGAGTAGTTTGTGAATTAGAATTGGAGGCATATATGGAAGTGGAAACCATCGTAGTTGGATCATTGATGACTAATTGTTATTTAATCTCGAGCGATGATGGGAAAGAAGCAATTGTTATTGATCCGGGGGAGGATGCCAGCCGCATCCTCGAGGTTATTGACAGTAAGGGATTGGACGTAAAGTACATAGTGAATACTCACGGCCACTACGATCATACTGGAGCAAATGATAAGATCCGTGAAAAAACCGGCGCTCAAGTTTGTGCTAGTCCCAATGATCGCCTTGCTTCCGTAGACAAGGAACTTAAAAAGGGAATGAAAATAAGAGTAGATGGGATCGAGGCGGAAGTAATCTCTACGCCCGGACATAGTCCGGGAAGTATATCGTTTAAGGCTAACGATGCTTTGTTTTCAGGAGACCTAATATTTGATGGAGCTGTCGGGCGGACTGATTTCCCGGGCGGATCAGTGGAAAAGCTCCGTGACTCATTACAATGGCTCCTTACTTTGTCTGATGATACAGACATATATCCTGGCCATGGAGATGCATTCAATCTTGGCGAACAAAAAAAGACCAACCCGTTCCTGCTATGGGCAAGTGGTGAAGATGACGAAAACGAATGAGAGGGAATTGTCAGAAATGACGGATATGGCCAAACAGGCCATAGAGAATGCATATGCACCTTATTCAGGGTTAAAAGTAGGCGCTGCTCTTCTAACTGAGGGCGGGCAGATATTTGCTGGCACAAACATTGAAAACTCTTCGTACAGTCTGTCTATATGTGCCGAACGCGTTGCTTTATTCAATGCACTGGCTGCTGGACATCGTCGGTTTAGCAAGCTAGTGGTGGTAACAAACAGTGACGAATTGGTTTATCCCTGCGGTGCATGCTTGCAGGTCTTATCAGAGTTTGAGCCTGATCTTGAGATTTTGCTTATCGGCAGCACAGATAATGTTGTCAAGTGCAACCTAAGTGATTTGATCCCACATCTGTTTAATCTGGAAAAGAAGACGAAGTGAAGATTCAAATTGAGAGATTAAAGGAAATCGAACCACCTCTTCTTGAGGAACTGGTAGGGCTAGAAAAAGAGATGTACGGTGGCGGCGGCTTTGATCAATGGACATTACCCGTCTTTGCCCGCTACGGATGTCTTTTTATTCTAAAAGAAGACGATAGGGTGATAGGTTCGGCAGAGCTTTTAAAAGCATGGGATGAGACGACCAAAGCTTACTTGGCTGGTTTCGCTATTAAAGTTGAGCAAAGAGGGAGGGGGCTGGGTAAAGTTTTTCTAGCTGATATCATTAAGAACTTGAAGGATGAGGGGTGCAATACGATTTCTTTAACCGTAGCACCAGACAATATAGCCGCTAGCATGCTCTACCGTAGCCATTTTGGTTTTAAACAGGTGGAGTATTGCTCCAGTTTATACGGGATAGGTAAGGGACGAGCTGTGCTCGAGCTGAAGATCTAGCTGTAAAGGCGGCGAGAATGGATAGAATGGATAAAAAAACGGATAAAAAGGAGTTTAAGTCAGGGTTTGTCGGTATCATTGGAAGAACCAATGTCGGCAAATCAACACTTTTAAACTCTCTGGTGAAGTCGAAAATAGCTATAACATCGAGAAGGCCCCAGACAACCCGTCATCGAATCAGGTGTATCTTGACCAGGGCAGATGCCCAGATTATTTTTATCGATACTCCAGGACTGCAAAAGCCGCGGAATTCTCTGGGGAGACGACTTAATGACCAGGTCATGTCCACGTTAGATGAAGTAGACGTGGTTCTTTTTATGCTTGATGCAAGTGCGCCGGTTGGAGGTGGAGATCATTTTATTGCTGAGAAGCTAAAAAAGACCGGGGCGACGAGTATTGCAGTGGTCAACAAGATCGACAAGGTCGGTAAGCGTGAAGTTCGAGAACAGATCGGATTAGCAGAACGGTTAGGTGATTTTGCCGACGTTGTACCGATCTCAGCCCGTAGCGGACAGAACATAGATGTAATGGTCGATCGTATAGTCAGTCTTCTATCGAATGGGCCGGAGTACTATCCGGAAGGGGTTGTTACTGATCAACCTGAAATAGTGATCGTAGCTGAGTTTGTACGTGAAAAGGTGCTTGAGTTAACACGTCAGGAGGTCCCGCACAGCGTGGCTGTTGTAGTCGAGGAAATGACAAAAAGGGAGAACAAGGATCTTGTTGATGTCTCGGCCATAGTATATGTGGAGAGGGATTCTCAAAAAGGCATAATAATCGGTCGTCAGGGAAAATTACTAAAAGAAATCGGTATACTAGCGAGAAGAGATATCGAACAGCTACTCGGAAGCCAGATAAACTTAAAACTTTGGGTAAAAGTGGAAAAAGACTGGCGTAAGCACGATTCAGTTATTCGCCAGTTTGGAATATAAATGTATAGTATCTGGTAAGAGAGAAAGTTGACAGAAAAAGGTTGACATATTAAGAAATAAGTCTACATTATAGCTAGCTTCAAGTATGCAGACTTAATTTTAGGAGGTAGAGAAATGGCGATTAATCGAGCTCAGTTGGCCAAGATGATAGATTATGCACAACTAAAAGCAAATGCAACCGAGAAAGACATAAGAAATCTTTGTAGTGAGGCAATGGAATATCATGTTGCCTCTGTCTGTGTAAATCCTGCCTACGCAGGTCTAGCCTCAAATATCCTAAAAGGTAGCGATGTGAAAGTTTGTTCAGTTGTCAGTTTTCCTCTGGGGGCGGCTACTGTAAGGGATAAAAGTTTCGAAGCTCTAGATCTTGTCGGACGAGGGGCTACCGAGATCGATATGGTCATGAATATTGGAGCATTGATATCTGGGCAAGTTGAGTTGGTTAAGCGGGGTGTCGAGGCCGTCGTCAAGCTTAGCAGAGCCAAAGAGCCGGAAATCGGTGAAAGCATGATCATCAAGGTGATAATAGAAGCATGTTATCTGACCGACCAACAGAAAAGAACTGCGTCGGAAATAGTCAAAGAGGCCGGCGCTGATTTTGTCAAGACATCGACAGGATTTGGGCCAAGTGGCGCGAAAGCTTCCGATGTCAAGTTGATCCGCGAAGTCGTCGGTTTTGACATCGGAGTTAAAGCATCTGGTGGTATTAAGACATGTGAACAGGCTCTGGCTTTTATTGGTGCGGGCGCGTCGCGTATCGGAACCAGTGTCGCCGGTAAAATTCTTGAGGAATGCAAAGAGTAAAACGTAAACCAGTGACCAGAAACCAGCATGTCTTTAAGCTGATGATGTATAGAGCGGAAGTGCGGAAGAAATAAGTGCCATAGAGCAATAGAGCAGCAGTGCCATAGTTCGCAATCCGCAAGCCGATGATTACATGTCAAGTTTCTTGTCAACAGACACATGTCAAAAAACTTTCTTAAAAAAAGTTATTGTTTACCCCGATCTGTATCGGGGCGAGAAGCTCCTACTTATCGGGATCACGAAGCAATATCACATGCGCAATCATCAAATTCATAATTGCTAGTTGCTAATTGCAATTTGCGGACTACGGTTTCTGGTTCGTAGTCCACGAAGAAAAGATTTCTGCTATTCTAAAAGCATGAGTCTATATAAGTCTAAGGGGATTGTATTAAGGTCGTATAAACTGGGTGAAGCAGATAAGATCATTGTGATCTTTTCGTCGTGGCATGGGAAGATCAAGGCGGTAGCCAAGGGAATACGCAGGACAAAAAGTAAGTTTGGTTCCCGTCTAGAACCGTTCACCTATGTCGATCTGCTGTTATATAAAGGACGGGAGCTTGATATCATCACTCAGGCAGAGATAATTACTTCATTCAAGGAAATAAGAGGGGATCTTGATAAGGTCAAGCACGGTTTTGTTATGCTTGAGCTGATAGATAAAGTTGGTCAGGAAAGAGAACAATCTCAAGAATCCTTTTCTCTTTTATTGAATAGCTTAGAGGTGTTAAAAACGGCGAATAACAACTACACCCTGATTCTCATCATGTCTGAACTTGGATTGATGTCAGTAATCGGTTTTCGTCCCCATCTGCAGGGTTGTGTGTCTTGTAATCGTAGCATATTGTTAAAGACAAACGTTTTTAGCCTAAGGCTTGGTGGTTTCTTGTGTGCAGATTGTCGGGCCGAAGATCCCGGGAGCCTGGTATTATCTGAAGAAACTATCCGGATCCTATCTAAAATGTTTGAGATGCCGCTTGTGAGCTGGCAAGGCTATGATATTTCTCCAAAAGTCAACGCTGAACTTCTTAAGTTAACCGAGCGCTATGTAGCCTATCACCTGGATAGATCGTTAAAGAGTTCTCGCTTGCTTGAACTGTGACCATTTGCTCAATTGTTTGAAGTTCTGATACCATTAGCCAGTATAAGAAAATGAATTTCCAAGAGATAATTATTTCACTACAACAATTTTGGACTGAGAAGGGTTGTGTCTTAGTCCAACCATACGATTTGGAAGTAGGGGCTGGCACTTTTAATCCGGCGAGTTTTCTGCGAGCGCTTGGGCCTGAACCTTGGAATACCTGCTATGTCGAACCTTCCCGTAGACCGACAGATGGGCGTTATGGAGATAATCCCAATAGACTTCAGTTTTACTATCAATTTCAAGTCATAATGAAACCATCGCCTGATGATATTCAAGATATGTATCTGAAAAGTCTGGAGATACTTGGAATCAAGACAGATCAGCATGACATTCGCTTTGTCGAAGACGATTGGGAGTCACCGACACTCGGAGCTTCCGGCTTAGGTTGGGAAGTATGGTTAGACGGGATGGAAATAACTCAATTCACCTATTTTCAGCAGATCGGGAGCATTGAGGTCAAGCCGGTTTCTGTCGAGATCACATATGGTCTTGAGCGCCTGGCTATGTATATTCAAGAGGTCGATAGTGTATATGACATTGAGTGGGCAAGCGGTATTACGTACGGCGAGATCCATCACCAGAGCGAAGTAGAATGGTCGATATATAACTTTGAGAAAGCAGACACATCGCTTCTTTATAATCTGTTTGATTCCTATGAAGCTGAGGCGACAAGGAGCCTGCGCAGCGGTTTGATCCTTCCTGCTTATGATTATGCTCTGAAATGTTCTCACACTTTCAATCTGCTTGACGCCAGGGGAGCGATCAGTGTGACTGAAAGGACAACGTTCATTGCCAGGGTGCGCGATTTATCCAGACAGTGTGCGGCGTCTTTCCTGGAACAAAGAGAAGAGATGGGTTTCCCTCTCATCGATCAAACAGGCGCAAATGGGGGTACTTAAGTGGCTAAGGATTTAGTCTTTGAAATAGGAGCGGAAGAAATCCCGGCCGACGAGGTCGTTTCAGCTCTAGAGCAGCTTCGAGAATCAGCCGGCAAGGCCTTTGCCAAGGAACGTTTACAGTATAAGCAGATCAAGACACAGGGAACTCCGAGACGTTTGGTCTTACTGGTCACGGGCCTAAAAGAGGAGCAAGAACAGATTTCGACAGATGTACGTGGCCCATCCAAGACGATTGCTTTTACCAATGACGGAAAACCGACGAAAGCGGCTCTTGGATTTGCCCGTTCGCAAGGCGTAAATGCGAAAGATCTAGAAGTTAGAACAACACCTCAAGGCTCTTATGTATTTGCTGTTAAGACGATTGCTGCCAAGAAGACAGTGGCTATCCTGCCAGATCTATTAAGAAACATAACTTTATCTCTTAAATTTCGGAAATCGATGCGCTGGGGAGACGGTGATCTTAGATTTGCCCGTCCCATTCGTTGGCTTATGGTTGTGTACGGTAGCAAGACAGTAAAGATCAGTTTGGATGACATCCCCACAGGGAGTTATACATATGGACATCGGGCGCTAGGGAAAAAGGCAATAAGGATCTCAAACGCGGCGGATTATACTAAAACTTTAGCTGAATACGGAGTTATTGTCGATCAGGATAGACGAAGATATCTAATCGAAAAGAATATAAGAAAAGTTGCCGAAAAGGTTAACGGAAAGCCTATCATAAATCCTGCAGTTCTAGATGAAGTTGTAAATCTAGTCGAATCTCCTCATGAGATCATCGGTGGTTTTGACAAGCGGTTTCTTAAGTTGCCTCGGTGTGTGACGGTTATTGCCATGGAAGAACACCAGCGGTATTTTCCGGTCGAGAGTGCAAGGAGAAGACTTCTTCCTAATTTTATTGTTGTGCATAACGGATTGAAAAAATACAATAAAAACATAACAATCGGTCATGAGAGGGTGCTTCAGGCAAGACTAGCCGATGCCCTGTTTTTCTTTGAGGAGGATACCAGAATTCGTCTGGCAGATCGGGTGGATGGCTTAAAGGGTATTGTTTTTCAAGAAAAACTGGGAACTGTTTTTGATAAGACGGAAAGAGTGAAGAAGATCGGTAGTTATATAGGACGCAGACTCGATCTGGACAAAGAGACGACCAAGAGTGTAAAAAGAGCATCTCAACTAGCCAAGACAGATCTGCTAACCAATATGGTCAGGGAGTTTCCGGCACTTCAGGGATTGATCGGATCGGAGTATGCTGTAATCGACAAGGAAGACAAAGCTGTCGCTCTGGCTATTGCAGAACAGTACCTACCCAGTTCAACGGATGGACAGCTTCCAGGATCGATGGTCGGGAATATTGTGAGCATTGCAGATAAGATCGATACTATTGTCGGCTGTTTCTTGGCGGGATTAGTCCCGACTGGCTCAGAGGATCCATATGCACTTCGACGGCAGGCTCAAGGAATTGTCTCGATCGTTTATGAAGACCGTTTATTGTTGGATCTTGAGTCAATGATCAAGAAATCACTGGCTCTATATGGAAATTCAAAGAAGAAGCTTCGGGAAGTCTCCGATGTTATAGATGAACTTAGTGTTTTCTTTAAGCAAAGGCTACGATTTCACATGATGAACGATGGTGTTCGTTATGATGTAGCCGATGCTGTCATGGAATCTGGTCTAGACAATATTGTCGAACTAATCGATAGAGCCAAGGCAATAAACAGGGAGTTAAAAACATCTGTTCTACAGGATATACTGGTTGGTTTTGAGCGTTGTTACAATCTATCGATAAACACGAAGGCGACGTCTGTTGATCGCAAGCTCTTTGACAGTAAGGAAGAGCGTGATCTGTTGAACCAAGTAGATGTGGCTGATGAGATTGTTGTCTCCTGTTTGGAATCTTTAGATGTAAGAAAGGCACTCAAGGCTCTGGCTAAACTACGTTCGACAATCGATGTTTTCTTTGATGAAGTGCTTGTTATGGACAAGAACAAGTCGAAGCAGGCTAACCGGTTGGCTTTGCTCAAGAAGACCTCCCTCACATATCAGCGCATAGCGGATTTCTCAAAAGTGGTCCAGGAGGGCAACTAGTGGCCAAGATCGTATTTGCGGCGTCCGACTTTTCAGGAGAAACAGCGGGCAGGGTTGCCAGGGCGACGACCAGTCAGTTTGTTGAAGGAGCGTTTACTGTTGTAATTGTTCCGGGTATACGGACAGAGAAACAGATAGATAGGTTGATAAAGCGGTCAAAAGAAGAATCCTCTGTCATTTTCCACACGTTGGTCAAACCAGACCTCAGGGATTACTTAGTCAAGAAAGCAAGCGAAGCAAAGATCCCTCACTTCGATGTTTTTGGGCCGGCGTTTGACATTATTAGTAAAGTTGCCAGCCAGAAACCTCGACTACAACCGGGTCCCGCTATACGGTTGGATACGGAATATTTCAATTGGGTAGAGGCGGTTCAGTTTGCGGTTAGACATGATGATGGAGCTGATACAGTCAATCTAGATAAGGGCGATCTTGTGTTGATCGGAGTCTCGCGAACCGGAAAAACTCCATTGACCATCTATTTGGCTTATCGGGGTTGGAAAGTTGGTAACGTCCCTTTGATTTATGGTTTCAAGCCACCCAAGGAGATCTTTGAGATAGACTCACGGAAAGTGATCGGGCTGTCTATTGATGCAGAACATCTGGCTGGAGTACGTAATCGCCGGCTTAGCTTTTTTTCAGATGTTCTAGACGCCAGATATGCCAAACCAGCATATATTCATCTTGAACTAAAGTACGGCCGTGAGATTATGAATAAAATAGGATGTCATGTAATCGATGTGACGGGTAAAGCCGTTGAAGAAACTGCGCAGGAGATCCTGATATATTTCAAGGGATTAAAGGGACATGAGGAGTCTCTTGTTTAAAAAGGGTATTTTAGTATACAATAATTAGATGGTCTTAAATAGGAATCCCAGGCACGCTGCTTTTTCAGTTATAATGTTTTGATGACGTGTTGATTTGGGTTTTTTAATTTCTGGAGGTGGGTTAAGTGGCAATAAAGGAAAAGACTCTCGAATATGTTTTGTGGTTTGATAATCTGGGTATTGACGAAGTGTCTCTAGTGGGAGGAAAATCTGCATCGTTGGGTGAGATGACTTCAAAAACAAAGGTACCCGTACCATACGGATTTGCTACAACAGCGACAGCCTACTGGCATTTTATAGACTCAGCAGATTTGCGCGACAAACTAACGAAGATGCTGGAGGAAATAACGGATCCCAACGATACAGAGACATTGCAGAGAGTGGGAAAAGCGGCAAGACAAACAATAATGGATGCTTCTCTTCCAGCTGATTTAGAGAAGAGCATAAAGGAATCGTATCAGCAGCTAGCAAAGCAAGCCAAGGAAAAAGAACCCTTTGTTGCTGTCAGGTCATCAGCAACTGCCGAAGATCTGCCGGATGCTAGCTTTGCTGGTCAGCAAGAGACATACTTAAACGTTCATGGAGAAGATGAGGTTGTTGAAAAGATAAAAGAGTGTTACTCGTCACTGTTTACTGATAGAGTCATTTTCTATCGGATTCAAAAAGGCTTCGCTCATATGGATGTAGCCCTAAGCGCATCTGTTCAGATGATGGTGTATTCAAAGTCAGCCGGTGTGATGTTTACATTGAATGTAAGCAATGGTGATACAAGTGTCATTTTTATTGAGGCCGGATACGGGCTAGGCGAGTATGTTGTAGGTGGGCAGATCGTACCCGATGAATATATCGTCAAAAAAGACGGTCTGACAATAGAGAGAAAAAATGTTGTAAACAAACCGATCATGTTGACCAGGAAACCCAAGGGTGGGACAGTCGAGAAAAAAGTCCCTTCAAATCTGGCTGATAAATCTGTCTTAAATAATAAGCAAGTATTGGCTCTGGCCAAGTATGCGCTGGATATCGAGAAGCATTACGGGCGTCAGATGGATATTGAATGGGCTCTTGATGAAAGGACAGACAAACTGTTTATAGTACAAGCCAGACCAGAAACTGTCTGGTCAGCGAAGGCTAGTGCTGAGCTTGAAGGAGAGATTGATGTGACTGCTATAACATCAGAAAGAAATGTGCTTGTTAAAGGTCTTCCATGTTCACCGGGTTTAGCGGGCGGGAAAGCTCACGTAATAGAGTCAGCCGATAGAATCGGTGATTTTAATGAGGGCGAAGTCCTGATCACTGAGATGACAGCGCCTGATTGGGTGCCTGCCATGCAGAAAGCAAGGGCAATTGTAACGGACTCCGGAGGTATGACCTCTCATGCAGCCATTGTCAGTCGGGAGATGGGTATACCTTGTATTGTCGGAACAAAGAGTAAAGGTAAACCGGCAACACAGGTAATAAAAAACGGACAAGATATAACCGTAGACGCGAAAAACGGTGTTGTTTATGCCGGCATTCTTAAAGAGGTGGCTCAAAAAGCGACAGCGGAGGCTGTAGGTACGATAGTTGCTCAAGAGACATATCCGGTAACAGGTACAAAAGTAATGATGAATTTGGGCAATCCGGAGCTGGCTGAAAAGATGGCAGAACTACCGTGTGACGGTATCGGTCTGATGCGCGAGGAGTTTATATGGACGACATTTATTCAGGAACACCCGCTTTATCTGCTTGAGATAGGTAAACCGGACAGAGTAGTCGACATGCTGGCTGAGGGGATAAGGAAGGCCTGTGAGCCGATGTCTCCACGACCTGTTGTCTTGAGGTTTAGTGATTTCAAGAGTTCGGAGTACCGGGATTTAAAAGGTGGAAATAAGTATGAACCAGAAGAACCCAGCGCGTTGTTGGGTTGGAGAGGTGCTTCACGGTACTATGATCCTAGGTATAAGGAAGCTTTTAAGTTAGAGATCAAAGCGGTACGGAAAGTAAGAGAAGAGTTTGGTCTAACGAATCTATGGATCATGTTACCCTTTGTCAGAACTGTCGATGAGTGTAGCAAGGTCATTCAGATAATGAAAGAAGAGGGTCTGGAAAAGTCAGCTGATTTCAAGGTCTGGATTATGGCAGAGATCCCTTCCAATATTATCTTGGCTGATCAGTTCAATCAGTTTATCGACGGATACTCGATCGGAAGTAATGATCTGACAATGCTGGTTCTTGGTTGTGACCGGGATAATGATACAGTTGCCAAGATATTTGATGAGCGTGATCTAGCGGTCAAACGGTCTATCAAGCATCTTATAGAAGTTGCTCATCGTGACGGAAAAACAGTATCTATCTGTGGTCAAGCACCCAGTTTATACCGGGATTTCACAACATTTCTGGTAAGAGCAGGAATTGACTCGGTGTCGGTAAACCCAGATGCAGTGAAATCAACCAAGAAACTGATTGCTCAGTGTGAGCAGCGGTTGATAATGGACAAAGTTACTGGTCAAGGACTGGTTTCAGACGAGGATCTTACCTGGTAAGCAGCGGTATTAGAAGCGACACAAAACGATTTCGAATACTTAATAGTGTTGGATTTGAAGAAAGCAAGCTGCTTTGAAGTTCAAATAAATCTGAGTCATGAATTAATAGCCTGCACCTATATAAAACACCAGAGGGAAATCTTTTCGTGAGTATTCGTGAGATGATCGAAGAGAGAGAAGAAGAGTATCTCTCTTCCCATGCTAAGCAGAGTGTTAACTCCCGGGGTCGTAGACGTCCGGAAGAACCTGACTTAATCCGAACTGCCTTTCAGCGAGATAGAGACCGGATTACTCACTGCAAATCGTTTCGCCGGCTTAAGCATAAGACACAAGTTTTCCTTGCGCCGGAAGGTGATCATTACCGGACACGTCTTACTCATACTCTCGAAGTAGCGCAGGTATCACGAACGATAGCGCGGGCTCTTAGTTTTAATGAGGATCTGACCGAAGCAATCGCCTTAGGTCATGATCTTGGTCATACCCCGTTTGGACACACAGGTGAAGATGCTCTTAAACCACCTGTACTTGCCAGACCATTTGAACATAATATGCAGAGTGTAAGAGTGGTCGAAGAACTGGAGAGGGATGGGCGGGGTTTAAATCTGACATGGGAAGTATTAGATGGTATCGAAAACCATGTTGAAGAAAGAACGCCGAATACATTGGAAGGCAAGGTCGTACGGTTAGCGGACAGGATCGCCTACATAAACCATGATATCGACGATGCAATACGCGCTTCGATCATTAACGAAAACGGTCTGCCGGCCAAGCCGGTAAATGTCCTCGGTAACACAGGAGGAAAGCGGATAAACTGTATGGTCAACGATCTCGTGGAGAAAAGTCTGGATAAAAACGATATCATTATGAGCTCCGATGTGTATAGGGCGATGGAAGAGCTGAAATCCTTTCTGTTTACTAATGTCTATGTCGGGTCTCAGGCCAAGAAGGAGCATGAAAGAGCCATCGGTCTCCTGCAGAGTCTGTACAAGTTTTATATAGAGAATCCGGACGAGCTACCAGATGAGCATGCTAATAGCAGTGATGAGATATCGATACGTGTGATCGACTATATTGCGGGGATGACTGACCGTTTTGCATTAAGGGAGTACGAGAAGCTATTTATGCCAAAAGTCTGGCAAGGATAACTGTGCTTCTAGAGTTATGAGTCGCAGACTGCAACTAGTAGGGAGAGTGGAGCGCGAGATTGCTTCGTCGGTCTGATAAACAAGGATCCCACGCAACGACTGTTTTTTTGTTTATTGACAGGTTGGGTTGACGCGTCGCACCAAAGAATTGGTGCTCCTCGCCCCGATACAGATCGGGGCAGACAATGACTTACTGGTTCTTGTGCTAGTATTTGGTTTTTAATCTTTGATTTGTAGTCGAGGTGTCATTTTAAGCGAAGTGAAGAATCTACACAAAAGAACGACGGTTGGCGGTTTGCAGTTTGTGGACTATGGCACAATGGCTCTATGGTACCGGTTAGTAGGGGATTAAATGGTCTTGATTAATGATGATGATATAAGCGAAGTGCGCGAACGGGTTGATATTATAGAAGTTATTTCGTCTCATGTTCAGCTTAAGAAGGCTGGCAGGGTCTATAAAGGGCTATGCCCGTTTCATAATGAAAAGACACCTTCGTTTGTGGTTGATCCCGACAAGCAGCTATATCATTGTTTTGGATGCGGCGAGGGCGGCAATGTATATAATTTTGTCATGAAGATGGAACATATGGATTTTCCGGAGACAGTCCAGAATCTAGCTCAACGCGTTGGATACACAGTCAAGACACGCGAGAGTCCTACTGACACAAAAGAGATCAAAAGCAAAAAGTCCCGCTTATATGAAATAAATAAAAGAGCTGTTAAGTTCTATCAGAGGCAATTGCTGGATAGTCAGAAAGGGGAAAAAGCTCGGCAATATTTAAAAAACAGGGGTTATAGCGACGATACTGTTGTTACTTTCACGTTGGGATATGCAACAGACAACTGGGATGAACTCGGAAAGGCAGCTCTAAAGCAGGGATGTTCAAAAGAAGACCTGGCAATATCGGGATTATCTATCAGTTCAGAAAAAGATCCGGGATCGATATACGATCGTTTTCGGGGAAGAGTGATATTCCCCATACTTGATCTTCAGAATCGACCAATTGGTTTTGGTGGGCGCGTTCTGGGTGATGAAACACCCAAGTATCTCAATTCTCCCGAGACGCCTATCTATCACAAAGGCAAGGTACTATATGCTTTGAATTGGGCAAAGCAAGCCATCTCAAATGAAAGTGAAGCAGTAATCGTCGAGGGCTATACAGACGTTATTTCCCTATTCGAGCACGGAATAATAAATGTGGTAGCTACACTTGGGACGGCGCTCACAGCCGATCATCTTAGACTGCTAGTCCGGTATACAAAAAGAATCGTCTTGGTTTTTGATGCCGACATTGCTGGTGAAAAAGCAGTTGAAAGGGGAATGAATCTGGCTAAAGACTTCTATCTTTCTGCAGAATATCGAGCATCTTTAGAGCTGCTTGAACGAAGACACCTTGATCTTTTTGTGGTAAGTCTTCCGCCCGGCCTTGATCCTGCTGACTATGTAGAAAAACACGGAGAAGACGCATTCAGGAGAGAGACGAGCAAGGCAGTTCCACTTGTTGATTTTTGTATAGAGTCAGTGATCAACTCGTCTAACACGGAGACGATTCCCGGAAAAAGAAGGGCAGCGCAGCGGACAATGGAGATAATCGCTGCTTTACCAAGCGAAGTTGCCAGAGAGGACTACTTGAAAAAGGTTGCCGAGCTGCTGGGAATAACCTATGAATCGTTGTTTGTTGATTTTAGAGGATACAAGGACTCGAGGAGAAAAAATAAAGAAGGATTTGCAGAACTGCAAGTTGAATCAATCGATCCGGAACTAAGATTAGAACGAGAAGTGTTTCAGGCATGCTTGAATTCTCCCGAAAGTCGTGTAGTTATGTTAAAAGAACTAAAATCGGACCATTTCACACTGCCGATGCATAAGACATTTCTGACTATGCTCAAGAAAGAAGATAAAGAGAAGAAGGATCTAGATATTGCTGGAATGATTGACAGAGCTCCAGATGAGCAGCGAGATTTAATAACATCATTATCGGCTCAATCAGTAAAGGTCGAAGACCAAAAGAAATATTCTGAAGAATTACTAAAAAGAATCAAGGAGTTCGAGTTAAAACGGCGAATAGATATATTGAAGGGGCAGCTAAGAAAAGTAAATCCACAAAAAGAACAAAAAGTTTACGATGAACTATTCCTGGATTTATTAAAACTTGAAGCGACGCGGAGGGAGCTTTAAACAATAGATGAGTGAAAAAAAAGAGAAGGGTAAGAGAAAAATAACAAGCCAGGAAGAATTGAACCTTGCTCGGATAAAGCAATTAATAGTTCGTGGCCAGGAGAAAAATTATTTAACGCCTGGTGAGATCGCCGATACTTTCCAGGATATGGATCTTTCTCCTGAACAAATAGAGAACATCTATGCCAAGCTAGTCGATATGGGGATAGATGTATATGACGAAGACTCGGCTGGATCAGTTGAAGAAAAGAAAGGGAGAAAGTCGACTGCTGGTACTGATATGAAAGTTTCAGGAAAAGATAAAGCAGTTTCTGTAGGGAAGCGAGTAATTGTCAAGAAGCCCAGGCGTAAAAAGAATGGGCCAAGTTCTGAGAGGGCAGCGCTAAAGATTCCGGCCGGTGATCCCGTAAAAATGTATTTGAAGGAGATAGGGAAAGTGCCCTTGCTTAACGCAGCTGAAGAAGTCGAGCTGGCTAAACGGATCGAGCAAGGTGATATGCGAGCCAAACAGAAGCTAGTAGAGGCTAATCTAAGACTAGTTGTTTCTATCGCCAAGCGTTATGTGGGGCGGGGGATGCTATTTCTGGACTTGATTCAGGAAGGGAATCTTGGACTAATTAGAGCCGTGGAGAAGTTTGATTATCGAAGGGGTTATAAGTTCTCAACGTATGCGACGTGGTGGATCAGGCAAGCTATAACACGAGCGATAGCTGATCAGGCTAGGACAATCCGTATACCGGTTCACATGGTCGAAACGATTAACAAGCTGAGTCGAACTCAACGACAGCTTCTACAGGATCTGGGTCGAGAACCTCTGCCTGAGGAATTGGCTGAAGCCATGGATATACCGGTTGAAAAGGTCGAGGAAGTCCTAAAAGTGTCACAGGAGCCTGTTTCATTGGAGACACCGATAGGCGAGGAAGAGGATAGTCATATTGGTGATTTTATTGAAGATAAAGAGGCGATAGTTCCGTTGGATGCAGCCTCTTTTGCGTTACTGCAAGAACACCTAAGAGGTGTTTTGGGGACTCTGAACGAGCGGGAGAGGCGCGTAATAGAGTATCGTTTTGGTCTTCTGGACGGACACCCCAGAACCCTGGAAGAGGTAGGTCGCGAGTTCGGAGTAACTCGTGAGCGGATCCGCCAGATAGAATCGAAGACATTAGCAAAACTACGCAACCCGATCCGAAGCCAGAAGCTTCGCGACTATTTGGAATAGCTCGGGAGAGCGCAATCTGTGAACCGAAGTCAGTTAATAGTAACCAGATACCAGTAACCAGCAAGTATTTGTGCTGGTGGTGCTTAGTACTTAAAGAGCGGAAGTGCGTAAGAAAAGAAGTTTGTTGTCCTAACGTAGTTCTTCTTCAAGGATTTTGTAGAATCTATTTCTTGCTTCACGCTCGGCCCAGGGATCGTGACCACACTTCTCCAGTAGGACCAATCGAAAGTCTTTGACAGTCTGTGACAGAGGTTTTTCCACTCCAAAGAAGGGATGCGGGTCATAGTCACCGTGGACGGCGATTACCGGGCAAACAATTTTCTTTCCCATATCTAGCAGTTTTCCGCTTTTTCGTAGGTCCGAGGCTTCCTTGCACACGTTGAGAAAGACATCATGTTGATACTCGATCTCTTCATTGCGCAAAGGAAGAGTGTTTAATGAATCTGCTTTATACATTAGCTTTCCGAATTGGGATAAGATGGCATTCTTGCCTTTAATGCTAGGGTCAGCTAGGATCTCTTGCAGTTTGTGAGCTTTCACTGTTTCTTCTTTACTGAGGCGGCTCAACCTGGTTTTCATTATCCTCTCAACATATTCTTCCTCAAACGGGCTGCTTCCGACAAGTATCAGTTTTCTTACATACGAAGAGTGCCGGGAAGTAAAAATAAAGCTCAGCCACGCTCCCCATGAATGACCGACTAATGTTACAGGCAAGTCCCCATGTTCTTCTATGATGACTTTTAACTCTTGAAGCTGTCCCTCAATAGAAGTGGATGTTAAAAGCGGTTCAAGAACACCCCGGTTAGTCGAAAGTTCCTTTGCTACAGGTGCTAATTCTCCCGGTGCCCCAGGCCCACCGTGTATAACTACAACTTTATAAGGTGCGCTTCCATATTTTCTAAGGTTTCCCATAACTGTAAATGATTTCATACTCTATGGAGGTTGGCAACTTAAAAAAGATGCGGTATAAAGTGGGGTTAACTCTTTAATATTAGCGCATTACAGTCAAATGCTAACACTAAAGACTTGACCTATTTGTTTTTATAAACTACATGGAAGATGTAGATAGGACATGATTTGCATCCTACTTTTTGTTTTATACTGCATACACAACCGAGGACTTCCCAACAGTTAATACCACCTTTCTTAACAGAACAAATAGAGACAATGTCCGGAGGACAGTTTCTTATCTGCCAACATTTCTTCTCCGCAACACCTTCTACTTGTTCAATCGTTTTAAGTAGATTCTTTTCGGCCAGTTTTTTCTCAATAATTTCCTTGTTCAAGAGGTAGACCGGACAATTGACGAGAATACAAACTGCCGGAGAGTTCGTGCAGGGTCTTTGTTCTATCTCCCAGCATTGCTTCTTCTTAAGATACGCATCACAGCTGCGACAAGGTGTACCAATTGATGAGGCCCCATTTACTATCTGCCAACATTTCTCTTTCACCTCGTTTGTCTCATCTATTGATATGTTAGATTTCACGCTGCCTTTACTGGTCGGCGTGTCACTGTTTATTTTTTGAAATACTTTTTGCAGGACTATGGTAATTATGTAGGACTTTGCTATCTTCATTTCTGATGCCTTGGCAAAATCATGAATCAAAGGAAGATAGCTGGAATTTGGGGAGAATAAATCAGGTTCTTCTTGCCGGGATTCCCTTATCAATAAACCGGTGCGAGTAAAGTCATTGACTACAGATTCGACAACATCTTCACTTCTGCTGATCTGCATACTAATATCAGGGATGCTTAATGGTTTTTTAAACCGATGAGCAATAAAAAGAATAAGATCCCACTTCTCGAAGGAATCCACATATATGTCTATAAAACTCTTCAGCTCTCTCTCTAATGGGCTCATAGTTAATCCTCTCTGCGAGCTTGTCTTCAGGTCTATCCGAATTTCAAATATACATACTATTACGGCGTAGCCAGTGGAACAAGATTGTAACAATAGTAACATACTGTATACATAAATAGAAGTGGTTTAGATAATATTTTCGTTAGAGCTTATTGTTAAGATTATCATCTTTGAGACCTTGGGGGAAACAGCCTTTCTTTATTGTAACTTTTTCTATTGCTTGATATTTTGAGGGTGGACTAAGAAGTAAGAAAACTGAGAGACTGAGATACCGTGAGAGTTTAAAACGCGTCAAATATTCAGGTCACGGCGTTGGTAAAAAACATATGTTGTTGTCAGCAACACGGCAACAATGCCGATGGAAAGAGCGATATAAACAGGATCCAGAGACCCCTCTTTTATGATGACTTTAGCGTCAAAGTATTTGAAAGGCGTCAGATATTTAAGGTTTTGAAACTTATCTGTCATATCCAGCCATAAAGAGAGAAAAAAAGCAAAAAGCATTATTCCTGTTGCCGCGGGAGCCGCCCGCTTGTATCTTTTAAATATGGCGGCAGCAGCCATACCGATCGATAAGAAAATGAGCTGCACAAAAAACAACCCGACCATGAGGATGAGAATATCACCTGTTGCTGACTCTCCTTTGTTGTAAGCAGAAACGATCACGACCGATAGTACCAAGGTCACCAGATTTAACACCAAGACATCTATGACAGCCGCCACCAGCTTCGATGTTATTACTTTCGTCCTTGAAATCGGTTTTGCGTATAGAAATTCGGCGGTTTTTCCTTTCTCCTCTTTGGTGATTATTCCCGCTCCAAGCAAAGAGGCATGTATTGATGTCATTACGAGAAAATATAAGAACATGACCGCATAGAATCCGATAGCTGTTGTCAGATCGATCTCTCCCACACCAAAGACCGCCTTCATACCCGAGGGAAGCCCGGCCATCAGATCATTGACAGATTCACCGGCCTTCTCATAGCCGGAATATTTGCTCATTCCAGACATGATCAAAAATAGCATGCCGATCGACCAGAAGATAAGAGACTTTCTATGAGCTTTTAGTTCTCTTAAAATGATGTTCATTTAACGCCTCCCGGGGATCTGCTATAAAGTGTGAATGTCCCTTTTTGAATAGATATAGTAGCTGGCCGCGATGGCTACGGTCACAAAGATGACCTCTATTACAATGAATACCGGCTCATAAGAATGGTTCTTGGCAATATACTCAAGGTCATAGAACTTGAACGGTGTCACATATCGTATTGTCTTTGCACCTAGCAAAGTGTCGAGCATGCCGATTATATAAAAACCGAAGACTGTTGATAAAGATATGGATAATACAGATCTGATCTTTGGTGCCACTACGGAAATCAGGAATCCCAATGCCAGAAAAAACACCTGGACGAACAACAAAGTCAGCGTCATAAGCACGTAAATCTCTAGGTCAATCGTCGCATCAGCAAGAACTTTCACAACAATCGGTACCGAAACAAGGTATATGATATTAGTGATCAAAAGAAGTGTTAGTGATGCCACCAGCTTTGATGTCAGGATCTTTGACCGGCGTACCGGCTTGACCAGTAGAAACTCTGCCGTATTCTCGCTCTCTTCTTTACTCACAATGGATGTCCCGATATTCATCGCCTGGATCGCTCCGGCCAGTATTATAAAGCTTAAGGTCAGTCTATAGAAGCCGATTATCGATCCATACATGTCAGGTGTCAGTCCCAATGCGTCTCTAAAAGCCGCCGGGAAGTTCTCGATGAGCTTTTGAACGGCTTCTATGTCTTGCGCGAATGCTGGATATAACGACAAATAGAAACCCGCCCCTGCTATAAGACACACGGTCCAGATTATCGTTGTCTTTTGATATTGTTTCAGTTCATGCAAAAGCATACTGATCATATGGCAGCTCCTATTTGTAGTAGTGCATAAAGATGTCTTCGAGCTCTGGCTCTTCGACCCATAGACTTAAAAGATCCAAAGAAGAGATTATTTTTATAACTGAGTTGATATCACCTTTAAACAAGAAGCTTGCAGAATTTTCGTCTATCTTTAGATCACTGATCCCGGCAAGATCAAAAATGCTTTTTTCCATCACGTTCTTTCCTTCAAGTTTGAATCTAGAATAATTGCTTTTCGCCAGATCGCTCATCTTCTCTACCTTGATGATCTTACCTTCCTTAATAATCGCGACTCTGTCACACAATCTTTGAACTTCACCAAGAATGTGGGAAGAAAAGAATACGGTGGCTCCTTTTTTATTCTCATCTCTTATAAGATCGAAGAAATTCTGTTGCATCAGAGGATCAAGGCCACCGGTAGGCTCATCCAGGATTATCAGTTTTGGCTCATGAAGTAATCCTTGAACTATCCCCACCTTCTTCTTGTTTCCATATGACAAGTCATCGATCTTCTTGTTCACATCCAGATCCATGATCTTGACCAGTTCAGCAGTTCTCTTTGTGCAGTCTTTCTTATAGAAGCTTGCTGAATACTTCAGTAGATCCTTGACCCGCATTTTGTCATAGTAGAAGACCTCGGAAGGCAAATACCCGATGTCTTGCTTGATCTCCGGCCCGAAACGGACTACATCTTTACCGAATATCGTAGCGCTACCGCTGGTCGGGTAGATAAGCGTCAGAAGCGTGCGGATAGTTGTTGATTTTCCCGCGCCATTTGGTCCTATGAAGCCGTAGATCTCCCCGTCTTCTACAACGATATCTACTTCAATGATCCCTCTTGATTTACCATAGCTCTTTGTCAGCTTCTTCGTCTCGATTACGTTCATTTATCCCTCCTGATCGCTATAATGCGATATTTTCTCTGTAAATATAGCACTAGCTACAAATAACAACAAGTCAAGGTTGCCGCATAGATCGCAAAGGGATGAGGCCCCGACAGAAACGTCAATGATTTGATTGTTTTTGATCTATGCTACATGGGGAAAATGCTTAATATTTAGATTGAACGTGTGACCATGAGATTTGAGACCGCACGAGAAGGCCTGTATATCACTCTCAAGCTCACAAGTTCTCAAGCTCTGCTACCTGGGCAGGAATCTCACACGCTCATCTAATAACAAGGGCTTGCTTTTCTAAGGGATATCCGATCGATGTAGGTTTAGAAACTGAGAGACTGAGAAAGTGTGAAGTGAGACCGTGTAAGAATGTTGCTTTTAGACTCTCACTTTCTCACATCTCACATTCTCACACTCTGCTACCTGGGAGAATATTTCATATTTTCTCAGGTAGCTGGCTCCCCTAATCACTCAGAATTGGAACCATATTATAAAAGACCTGCAAGACATCTATAAACTCAAAGAGCTTCAATCTGCATGAATAAACAATTTCGAGATGAGCACTCAAGTGATACTGCTTTCTAGTATTGGAACACAAGCGTGTGAGATTCTCTGTGTCTATTTATACGATTTTTTAAGCTAGCTAGGTCACCTCGCAACTTGTCTACAATAGCTCTCTATGACATACCCTATCTGCTATACACCCATAGTATCTACTTGGGCAAGCGTAGCCATTTGCGAAACTCTGGAACCATTCTGTAGATGGGCGTACTCTTAGGAGTTACGTCAATTATTAAGCCCATCTCCTTTAGCCAGTCCACCTGCAAGAGAAGCTCAGGATGCTCCTCCTCGTAGTGTCCGAACCTTGGTTTGACACTATTGAAAACTATTTTACTGCTAGAGAGAACCACGAACTCAGTAACCAGTTTAGTATCATCACCACGTACATTATTTCGCATTTCTTCAATCAAGGCAGGCATTAGGCGTTCTGCCTCAAGAAACACACCCTCAGATTCAGAGGGTGGCTCCTTACGGTGTTCCAGCGCTCGAGCCGCAGCGGCTTCCGCATCAGACTTCCATTCGTGTAGCTTCTCAACATCATATTTCGGTTGGTCGCTGTCGACTAGCTTTGCACAATTCTGACACAACCAGATACCATTTCCCCCATAGGTACGCTCATTTGTGGAGAGTGATGGGTCGTATCGCGGACCGCTGGGTGAAGCGGCGGTAATATGCGCCGCAACACCGACGTTGACAGTGCCTCGCGGAGATTTCTGTGGACCGCTAGTATGCTGTCGGCAACCAGGATTAGAACATACATAACCAACTCGTTTGGCAAGCTCATCCTTTACGCTTTGAGTGAAACTATCGCGCGTCATACGAGACCTTCCCCTAATCACTCAGAATTGGAATCATATCATAAAAGACCTGGAAGACATATACAAACTTAAAGACCTTCAATCTGCATAAATAGATAAATGTGAAGATGAGCAACTAAGTAGTACTGCCTCTTAGTATTGGAACACACAGTATAGATTAAGCCTGCCGTCTAAGCCGTGTCCAATTCCAGACAAAACAACTTCTGCACATCTCCGAACAAGTGGCTCGTCAAGCTCTTGGACTAAGGGATCAGCTGCTTCGTTGTCTCTAGGGATTACTTCTGTTGACGTTGCTCTTAAAATACTCTTAAATAATAACTCTTATCATAGATTTTGCAACACAAACATTATTTCTTATTGCATAGCACTCGACACAATGATTACCATCATAAAGAGTTTTTTCTGGATCTCTACGTGTTTGATTATCTGTTATTTCACCTCTAGGTTGTATGCAAGAATTATCATTCTTTACTTTCCACTTATAGCTGTCCGCAGAAGTTGTGTTTTCTTCAATACGGAACTTTATCCTATTCTCTTTGTCTACCCTTCCGCCATGGTTGCTTATTTTATATGCATATTCTCGAAAACCATTTCTCCTTCTTAAATACCCCTCAATCCTCAAGCTTAGTCCATCATCTATGAAGGTAGGAATCAAAGAGTCAAAAAGATATTGCTCCTCTAGGCATGCTCTTTTATAGAAATCAATAACTAATAGACTAGAGATTGGTTTTGATGGAGTGAGGTTTTCTAGTTCAATTAGAAAGTGATCTCTTGCTTCGATTATTTTTGCCTTTTGTTCTTCTGTTAAGCTGCTTAGATATTCATCAATAAATTTCCCTTGGTCTGCTCTATCCTTGATTCTAGGTTTTGAAATAATGGTAGGAATGTCACAGAAGAACTTAAAAATTACATCAATGATCTCTAATCCTGTATTCTTCTTGTAGATCTCAATAATGACTTGTTCGATATGAAATGACTTGAACTCAAAATCTTCGTACTTTTCTTTGCAATTATGTTTCCATCTTTTCACAAATTTGACTGTCTTTCGAAAGTCGTCATTCTGTGCGTTTAACTCAGATGTGATCTTTATGTATCCGCGGGGATCAGATTTTATCCACCAGTCGATCTCCATCTGCATTGATTTGTCTAACTCAGCATATCGTTGTTGGCGATATCGCCTATTTGTATTTAGTATCTGTGGAACATAATAAATAGCATCTCCAAATTCATTTTCTAGTCCTGATCTATATGCAGGTACGATATCAGCAGCAAATTTTTCCTCACCATCGTCATTAAAAGCAATAGTAATTGAATGAGTCTGTTGCGATATTTCTATTTGGTATTCTGTTGGATTCTTAAAATTAGTCCTAAGAGTTCTTTCTAGGTTGGTCAAAACTGTCTGTGGGTCTATATGAAGTGAATCAAAATCTCCTGCAATAAAAAGAACATCGACATCATGCAATGGGGTAATAGCAGTAAAACGAGCATAAGAGCCAATTAATATGCAATTTCCCTCTAGTGTTTTTTTAAAGCATCGTAAATGCAAGAAACTAAAGCCTGTTCGGTTCTTGTCGGAGAAAGATTGTTCCGTATATATTCTCTGAGCAATTGATTAATTCTATCTTTTTTCATAACTAGTAGTAATTAAACAAGTCAAAATATCGTTTAACAGTCTCCCTCTGAAGTTTACGACTATTGTGTTGCGATGAGAGTTAATTTTTTCCATTCTATCTTGGTCTATACGGCCTTCATTTTGTGGTGCATAAACAATTAAGGCAGTCGAATCTTTCTTTAGCGCAATAATATCGTCTATCTTGTCCTGATAGTCTTCCCAGTGTACTAAGAATAAGGTCTCATCTTCGGCCTTTTTCAGGTCATCTTTATTAACTTGCATGATATTCTTTTCTTTGAATAGGTTTGAATCAACAAGCATACTTTTTAAACTCTCAAATTCCGTAGATGCAAATATAGATATTCTTCTTCTTGATAATCCAATACCAAGTCTATACCATACTGGTATGACACCCTTTACTACTAAAAATGCTGTGTAGCAAAAAGCTACAATCACTAAAATCGTAGAGATATTGCCTATAAGCGTAAATAATGGGTGATTGAAAAAGTTGATTATTGTTTCCATATACTTTACTCCAATAATGTTTTTCCCTTGTTCTATTATGCTCTAACTGCTAAAAAACCTCAAGAGCTGGTGATATGCTGGAATTTTGAGATTTGGACTTTGTGTCTTACACAGAACATAAACAAAATATACCTTCTGAACAGGCATATTTAATGATCCCCTTGATGAAGTAGCACTCTGGCAATGGGCATATTACTCATGAATGTGGCCTTTTTTTATCTATCTTGGTCTAAGTTTAAAGTACCACTCAAAGTAATTATGCCTCTTTTCTGGCTTTAGCCCTCTATGTTGACGATAGTGTCTTTTGAGCCTTGAGAAATACCCCTCAAGCCCATTTGTTGATGAAGGAATATCTGGATTATCAAGATAGAAAAACATATCAGGCAGAGCTTTTTTTAGCATGCTCCTTGCTCTTTTAATATCAGAGAAAACTCTACCTTTCTCTGGTTTTTTAGCAATTCTTCTACCGTATTTCTCTTCCCAAAGATCGAGTTTTTCAAGGAACCTGTCGTGATCTTTGTAGTTGTATATGTAGGTGACTTCTTTGAAAATATCTCTTAGTTTTCTGCCATATGTAGTCTTAGGATAGGTACGGCACCATCTAAGTCCTTGTCTTTGGATGTGAACTAGACATCTCTGGATGGCTATACCCGGCCATAGTGACCTTATCACCCTCATAGCTTGCGGATTACCATCAGTGGTGCAGCTGACAGGGTTTAAGCCTCTTTCTTTAAGAGGAGCCAAGAAAGCATAAAGCTGTGTGTCAGAGTTTTCTCTAACGTCATATTTGCCCGAGACTATTGTGTTTGTTTCTCCATCCATTAAAGCTACTATGCTAATTGGTCTGTGTAAGAATGTTCCATCGAATATCACGTGTTTACACTCTCCTAAAGATCTCTTATCTTCTGCCGGAGTGCGAGAAAGCCAGTAGTCGATGACCCGATACAGTTTGGCTGAACTGTGACCGCTATGCTGACAGATTTGACGTACTGAATAGCCCTCAATGATCCATCTTTTAAACCAGATTTGCTCTTTCGCTTGCTTTCTATCATTCCTTCGCCAATGAAAAGATCTTTGGCAATTATGACAGTACCATCTCTGCCTTCCATTGGAGTAGAATCCCTTCTTCTTTACCTTTTTGCTTCGGCACAATGGACAGTGTTTTTTTGGGCATTATCCACTTCCTTAGCATTCATTAATAAACCGTTTTAATAAACATACCCATAATATCGCTGACTATCAGCCAATACTATGCTTTCATAGGCCACATCTGTGAGTAATATGCCGGCAATGACACTCCTGAGAAGATTCTTAAATACTTAAGGGAGCTTGAATAGCTCAACATTGGAGACTTTGGTGAACACAATTGGATCTCTTGCTGATACTTTTAAACACCTAAATTGGATCATCAAGCACTGACAGGAGCTTTATCTGCTGTTTCAAGCACTACAGTGCAAGTAGATCTTTTATTGTCGGGGAAATACGCCCATGCTTTAGCTTCTAGTTGCTTATTGCTAATCTTAACTATCAGTAGAACTAAGAAGCTAGCTCCTACCTTAGAATCCATTAACATATCAACCATTGATTTATCGTCTGTTACGCTTGGATCTAATGCAAAGTTGGGATGTGAATGCCAGTCACCTAAGTAGTTATATTTTGAATAGCGAAAATTGTGCTTCTCATAGAACATGGCAAGCCTCTTTAATCCAGATGCTAAACCTCTAACAAATCTAGAAAAAGTTCCTAAATATTCTCCTGCAATAGTAGCCTCAAGCACCTTGAAATCGTTATGTGATAAATGATGTGCAAAGAGCATGCCACCTATTTCTCTTGCTCCTGATTC
>SDBS01000882.1_pt1 | contig 30053 bp, 36 predicted proteins | sample 2277091 | NCBI WGS metagenome assembly SDBS01 (sample SAMN10404972, study PRJNA504765) | marine sediment metagenome | isolation source: marine sediment core GS10_PC15, 163 cmbsf | place: Arctic Ocean: Southern Knipovich Ridge | collected 2010 | reverse complement strand
GGGGAGAGGGTGCCCTCTATCCTATTGCGTATAATAAGCCTTATGTAAACTTCAGTTATTTTCCCCCGGTTGGCCCTGACTCGATCACCCCTACCCCACCTGGATTCTGGAACGGTCCTGACTTAGATTTGCTTTTTTGTATGTGGGTGTCATTATCGTCCTCAAGTACCAGTAATGCAAATCAGTTGGAGTTTTGTGGGGACCAATTCCAAAATATTACAAAATATGGAAAATGGTTTGGTATTGGGGGTTGATGGCTGCTCGACGCTTATTGTGGGACTGACCTGTTCATTGTACTGTGGAAGTGCTTATTGATAACAGGTGGGGCGCTGTCCCTACCAGAATGCGTTTATTTAGGGCAGTGGCCCCACTGGTAGGTTATGGTGGCGCATTGCCGTTCATTTTGCCCTTAATGGTGCCAATGGCGGTGGCGTTGGTGTTGGCTTTGGAGTGAGCATCGTCAATGTCCCCATCGAGTCTGGTTATGTCCTGTTGGTAATCATCCTTGTTGACCTTGGTGCCTAGGACAGCGTAAATGTTCTCTACTGCCTTGAGGACGGGGGACAGGCGCCCAGCGACGTATGCAGCATGAAGGAGGAGCCCGAATACTGTTATTACCGATGGAACCGTGATAGCAGCGATTGCGAGTAACGTGGAAGTACTGAATCCATCGAGTCCACTAGGTCCTGGCATAATAATTGTTCCTTTCGCTGCTTGTACTGTTTGTGCATCTGTTTATGATCCCGGAGTTTTCTGTTTTTCGGTTTGTGGGGCATTTGGTGGCTCCGGTGGTTTGAGGGACAGACCAGATTGTAGCTGCTCCAGTTCGTCAATGCGGTAGATGGCGGCTTGTTTCACCTCCTGGGCAGCTTGGAGCTTCTGGGTGTGGGTATGGATGGCATTGTTGGCGTGGGCCAGCTCGTGCTTCAGGTTATCGATGCGCTTGGTGAGGAAATCCTCCAGTGATAACTCCTCAACATTTGCCGTCTTAGACCATTCCTCTTTTTTCACAATCTTTTTGTTATCCTTCATTGTCACTCCTTACCCCAGCAATGAGGCCGTCTACTGCTGCCTGTACTGTATTCCGGAGCAGATCGATGAAGTAGGGCTCCACCACAGAGTTCCACACAGGGGCAGACCATTTGTATTTGCCAAGCCCGAGGGTGATGGTGGTGCCGATCCCCTTGAAGATGCCGTGCACGAGCACCGCTATCTGCTCGTTGGGGATCCGCTTCAGGGCGTACAGTAGGGCCAGGGTGCCTATCCCAATGAGGAAGCTGGGGGCCGCGGTGACAGTACGGACCATTTCCATAACACCGGCGTGGGCAATAGAGCAGGTAGCCAATATGATTACAACACCAGCGAATGTAATGGCGGTACAGTGTATTACTTTTTCAAGCCTTCTCATGGCCTTCTCCTTTGCAAATTGTTGCGTTGAACTGCTTTGAGGGTGCCAACACCAGTCCAGGACGCCCCCGCTTTGATTACCAATGGGGCCGTAGCTGCCGTAACCGGGTGAAACAGCATCGCTACCCCTACTCCCATGATTGCCAGCCCCTGTAGGCGTTTGTAGGACCACCATGGCCGCTTCTCTTCCTTCTGGTCATAGAGTATGGATAAGCTACTGCCTGAACCCTGCACAAGGCGTTGTTTCTCTAATACAACCATACTACCTCCTTGGCCTTGCGTGGATCATCGTCGGCGTGAATGAAGGTTTTGCCCATGCCTATTCGGGTGAAGCCTGCTTGGAGGAGGCCGTACAGTATGTGGAATCGCCTTAAATTGCTTCGAGCTTGGATATCGACCGCAATTCCTCTCAGGTGTGTGGAAGTAGGGCTGCCACCAACACACCGGTTATGTTTCAAGCACCGGCACCCACTATTGATCTTGTAGGGGACACCAGAGATGCCACGAGCCTTGTCCAGCTTCCAGATGAAGCCTGGTGGGGTATTATTCAGCCCACATTTGCAGCGACAGGTGAATTCTTCAAATTGGAAGTATTGGGACATAGCGATATTCCTATATGATAGAGACACTTATCAAGTGCCCATAATCATCCAACTCAAGGGTGTAGTTATTGCCCCCATCGGCAACTACCCATGTTTGGATATCCATCTGTCCTGACAGGTCGCTGTGGTGCTTGGTTTTGTCGATGACAGCGTGGTTGTCGAAGTCAGACTTCAACCCGGCTACATCAACACCATCAACGGTACCAGAAACGTCAATATTACCATCCACATCAAGGGTATCTGATGCTGACCGGACACTACCACCAAGGGCGAAATCACCTTTCATGTAGGATAAACCATTGCTGTCTACTTCGAACAGGTTAATATTACCGCCGAGGTTGTATTTAGCAATAAGCAGAAGTGCTTCTGGGGATACTGGGTTACCTGTAATTGACAACTTACCCGCATCCATTATCATTGTTTCACGGTCAGTGTCATTAAGCATAATGAGGCTAATTGGTGTTAAGTATACATCATAATCGTCGTTATCATCATCCTCTAAGTGGATACCCGCAACTCCACCAAACACCCCATCGTCGATGGTTAGTCTGAGGTCACCAGAACTGTTATACATGCGATATGTGTTGTCAGAACTCTCCATTACTTGGCGCTGACCTGTGCTTGATGTTTGTACCGTTCGCCCCGTCAATGTCCCTGCATTTATCTTGTCCGCATTCAGGTTCGCAATCTTGGCATTGTCTACAGCCAGATTCGCAATCTTGGCGGTTGTGACACTGAGATTGGATATGTAAGCTGACCCAATTACCTGATTGGCGATGGAGTTCCATGCTACATTGTGAGTGCCGCTGATATTGGTGGCAATAATAAACAAGGTATCAGTCTGGGCCGGGGCAGTGGCAGCATCCGAATATGTGGACAGGTAGGGGTCCGCCACAGTCCCAGAACCGCCAGTATTGCCCACGACCCAGTATATGTACTGTTTGTCGCTGTTGTCGCTGGATATCAAGTACCGGGCGCCGTTGTAGTAGAGGGAATGGGCGTTCCATGTGACGTCGCCAGCTCCGGGAGTGTCATCAGACCACGTATCCCCATCCAGTACCGGGATCTTCTGGAACATCTTGCTGGCGATGATGGCGAAGTCATCGATGTCGGATGGGCCGAGGGCGCCAGTGGTAGCTACCACTCCGGCAGTGGGACTCAGTGGATGCCATACAGATTCCACCCCAGAGGTGTTCCGTGCTTTGAGCCAGTAATACCGGGTGAGGTTCGCCGCCCCGAGGTTCTGGGTAAAGGATGTGCTCTTGACAGTGCCAATCTTGAATGCACCGCTCCGGATGTTGGTAGCGGAGGCGTATATCTCAATGTCACTGAAATCATAATCGACGGGGTTAACCCAATTCAGGAACACACTGTAGAAGCTGGTATCCGCGGTGAGGGCTGATGGTGCCGCCGACGCAGATGTCTTGCCGGTGATATTGATCGTCAGTTTGGGCGCAATGGTGATGTCCTGCTGGCGTCCTGCTTCATCCCGGGCAGCAGCGGTCAACTCAATGGTGTGACCCTGAATGAAGTCACTGTTAATCGTTAAGGCTTTGTCACGGGTTCTCATTTATTCCAAGCCTCCGGGTATAGGCGGAACCAATTGGCCACGCTGGTGGATGGGATATTGCCCACATTGTGACTGGTCAGGCTCCGGAAGACGTGGTTCAGGGCGCCGTCGTTGTAGAGGACAGTGTCACCTATGGCATAGCTGGTCACCGCAACCCATTCACCTTGCCATGTCTGGAAGTCAGGTATGAGCAGCCAGCCCCATGTGGCATTGGTTTTGGATGTGGGGTTCGTGACAACCATGGACGTGGAGGACGGCTTCTTGGTATTCAGGATAGCATCCATGTCCACAGCCAGAGTGGTGATTGCCCGGCGTCGTACAGAGCTGTCCAATTCAGCATCCACTGTCAGGGTGACAGATGGGCTATGCTGTGACCGGTAGTATGTGATGAAAGGGTTGGTTTCAACTATGGACGTGATATCCCCCTGCGTCAGCGGACGGTTATAGACACGACCATCAGCGATCGCACCATTAAATCTGTTAGACACACCATCACTTGAAACTCCAAACCAATTATTGCCATTTTGATTTACTATTGTACCTATTGCTTGACTTCTTACGAAAGCCCCATCCAAATAAAATATCATCGTATCAACAGAATAAGTCATAACATAATGATGCCAGTTTGTATCAATGTCTACAAGACCCCCAGTTGTTAAATTACCACCACCAAGAACAGAACACCTGACTGTATTATCAGACAGAACTTGCATGGAAACATCAGTATTAACAAATGAAAAAAGGTCGTGCCTTACGTCTATCACATTTCTTTTTGCCCAACATGTAACACTTAAACTTGTGCCAAGCTTCAAGTCCTCAGTTGTAGCGATTGTCACTTTGTCAGACGATCCATTGAACACCATTGACCCATCAGGGCGCCCAGCAGGGCTGTTTGTGAACACGGGGACATTGGCAGATGTACCGTCATTACCCTTACCGCTGATGTCCTCAAATACAGCTTCTTGTATTGAAACATCGTCAATGTAGAATGATGCGTTGGCATTGGCTACGTCAGTTGGATAATTATAAAAAAGTATTACGCCCGAGGTCTCGGTTGCAACAACTACCTCGCTCCATTGAGTCCATACACCTTGATTTGGATATATACTAAAAGCCCCCGCAGAAAATTGAGTACAATCCATTACAAAACGCTCACCATTACTCATATTGAGATTATACGCCCAACCTGTTATTATATAGCTTTTTCCTACAACGAAAGTTATCTCATCGGCACTACTAATGCCGCCAAAACTTCCAATACCATTAAGTGTTATCTTACGGCTGTATATTCCACTATGAGCCTGTTCATCACTTCGCACATTTGCTGCCGGAGAATTATGATCTTCCCAACCACTATCAGCTTCCATAGAGCCATTGGTGACAAGTTCAGCACCGTTGGCATAGTGCTCCTCCCGCAGTGACCACCATCCTACCAGCCCGTTCATAACAGTATTGTAGGAGTTAACGCGGAGTGGTATGGTGACAGGTATGGTCATGCCCATAGTGGCTTCTGGCAGCACTACCAGTGTTACCTCTGCACCCTTCTTATCAGACCGTGTTGTTGGGCTAGACACTGCCATGGTGATACTGACAGCTACAACATCATGTATTGAGACGTCAATTTCAATACTGTTGTCATATGTGGAGAATAAATCAACAAGATCGTCATTATACCATTGTGGTGCAAATCTCCCGCCACCTGTTGGATGAATAGCCCCTGAAGATACCCACCTCAAATCATCCTGTGCGTTATCCGATAATACAACTTTTCCATCCCAATTTGCACCACCATCTTGTGATACTTGATATAACGCATCAGCAAAAAATCTAAGAGACCCATCACCCAAATAGGAAACATATATATTATCAGTAGTTGGATCAATAAAGACAGAAACTGAAACCGCATCGTCCTCATTAGAAATCACATTTGTTTTTGCTGTAATTGAACCTGCACCGTTAATATCCCACACCATCAAGTCAGCAGTAGCAGTATTCCACTCACTCCATGCAGCAAATACCAAATGACCATCACTACTTCGAATCGCTCCATCCATGTTCGTTGTGTTGTCAGACAAACCATCTGCCATTGAACCTGATATACTCTGCTCTGACCAGCTATTCCCAGAATCATCAAATGTCTTGAGTGAGATTTCATTGGCAGTTGTGTCCCAAAAAATACCCCATATATCCTGATTGTCAGCCTCATTCCCTGGGAATAGCAATAACCCATCAGGACTTGCTTCCCAAGGAGTTGTTTTAAGCGTCCATGTTGCAGCATCTGGACTCGTGTAAAAGGAGTAGAAGTTTGTTTGGTTACTGTCTTGGTAATGAACAGATACTGCGATGTTACCACCTACTGTTTTGGTAATAGAGATAAAGTTTCTAACCTTGCCAGAGAAAAGGTCTTGAATACTGCCAGTGCCTTGACATGCTTCAATTTGGTCATCACCACCAACTGAATCTCCATCAGTATCCAAATAAACATATCGTATGTCGTCAGTATCCGCATCAACATACGCCATATGTATCTTTGTTCCCGCATCACTTGGAGTTTGCCAATCAGCCCAACTATCAAAATTACGAATATTACCTGTCACTACGTTGACAGCAGCCCCCCAATTCTGACCACCATCTGTTGTTTTGCTATACTTTAGGTCTGCAGAACTATCAAGAAATATGGAATACCCAACAGAAGTAGATGCCCAAAATATACCACAACGATTCGCCCTTATATCTGATGTGCTGATTAAAGAAGCATTTATGACAATATCAGCCACAGACCATCACCTACCTTTCAGAATCTGCTACATTAAGGGGTAAGGTCAAGATTAATATCCAATGGCTGCAGGGTCAGGGAATTACCGTTCCCATAGGTTTGCACCCCGAAGTTCTCAGCTGCGTAAATCTTGTCACTGGTTACACCCTTCATGGCGTACCCATACACCGTGAGTGCCCCGGTGAAGTTGAATACAAGGCCAGTGGCGCCATTGTAGCGTGACACGACGGGATCTGCGGCTGTTGCTGCATCCCACGATGCCTTGGTGAGTGTCTGCTTCTCCCCACCGGCAGTGGTAATCTCGGTGAGGTCGGCATTCACTGTGTTGATGGTGATGGTAAAGTCATTGGAGAACAGGATTATCTCCTTATCCTCCGGGGTGGCGTTGTCGAGGAAAATGCTATCTGCCATTTCCGCAATGCCCTCAATAGTTGCTTGTGCTGCCATGATACTCCTCCTTTAGAATGGTACTGATTGTTGATCTGGTGTGAGTCCTACATTATTATCCATGAGACTTACATATGAACTGCCTGCGTGAATTACCTTGTCATCAGTGCTGTAGACTGATCCTGTTGCCCAGTTGCCGGTCCAATTGATGTCCCCGGCATCCACATCCCGGAAAAAGATCTCCCATTCCCCAAATGGCTGGGCTGGGTCACTGTCCCATGATAACCGGATTGCTGACTCATATTCCCCGGTGTGTCGGCGCGAGAGTATTTCCACTGCCCGGAGATTCTGTGCTACATTGAATGTAGTCTTGTCCGGGAGTCCCAGATTCGGTATTAAGTCCGGGTCATAGGTATCAGCGTTATATTCCAATAGTGTCACCCGGGGCATGGTGCGATCACTCCTCGCAATGTCAATTACCCGGTACTGCTTGTAGGAGGTATCTGCCAGACCCACAATATACGGGTCATACTTGGCCGGTGGAACTCCTCCAAACCATGATTGCCCTGCTTTAAGGTCTGCATGATCCTGTGCCACGCCCGGGTTATCCAATAGCAGGGAGTAGGTGACATCATCACTGCGGCGGATAAACACCACCAATGGGATGATACTGGGTGAGAAGTCAATCACCTTGTCGAATATGAGGGTGTCTGTGGCTGTGCCAAATACCAGCCCACCATCACCGATTTCCGGTATGTCATGCTGCACCTTGAGGACATCGCCAATACCCACCTGCAGGGAGTCCACATCCAGGTTCGCGGTGGCAATCTGATTCAGGAGCTCATTGCAATTCAGCTTATACTTGGCGAGTGCATATGCCTGATTGAAATTGTTTGTCCCATACAGCACCAACTTGGCCGGGTCACTGAGGCGATCCTGATCATCCCAATCGGCAGTGCGTACAGCGAAAGTGGTAGGTTCGTAGCCGCGGTCTTCGTCAAAATAGGTCACCTCGATCAGGTTTGCTTTCCGTGTCTTGTCAAACCATTGCCGCTTGAAGGAGCCGAGGTTTGTCAGGGCCACATTCACCAATTGGTCCGACGCCAATGCCTGATCCTTGATTACGTGGTATTCAGACCCGGCTGGGTATACAACCCCCATACCTTCTTGCTGAACCTGTAATATGGCATTCCACAGCTCCTGGAAGGTGTCGAACACAATGTTCAGGGAATATCCCAGCAATAAGCTGCTGTAGGTAGCCCAGGCAAGGAATTCAGAGTAGGCATTGTCCAATTGGGTATGGCTGACTCCGCCACCATATGTCAATGTCCGATCAGTGTGGTCAGTGGAACCGGCACACAACATGTCATATACCGCCCATGCGTGGATGTTGGCACTCTTCTTAACCCACGTGCTGATGGTAGGGTCATACACGTCGACAGTGGACCGTTCACACACCGCACGGAGATCGATGTCAGTATTCAGTTCCCCATCCGCCAATGCCCGGATACCAAGCAGTGGCTCCCCGGGGTATGTGAAGCTGCCATACACAATTGTGGCAACATTGGTTACTTCTACTACAGCAGTGATGATATCCAATACATATGAATTAACACCAAACCTTACCTCGTATTGTCCCGGGTCAAGATACGTACCATCTGCCTGCGCTTTGAAGGAAAGGTAGAAAGCGTTTATTTCCTTCCGTAATATCACACCCTGTACTACATCCCCATAATTAAGTGATTGCAGGGTATTGGAGTAGTCAAATACACGGTTAATATCCGTCCTGTTATTTGATCGCGTCTGGTGACCAAAATCAAAGTTTATCCACGTTGTTGCCCCAACTTTACGGTACTGGGCGTAGATTGCTACGCCATTCTGGGCAACATTCCCTTGGTTATCGCTTGAAAACAGTCCATTCGGGAAATAGAATGACAAATCTATATTCTGGGTATTTACGGCAGTTGTGGTAACAGTTGTCCACTGCCCTCTCTCTTTGTCGATCTCTGAGGTACCGGTACCTACCTTGAAGTCGGCAGTACCACTCTGGGGATTACTACTATACGTTACATCAAAACCCTCTATTATGGTTTGTTCAGCCAAACCTGGTCGGGTAAAGTACTCAAGATCAGGGTAATTGGTGATGGTGTTACCATTAATAGTGATGTTTGTTATGGCTGCGGTTCCTTTGCTCTCGTTCCAGTAATTGGTATCTGTATAGTTGCGGGTTTTTACTACTCCACCGTCTACATACACGATGTTATGCGCCTTGGTACACACATACGTCTTACCCGGCTCAGGGGCACTGGCAATGGGCTGAACCTCGTCCCCAATCTCGTAGCGCTGACTTCCAGTGCTGCCACCAAGACTCCATAGTGCTACAGCACGTTCATCGATCCGGTGACTGGCGAAGGAGTATAGGACATGGAGATATTGCTTTCCACTTTCTGTAGTAACAAATCGATTCTTGATAGTAGGCTGGACACGTACCTTGCCGTAGATAACCGGCATGGCGGAACCTTCACTGGCGCCAGGATTGCCAATATGACGCCACCCATAGGATTTCTCCAACTCCTCTGGCCTGTCAGATTTAGGATTCAGGAGTCCATTAATAAGGAAACCGGATGCAGTGTATGTGAACAGCTTCCATCCTGGACCAAGAGGAGTAAAAAGGAGAAATGTTTGTGCAGCCTGAGCCGCTAACCGCCAATTCTCTGTTTGTTTCCTACCCATAGACCCCCTCCGATATCCCCGGGCTTCCCCCGTACTGTGCTTCATTGGACTTGCTTTGGCAATCTGGTAGTGAGTGGTCACAAGTAGGATCGGCACCTGCATATAGGCATAATGGCCCTGTAAAGAAGTGGCGACACACAGTGGAAATATACCGGTCCCGCGGGAAACGCCTCTTGAATGGGCTTACCCCACCTACCGTAAACGTAACCCATTGCTCATCAGCCTGTGTTTCCACAATGTCATACAGGTCCTCAGTGACCGGGACTGATTCCCCTAGGTGTTCCGAATGCACCACGGTGATCGTGATGATTGCACCGGCAGCCCCATCATGGTTTTGCAGGAATGGTTCCAGTGTCCGGTTCACATTCGATATCTTGAGTATGGAAGTTTCCACACGACCCTGCAGGCTCTCATTGATGTCCCCAATCTGCATAGGCATAGCCGAGTAGGTGTTACCACCCCAAACCACATCAGATTGGCTCAGGGCAAACCTGAGAGGGCTTTCACCGCTGATATCCAACTGCACAAGGTTGAGGAATGCACCAACCGCGGCAATCTTGTTCTTTTCCGTAATTGCGTAACTGGGCAGTGACCGTGGCATTATACTTCCTCTAGGGAGAATTCCAGTGTCCACCGGGTGAAGTTGGTAGGTTGCCACTCTGGGTATGTAACCCGGGAAGCAAATCGAACAGTGCGAGTTGTTCCTTCTGGGTCTACCCAAGTGAAGGACTCTGCGCCAATTCCCCGGGCCTCTTCGAAGGCAAGGATGGTATTCTTATTGGCGGTGGATACCGCATCAAATCTGATACTGAAAATGCGAGGGTAGCGGGAGAATCTGGCCCGGGTCTTGGTATACCCAGCATCTTTCGGACTCCGTATGGTCGAATCCAAAGCTATGGACTGGCTGTAGGCATCCACCTGTGGCTGATGTGCCAATGTCCCATGCAGATATATTGTAGGAAAAGTAGCCATTTATTGCTCCCTGAATATGCCCTTGAAGGCTGGGCTATTGCCTGCTTCCTCTGTGACAGTCTGGATTATCAGTGCTTTGCCATCCTGGGTAATGGAGGCACCCTTGAAGGCGATGTCTGGGCCGGTATTGGTATTGACAATGCTCACCTTCTGCGCTCCCCCTCCCAAATCAATAGGTGACCAGGGTTGAGTTGGTGTTGACACATTAAGACTCCCAGACTGTAATCCAGGGGTATAGGACGTCTGGCTCTGCTTCATCATGCTGGCTATATTGCCCCATGTCATAAGCGGAGACACCTTTTCCCCTTTGGATGTTACTCCCAGCATCTGTGTAAGCAGGGTATTCGCGGTCACATCCGCCACAAACTTGACCATGGACTGGTATATGGCATCAAACAAGTTATCGAAGGCTTCCCGGACATTGTCGGTAAACTTGCCGGTTTTACGCATCATAATGGTTAGGGAGCTAGCGTAGGCGTCTCTGAAGTCAAGGAACATGTCATGCAGCCCGTCAAACGTACTCTTGAAGGAGTTGGCTACCAACTGTGCCGCATTGTCCCACGTTGCCGCCCATTGGGATGAATAATCCGTTGCCCCCTTGACGGTGAGCTTACCAGTTTCAGCAATGCGTTTGCGCAGGTTGCTCATATCCAACGACGTGTCCATATAGAACCCGTCCTTGAAAATATTCATAAGCTCAGACAACATTGGGATAGACTTCCTCAATTGCTCCATGAGGGATTTTATACCCTTACTCCAATCTGCATTCGCAATAACCCACATCTCACTTCCCAATTCACTGACATATTTTGTTGTCACTTTAACAGCATCGGCTGCCCCCTCAAATATATCCCCAAAGTTCTGATCCCATGGTACATCCCAAACCCTCATTGCTTCTTCCACTTCACCCTTCGCCAAGTGTATGTAGAAGGACATGGTGGCAGCAGCACTCTTGGCGGTTTCTCCAAGTGCCCATTTCATGCCGATAGCCAAACGCCCTACAACACCCAGACTCCGTATAAGCCATGCATCCAGATCAGCATTTATAACCTTCAGTGTTTCTCCCATATCCTTGGCGAGGAAATCAGTCAGGTTCTGCCACTGGTTAGCCAAATCTTCCAATGTCACGTCCCATACAGCCCTCAGGGCGTAGAATGCAGCAGCAACAGCTACAAGAGGCCATATGAGCGCCGTGAATGCGGTTGCCAATAGTGCAACTGATCGGACCAGTGTAGGAAGCACAATTAGGAGTGTACCTATCGCTATACTCAATGGACCAATCACAAAGGCAGCTTTCATCATACTGGCTACCCATTCCTTGTTAATCTTTATCCACTCAGTTAAGGCAACAATACGAGGTTGAAGCACCTTTCCAAGTCGCTCCAGTGTGGGTACAAGTGTTGAACCAATAGCTCTGGTGACCCGGAGCAACTGCTGCCAAATCTGCCCGATCTTGTTTGAGAACGCTGCCATCTGCTTCTTGGTAACCTCTTCCATGGAACCAGCACTGTTCTCCAACTCATTGGCATATGCCCGGAGCCCCACTTTGCCAAAGTCAAACACCTTAATCATACCGGCAATGGCACGGCGCCCAAACAGGGTTTCAAACGCCATGTTCTTAACCTGTTCAGTTGTACCAGCAAGTGCATCCGAAATGTCTCCAAATGCCTCGATGAATGGACGTGCTCGTCCCTCAGCATCAAAGATATTCACCCCAAGCTGATACATCAGGTCTCGCATATCACCGGTTGGTGACATCAAGTTGGTAATCGCCCTACGCATGGCAACGCCCGCCATACTGTTACCGGACACAACAGGTTTACCATTACGACGGACTATGAGGAGATGATTGGGGACTTCAGCACAGAATACCTCCCCATCATAATCAACCCACTCGCTGGTGTGTGGGAATTTGGAGCCATCAAGCCTCTTCCCGTGTACCCCCTTGTACTCATAAGGATAATAACATGGATTCGGTTGTTTATCCCTAACACTCACCTTCCATTGGTCGTGACGTGATATGATCTCCCGACCCTCTTTGTCATAGTTGGAAAGAGTACCTGCTGGGGATTTCATAACCATTGTCGCGGTATTCCCCAACTTCAATGCAATCTCGGTCACATCGTCGGCCAATCTCTTGGAAGAGGTGTAGTAACAGTTATTGACATCCCCATCACCTTCCATAAGCGATGACAACAGTGAGGTAAGTAGCCGCTGTGACCATCCTCGGATGTACTCTGGGATATACTTCTGTGGTGCCTTCCCTAATGGCTTAACCTCTTTCCACATCTGCTCATTTATGATAGAGAAGCCATTCTTATCCTCCCCAACGTTTACAGGGAGCTTGTTGAGAACTCTGCGCATCTTGTCACGGATTGCACCCTGATTCTGCGTTATTCGTATCCGGTAGTTGCCATTGCGTAGATCACAGGAGCCTTCAGATATATACCACCCCATGAAGGTAGCCCATAGATTTGCATCAATGGACATAGGTGGAACATGCTCATCACGGTTGCTGAGGTGTCTTGTGAACCCCTGCAACACATAATCAGTACAGTCCTCACCATCCCACTTCAAGCCGCCGGTTTCATACCGTACGTTTTTGCCATCGACCTCTTGGGCGGTCTGTATGTGGAAATCATCATGGTCACGCTTCTTGACCCACATGCGGTGATCTGGGGTAACGCATAGGTCTAGGCTCCTGTTAGCTACATGATACATCTTACCCTTGTGATGGTATCGTATCAACCGTACAGGTTTCTGGTATTCAATTTTCCTTGTATTTGGGTTTCTGGTGGCAAATACGTCATTCATATTTACTTCAGCCCATGGCAACCACCCCCGGCGAGTCAAAACCTCTGTTTGGTCATCGTAGCAGCCCTTGATACCCGCGTTGGCCATGACACCAATCACCGCACTTGTTTCAGCCAATGTATTATTCATCAGATTGGCCGTCGCGGACACATATGACAGCGCTTTGTCCAGATCAGCAAATACCTGATTGGAGGATGTAATAGTCTTCACCAAGATATCCCCAACCCGTGCTGATTCAGTAAACTCCATGTTATAGGCCTTGATTACATCTACCAAACCCTCAGCAGCCATCGCCGTGTCCTCTGACAACGCTCTGGCAAGGGCAACAGTGGTATTAAACGCCTGCATCTGCTCTGTGGCACTCAAACCCGCCGACCCGAGGAAATAGAAGCCTGTGGCGGTCTCAGTCGCAGCTTTGTTGAACTTCACCGCGGCATCCTCCGCCATACGCCCCATTTCTTCAAATTGGGTTGCAGTTTGGCTTGACACTGCGAGAGATTCACGCATTGCCTTATCAAATGATGCAAACTCCTTGGTGGCAGCGAACACAGCACCGGTGACAGCGGTACCCATAACAATCATACCACGCCCCAACGCACGGAGATCCTGTTGGACATTCTTGATAGAATTGGTCCAGCCCCGATCATCGAGCCAGATTTCACCCTTTATGCTACCAACATTCGCTGTGGACATGTGCTACCCTCCACCCATTGCGTTTAACATCGCCCACGCACTGTCCGTATTATCCTGCTTAGACTGCGTGAGTTCGAGATCACGAATGGCTTGGTGATAATTCGCCCCACCTGCCATCCCAATATTTACTGCCCGAGCTGTGTAGGCAATTTGCCTTCTTTCAATCGCATCCACTTGCATAAGCATCTGTTGAATGACGCGAATGCCCATATTGCTCAGTTCATCCCTGGTAAATAACCCCGGAAAGGTAAACGCGATTAAGAACTCGTCTTCACATCTACCCCGGGGACGGTTTTTGCATCTTCCTCCACGGCCAGTGTCTCTTCCCTGACAGCATTGATCAGTGTCCGCATCAGAAGGTTTATCTTACGCATACCGAGTTTTGCAACGTCTTTTTCCGGGGCACCAATGCACTTACCGATGAGCTTGTATACCTCGGCCAACATTGCTTTGTCAGTTGCGTTTTCTCCAACTTTACTCATAGCTGTGGCTATAGTTGGATCAATGTCGTAAACTTGGTACTGCTTGCCACCTATCGTCACCGCGAGCAACGGTTCCAACGCAGCGTCAAGATCAAGTGTCTTCATTTTGTTTCCCCTACAAAAACAGGGTTATTGATTAATGATCACCGATGTGCCACACGAGCTTTGTGGTTTCATCAGGCATGCCCTGGAATGTGGTCAGGAACGCCCTCTGATTATCGAGATCATACGGAATGTCAAAATGCGGTTCCGGATAGGCATGTGGAATGTGCAACCACTTGGTCCTGTCCGTATCCGCGATACCATTCACGATGCGCTTCACAATGAGTTCCTGTGATGCACTGTATTTGGAAAGGCCGACTTTGTTGTTAAATGCCAACACATTGCCGGACTCACCACCGGAATTGCTCCCCCCTGGAAGCAGTGCAGCGAGTTGGGCATACGTAGCTCTCGTGGTAGGGACATCCATCTCACAAGGCCCACAACCGGTATGAATGATGTCTACAGCGGCTGTTCCACCAGCTCCCTCAACAACCGGGGACGAAGTCTCCGAGTGGCGGAAGTTGGCTTGACCAAATATTTGAGGTAAATCCACACCATTCCAGCTCAGTATCGCAGGCCCTAGATCGCCTAATGGAGAGAGGGGCATGTTACACCTCCTATGTTACTTGCTGGGTTACGAACATGAAATTAATAGAGAATTGAAATCTTCCCTTTTGATCTTGCCCGATGTAGGCTGGAGTTGTGCCATTGATGTTGCACAAGTACGTTGGCCCAGCGGACACAACGGGGAGGCTGATCTGTTCCTTCCCGTGGAGTAGGTCAAACAGGCTTTGAGCGAGGTCCTGTCCGGTAAAGTATGACTTGTTTCGAACGAAGATTCTGATAGGCTTCTGCCAGAAGTCTTCAAGATCGTAATCGGCTATGCCTGGGACAATGGCTTCCACGATGACAAAGGAGGCTGCCTTGTCCGATTCATAGTGACCTGCGAACAGGTTCGTACCCTCTACCAGTGTAACAGTGAGGGACGCGGTGTTGTTTACTAAATATTGTGTTATCTCTTTAAGCAATGGTTCGGTACTTTCCTATTTTACGCCCAACGACGTCGGATATGGCTTTGAAGTATGCCCGGGCGTTGCCAAATACCTTTTTCTCTAGATACTTCATGCCAGCACCCGGTTCCTTCTTGGTTGGGAATGCTTCATGTTGTATAAGGGCATGGGGAGCATTGAATATGACCTCTGCCACTAATTGGTCTTCCCGGCGGCTACTAGCCCCAGGACCAGGTTGTGAGTTGGTAATGCCATGCTGAGACACCGCTACCCGCCTTCCAGAAACGAATACTCCACCAGATCCCCGCAATTCAGATGTATCGACAGGAGTGGTAGGTATATCCTGTACCGTGTCATTCATAAGCATGGTACCGGCTGCAGTGAGTCCTTCCCGGGCAGCATCATTGACGAATTTGGTCAAGTTTTCCAGATTGCGGTCAACTTGGCGCAGGTCTAGTTTAAATCCGGATCCGTTAGGCTTAGGCAATGTATACCCCCGTGAACCGTGCTGTGAAGTCACGTGGCTCCTCAAAGCTCACAATCTTGTAGCTGATGCCATCCACAGTAATGGTATCCCGGTAGGAGATGGTGTTGGCTACCCGGGTGGCGTAATTGGACTGAATCACGGTCAACAGGCGAAACTTGAGACACGCCTTACTTACCACGATTTCCCCATCCAAGTCTGTCACATTCCGATTCTTCCACTCCGGAAACACCTTGTGGGCTTCGGTATCGGTTGCCAGGGGTTCCTGATACGTATCCTCCCCCTTATGACGAACCAGTGTCACACTCTTCGTCCTGTAGGCCTGCATCAATGACATTATGGTTTATCGCCTTCTGCGTTGTAGGTAACTGACTCATTCTCATTCCGGGCAAGGTCAATCAGCTCCATATTGGCATATGTCAGGTACGACCGGAGCATTGTGCTCACGATGGGCGGATACGGGACTGCAGTGGACATACCACTATACTTCTCCTTGACAACACCAGCAGCGGTAACCCCTTGGGCCTGTAGACCCATTCTGAGGTCGATATCTGGTTGATGTTGAATCAGGAACACTGCATACTCCACTTGGGCGTCCTTCATGGCTTGGGTAGCCACAGCGGGGAATGTAAAGTCACCGGCCCCGGTCAACCACCGCCATGCTGTAACCAGTGCAGCATCCTTCTCAGCAGTAGCATTCCAGTAATCGCCAATCGCTAACCGGTCACCAAGGTACGTGTCCGCCTCAGCCTGCGTCACCCAGCTATTTGTTGGTACTACGAGTGCCATGGTAACTCCTTATTGTTCATATTCATGTACTCCAATAAAGAAGTCAATATCAACGCTGCCTGTAGCTTTCACCTTCGCCCATACTGACACCCCCGCAACGGCACGTTTGTCTATAAGCTCTGTCGGATATCCACCCGCACGGTTGGTGTTCGTGTCGTCTGGTATTGCCATGATATCCGTGTAATAGCCTTTTCCTTCCGGTGTATCTGCATCCCCGTCACCGTCCAGATCCTCAATAATACGCAATATGTAGGCTACATTAGAGCTCATATCTGAGACTAGGAGACGGTGGAGATCAAAGAATGGATTACCAGACTGTACCGGAGTGTCAGTGGGTCCTAGGAGCTTGATCCCTGTGCCAAAATCCCCTGAGTTGGACGATGACTGGTATGGTGTCAAACTAGATTCTTCGCCCCAATTGGTGCCAGATTGGTCCGCTGACTTACCAAACCACCGCTCATAATTGTGTAGGTGCTTTTCAGCTTCATACGATTCCTGATACACATCCTGCACGGTTTCGTCACCGCCAAGTATACTGACTACTGCATTATCAATATCAGTGGTAGTCGGTGCAGGGTACGCTGCCAATGCCAATGCTGTAGCATCCTGTGCGGCTGTCTTGGATAATGTTTTTAAATTCCTCATACTACCATCCCAAGGGACATCTTGACAGTTGCAGATTCAACCCCTGACACCTTGCGTACTCGGATGAATGGTGGTGCGACTCCATCCCATGAGAATAACTGTGTTATGCCCGGGGCAATGATTGTGTCTTCATTATCATTGTCCATGTTGCCCCAATTAACATCTGAATTATCTAAGTTCCCTTCAACGACAAATGTGCCGTTTGAGGTCCCATTATTTGTCACTGAAATAATAACATCGCGGGAAAATCTGGCATTTACAACATCTGTACTGCCTGTTATGAGTGCCGGGAACGGGATCAACCCATCTGCAGAATAATCACTTGCATCAATCATAACCTACTCCAAGTATTCGCCTATTTCACTGTATGGAACCACTGGGAATTGGGTAATGTGACTTTCGGTATTACAATTGATCACTCCAAGCGTCCTACCGAACATCTTGTGTAGTGGCTCCTTGTAGTCTACCATATAATGGGTATTGAATAGAGATGTGTCAAGGGATATCTGTGTGGGACGCCCCGTTCCATCGAACATCCCGGGGTTCCAGTACGACTGCTTCTGCTTGTCAGCGGTAATCCCTGCTGGAGCCCCATCACAGCCAAATAAGACAACTTTGTGGGGATTAGCTTCAGTCAATGCCTTCAGGTAGACACACAGCGATGGAGGCTGGTTAACAGTCCCTGTCCACGGGGGTATCTGCGGGACGAGTATAATCCGCTCCCGGTATTTTTCTACGAACGGGATTGGTGTGAGCATGGAAGATATCGCCAACAAGGTGGTTATGAACAGCGCTTTGGGGTTGGTATCCAATGCCCGACTGATGTCATCATATCGTCGCGGTATCTCCATTGTGGATGTACAGAGTAGGAGGTCGTAGTCCCGTCCTATCCGGTTCAATATCTTCTGCTCAGTGCCATAGAAGTTGTTCATACCAGCGATTACCAGATTGGGCCTGTCCAGTATCTGAGGATTCTGCTCCAGTTTCTTCAGGGAGGCCCCGTGGAGTAGGATGCACACCACCTTCTTGTCTACCAGTTGCTTCAGCCTCTCCATTACCCCTCCTTACGTGCCTTTTCCTCAGTGGTATAATGCTCCGACCACGTCTGCCCGTCCAATTCAGCCCTTTTTACCTCTATCCGGGCAATATCTGCCATTTCCTCTGCGGATTCAGACCCAAACTGCTTCCGTAGACGTTCAATGTAGCCCCTTCTGGAGTGATACATGAACCAACACCAGTCCCGGTAGGCGAGGACATCTTTGGCACGTAAATGGTGCGTTTGGAGTGGCTTGAAGTCGAATGCCATCTGGGCAAACTGGGACGGTGTCTGTGGCAGCTTCCATCCCAACTCTTCTGCCATGGTGTATATCTCAGTATCCGGGTATGGCACCATGCAGTAGAAATTGGAATACTCACATTGCATCTTGTATGCCAAATGCCACGTCTGGGTCATGGTTTCATGCGTATCCTCTGGGAAACCGTACATGTAATTGCCAAGCACCGCAATCCCGTGATCCTGTAACCGCTTCACCTCATCCATTATCAATTGGTTGGAGAACCGGCCCTTACGGTTGGATTTCCGGATATCGTAATTCCCACTCTCAATGCCCAGGCATATCCAGTTGAACCCTGCTTCCTTCATTTTGGTGAGTGTAATATTGTCCGGGACAGTGTCAACACGTCCATATCCCCAGAAGTTAAACTCACCCTTGAATTTACCGTATATCATGTCAATTATGGCTTCAAATTCCGGAGTGGGGCGCACCGCAATCTCATCCATGATCTTGACATGCTTGACATGGTCTGCCAGATACTCCAGATCCCGTATTACCTTGCCAATAGACTCCATTTGGTACTTACGCCGGTAATACCGCTTCACTGTGCAGAACTTGCACCGGTAAGGGCACGATATGGAGAAGTTGACGGTACCATATGGTTGCCGGTCATTGAATCCCCAACATTGCCAGTTGTGCGCCCGGTACTTCTTTATGTTGAACAGTGACCACATGGGAGATGTCCCAATGGGATTGAAGTTCAAGTGATCGATTACCTCAATGTCCTGTTCCTGCCCAATACGCTTGATTACGTCAGCTACCCCCGCCTGTTCCTGAATGAAGGCAGATGGGTGTACCCCGGATGGCCATATTTCGAACTTATCGCAATCTGGTAGGCGTATGTCCGGACCATTCACAGCACAGTCATGTACACTGACTACATTCCCCTTCAGGAGCAGGTCCGTAGCCCTCACCGCCATCCAGTGCGGTGGTTCAATGGCACTGATGGGAGACAGGCTTTGGTAATTGGCGGCTTTGGAGTCCGGGCGTATTAGACCAATCCTAGCCATGTGTCAATGTCCTTTCGGGCGAGCTGGTAATGTTGGTGAATCTTGTCACGGCCACCATAGATATATGTGTATCCACTGTCTTTGACCTCCACACCCTTTGACCGAATTCTTTTGCCACTACAGCTGAACGCAGAGCGTATAACTGATCCTAATCCACCAGAGGCGCTGTTTTCTTCAACTACGTACACATCTTGGCTATCGAATACAGCTTTCTGCAGCGCTATCCCGTCAAATGGGAGCTTGAACACTTCAATTACCTTCGCGGGGGTGTGCTTGTTTGGGGGAATGAACTTGTGAACCATATTGCCTGTGGTAATCAGGACCTTCTCACTCTTGATTTTGTTGATCTCAATGAAGCCCTGCTTGAATGGTATATCTGCATGTTCATCATTGATTGGGTCCTGTACAGCTTCCCGGTCAAGGCGAATGTAATTCAACCCTCTCCCACCGTGAATACAGTGACTCGCAACCTGTTCCGCCATCTTACCACTGGAGCAATTGTACGTGGTGAGGTGCGGTACCATATTCATTATGGCCATATCCTCAAGGGAATGGTGTGTTGGCCCTGATTCATGGTAGCTGAAGCCTGACCCTACCCCGACAATATTAATCGGTATATTCATCAACCCGGCCACAGTCTTAATCTGCTCATAGCACCGGAAAGTGATAAATGGCATAATGGCGTACACAAAGGGTATGAACCCCTCTCTGGCAAGCCCACACGCGGCCAGTATCGCCTGCTGCTCGGCAATACCTACATTGATATAGCGTTTGGGGAATCGTCGCTTAAACAGGTCCAGTCCTGGTGCCCCCATGTCCGCGGTGACAATGACAATACGCTCATCCTGGAATGCCTCTTGTGTTATCCGTTTCCAGAAGGAGTCCCGCATACTGAGCTTCGGTGCTACATAATCAACTGTTTTCGTCATCACATACCTCCACATCGAAATGCCCTGTTTTTGTAATTACCATTGTTCTCCCATCAGCGAGACTTATCCATCCATTTCGGGCGCTGTGGCCACAACAGCTTGAAACCATATTGATCCCAGCCCTCTGTAATGCATGGACAAGCTCTGCGATGCACGGGTCTATCCTCTTCACAACCATTTCCTTGGTGTTATAACATTTCACTAACACCTTGACGGGAGGTTTTCCGCAAATCCCACACTCTCTTTCGTTTTCTTTTCCATGACAGGGGAAGGCTCGTTCGTTTGTGTCCGTGAATTCCCATTCGCCATCTACGGTCTTGATTTCATGTCCCCTACTCTGCGATGTGGCCATCACACACCTCCAGAATTGCCTTTTCCTTGTCAGCCTTAGTGGGGACTTGGGAATGCCACATTGGTTCCCCTTCCATGAAGGATATGCCTTTGCCCTTGATGGTGTCGGCAATAATCATGTATGGCCGCGGGGATGGCCGGGAACGCATGTCTTTCATGGATAATAGCAAATCCTCTATGTTGTGTCCATCCAATCGGACAACATCCCAACCAAATGCTCTCCACCGTTCAGTAATTGGTTCTACCGAACACATGTCCTCAGTGAAGTCCGTTGCACCCATACCATTCCTGTCCATGATGACTACAAGGTTATTCAGGCTATTGTGAGAAGCGAAAGCGGCAGCTTCCCAGATTGATCCTTCATAAGTCTCCGCATCCCCCACAAGGCAAAAGACGATACCTCCTTGTCGGTTAAGTTTCTTTCCGTAGGCCATTCCTGTGGCCATTCCAAGGCCCATTCCGAGAGACCCCATGCTTGCCAGTACTCCGTGCACGGTGTCTTGAAGATGGACTGCAAACGGACCGCCCTCTTTGTTGAATCCATCAAGCATCTCCTTATCGATTATACCCAAATCAGCCAGTATCGCATACAGGATTGGACTCGCCTGACCCTTACTCAGAATGAACCGGTCATCCTTCATGTCCGTCTGCATAATCCCAGTGTAATACAACGCTACCAGAATCTCCACACATGAAAACGAGCTACTGACGTGGCCCGCTCCCCCTCTGCAGCACATACGTAGCACAGAACTCCTCAAACGTGATGAAATCGTCTGGAGCTCCTTCACTGATGTGATCTTGTTTGACATCCTGTACCCCTTGTTCTAAGGCGCGGTTTATGTAATTCTTGAGTGTTACCCGTTTGGTATTGATTTTGCGTACCTGTATGGCAATCTGCCCACACCGGAGCACGTCGTCATCGATAGACCCTTGCCGTAGCTCTGACTCCAAGTCCCATATCTCTGCATTGATGGACCTCATTTTGAGTAATACTGATTTCCATTACACGTTTGGCATCACACGCTTCAGTTCCAGAAAACCTGTAAAGAAGTATGCTGACTCCATCTTTGCCTCGAAGCCTCCAACCTTCTCCTTCTTCAGCTTGGCTATAGAATACCTGTCAACAACATCCCCCGGGTCCCTTTTCATGGAAACTCCCAACACATGGGGTCTTTATTGGTTTTGGAGAACAACTGCTCACACTGCTCGTTGTAGACCCCGTAGGTACAACGTGTGCGGCAATCATAAGGTGTATCACAGAATACCATCTCTTGGTGTTCCTTGCCGCCCCAGAACTTCAGTATATTGTCCGGGTTCGGGTCATGGCGTCCCAGTATGTATTTTGTCCTATGCCGCTGATCAACGCAGAAATACACATTGCCATCTGCACACAACTGTATGGTAAGCGGCGCCGCATAACACTGCTTGAACCGTTTCACCGGCAGGAAGTTCTCATCAAATTTGTGTACCACAGTGAACACCCGGAAGTTCTCATCCTCCAACTCCCGGCAATCCCTGAACTGTTCCATGACGATGCCAATATTCACATTCCCTATCTTGTTCGATAGATTTCCCATGCCTTGGTGAGAATAATCAGCAGGCCGAGCGTGGAAATCACGTACACCGAGATCCTTTGCAATCTTACACGCGTCGTAAATCTCATCTTGATTCACCTCCGATATGAGGAACTTGATTGAGAAGTCACACTTGTCCCCGGCGGCCTTCACAGCATTGCGCACGTTCTCCAATACGCCTTCGAACTTCTGCACCCCCTTCAGCTTCTTGTACGTGAGCGCATTCCCTGCATCGAGGCTTACCCCGACCCAGCGTACATATTCCAAGGCAGCTATCAATTCTGGGCCTATATTGGTACCATTGGTGGCAATGCTAGATTTCATGCCCTTGGCGGCAGCCATGATGATAGCCTTGTCCAGTGCAGTGTGGAGTGTGGGTTCCCCTCCACCACCGAAGCATACAGCCTTGACACCCCAGTCCCCCAAGAACGTGATCAGTCGCAACAGGTGATCGTCGGACATGCGCTGAATGTTCTCGTCATGTCCACGCAGATACCGGTTGGCATTGCAGTGCTGGCATCGGAGGTTACAGGCGTGTATGGGATCCAAGCTGGCTTCCACCGGGGGCAAGAATTCACCCTTCACAATGGCCTCATACCACGGCGCGTACAGCATACCCTTCCAACTGTTGAAACTATTAAACTGATTCCCGCGTCCCCATTCATCCAATTGCATTACGTAACTTCTCCTTATCCGACGACATTTGCTGATTCCGGTACGCTGTTGACATGTTCAGTGTACTGTTGAACCGCTCCGACATACTGTGCGCTGTCTTATCCTTGGGCATGTTGTATGCGTGATACCCGATGTGATCCACTACCACGTTTGTGATTGGTAGGGATCGGTGTATACCAGGATCATTGAACAAGTCTGCCAATACCAAGTCTGCACCCCATGTCCCAACTTGCCGGGGGAAGAAAAACCCGAGGGTATCAATTGTCTCCCGGGTGAGTATCGGAAACCAACCCCATGGGAATGCCCTCATGGGCTTGTTAAGTGACTTATCTTTGGGGAATGCATAACATATCCTGTCACGTTTATCAGCCAAGTACCCTTCGATGGCCTTGGTTATCAGCCGGTCCCAATTCGGAGTCAGTATCCGCAAGTCATCCCCACCAACCCACATGTACTTACCCCTATACACCTTGTTATCAATCAACCAGTTATAGTAATGATCGCTCAGGTTGGCTCCATGCTCCCGCTCAATCACCACCATGGGCAGTGACGGAAACAACTGCTTCTGCTCCTGCAGCACGTTCTGGGTAGCGGTGTCATCCTCATCATATTGGATGATAATCTCCACCTTGGACGGGTCACCTATCGTCTCCATGATGTTCCGGAAGAAAGCAGGTAGGTAGTGTGAGCGACCACGAGTGGGAAATGTCAGTGTAAGGTCTATCACCATTCCTCCGGGTGGATAAGGTCATATGTCTCACCCCATAGAAGCTCCATACGCCTCCGCTCATCCCACGTTGCCTTATCCACACCCTTAAACTTCCGGATGTCATTATGTGTCTTATCCGTCAGGCTGGCATCCGTACACGGGTGGTGATGAGTCAGTCCCGCACACGAGAAGAAGAACTTGCCGATGGACTTGGCATACATCTCCAGCTCCCGGTCTATCCACAGATGCTTGTAATCGGGGCAGAAGGCTCGGTAATCAGGAAACTTGGATGCATACTCACGTCCCACGATTCCGAACGCTGCAGGGGCTGTATCGAACTTGCCTACCAGATTGGTTTGGGTGATGCCTACCACACCATCAAAGTCGGGGAAATTGAGCAAGTAATGCATCCGGGCTTGCTTGATGCACCCCGTATTCAACTCCACATCATCATTCAGGTACATCATGCCGTCCGCGGTCATATGCTGGAGGTGGTGATTCCAGAGACGCGGGGCAGTGTATGTGAACGCCATGACCTTGAACTTCAATGTCCCTACAAACTCCGGGTGGGCATCCTCAAAGATCGACACCTCATCCCAAGAATCCATGTAGACAATGATATTTATCCCACTGACCTTCTCATCCTCTATCTGGATAAGTATTGAGTCCAAGCACTTGGCCAACTTCTCCGTCCGCCCTTTCGACGGTATGACAATATCAATCCTCATGTGCCAACACCTCCTTACGAATCAGTGTATAATCCAATCCCCATAACAGCTTGCGCCTACGCCTCTCCTGCCACACCTTGTGATCATCATCCTTGAACCTATTCCGGAGACTCTTGTATACCCAATCTGCCCCATTACCGTTCCATGGGTGACTGTCGTGCATAACACACGCCTCAGTACTCAGCTTCACCTTACCCCATTCCGTGGCTGTCTTCAGCAACTCCCGTGCTGGATACAAATGCCAATAGTCCGGGCAATAGAACTGGTAGTCTGGGAACCGGGCAGCAAACTTCTTACCGATCAAGGAGCACCCTACATGGGGTATCGGCTCCATGGCGGCTCTTTTCACGCCAAATGCAGTCACAGCAGCCGGAAGCAGTGACGATATACCCAGTACACCATCTCCATCAGGGAACGCTTCTTCAAACTCACGGGTGGCAATCTTCAGGCAGTCCTTCTGCACAATCATATCATCGACAAAGTACCCCATTACATCAGCATTCATAGTCTGCATGTGCTTATGCCAGAACTCAGTCATATTAAAGTCATCACCAGCTTTGTCATACAGGCGGTAACGCAACCATGCCCTGTTTCCAAACATAAGACCCGCGGCAATCATGTCCCGTTCCCGGGAGAAGTATACGTAAACAGTAGTATCAGGTATCATCTCTTCTTGTAGTGACGCGAGGAATGCCGATAACTGCTTCCTGCGCCCCAGTGATGGGATGACAATATCAATCTTCACCAGCAGTCCCTCGTTTCTTGAAAGTGATTCGCCGCCTGGACCGTACCAGTATGTCAAACTCATCCACATGCTTGGATATGAACTCTGTTATAGCTAGTGATGCTGTACCCCATGAGTGAATTTCAAAGAAGTCGTCACAGATGACAATACCCTGTGGGGATAACCTGTCCCAAACCCACTCCAGTGCGTGTACGGTAGGCTCATAATGGTCGAGGTCTACATAAGCGAAGGATACCCTAACATCATCAGGTATTGTGTCCAATACCTCAGGCACAAACCCTTCCCATATAGCATACTCATCCTCTTGGTATCCCCAGTCCTGTATCTGCTTCCACAGTGAAGACGAGCCACCTGGGTCAAGTAACCCTTCCGGGTACAACGTCTCACCGCTTGATGGCTCAATATCCTTCTCTGTGGGCTTTGCAAACCCGCAGAAGCTGTCGATGGCATGTGCCTTCTTGCCCTGCTCCCGTGCCTCATAGATGATATCCACGAATGCCTTACCTTCGAATACCCCCAACTCAACGAAGTCACCAGCAACGGTATGGGCTCTAAGCATACCCTCTTTGAATGTCCGGGCATCCAGTATCAATTCTTCTCTGGAGTACTGTGGTGTTTTCATTGTAGATCAGTCCTCACTCGGCAGTATCCCCTTCTGTATCCGATCAGCTCTCCACATTGCCCTCTCTGGATACTTCTTTGACTGCACACGTTTCACTACTTCGAACCCGTTATCCTTCAGGATGGCATTGAGCCAAACTGATGGCACGATAGTCCGGTATGGCCAGTCACCACCTTCTACGATAACGCGAGGGATACCCCCAACAGAATTGTCAACCAGCATCTCGATGATGATGGATTCTTTAGCGAGGTTACACAATACCTTCAGGTTTGCCCTGTACTGGTCAGGCTGGAACTTGTGCAGCACCCCGAGGCACATGGTGATGTCATACACCTGAGGCACCGATGGCATCTGTCCAAATGACCCGATGAAGAACATTGCCCGGTGAACCCCGTGCGTAGAGGATACGTACAGGGCTGCCTTAATGAGATCATCCCGGATGTCGAACCCAATGCAGTACGTTGCTCCAGCCCCAACAGTATTGATTGCTGTGTGACCAACATGGCAGCCAATGTCCAGAACCTTGCGATCTTTGAAGTCAATGATGCTACTTAGAGTCTCCCACTTCAGTGCGGAGTGAATGAGAATTCCATCATCCTGTTGACCACCCTTTTTCTGGTTACAGTTCTCAAGGGCTACTTGGTAGTCCCCGAGCGGTATATCGGTTGGTCTGTAACCATCCTGCATCCACGGCGGTTCCCAATCACCACGCTCCGAATGTATCCATGTCAGGTTACTGATGCACTTGTCCCGGACCTCAACCTTGATGGTCTTCCTCTTTATCTTAATGGCGGCGGCTATCCGGTGCCCACCGTCCTCAATCCAGTCACACAGGAGGCAGTACCGGATTGGTTCGAACAGCTTGAAGTCATACTCCCTCACCAACTCAGCAGTGTGCTCCCACCACTCCTTCGGAAAGGTTTTGGCAACGGCATACGATGCCTGTATCACCGGGTGATTGATAGACACAGTCACAATCATCCCATTCTTCTGGGTTTGCAAATTCTTGATGTTAGCCGTTTTTCAACCTCCTGGATGCTTGGTAATGTTCGATTACAGGATCACCTGCCAATGCCATGCTGTCAAATATCTGACAATATGTGGCAGGGATGTTCTTGTAAAAGTTTGGTTGGCTACCCTTCAGTACCATACGCAGCGTTACCTGATCCACTAGCTTGGGATTCTCACTGGACACCTTGATGCACTCCTTGACCAAGTCATGTACCGAATCCTTATTCTTTAAGTATATGGTGCCAGACAGTAGCTCAGTATGTGTCTTCCTGACATTGGGATGATCTTCCCAGTTGATAGTGTGCGCCCCTACACTCCCCTTGAAGTCCTTAAACGCTTCTGGGAAGGTATGCACCACAGCATCTGCATCCACCCATACAATATCCCTATCAGGATGCTGCCTGAGCATTTGGAGGAGGTATGTGGGCTTCATACGGACATTCTGGTGCCATCCACCTGCATCCGGTATACCCTGTATGTCATATTCCAACCCTAATCGGTGCAGAGACTCCATCAGGCGCCATGCTTCACGCTGATACCCAGTCTTCTCGGTGTAGAATGACACGAACAGTGGCATCTTCTTGGAGGTATTCGGGAACACATCCTCCAATTCCCCAAACTTGAAACACTTCAGGGAACTCTTGGAGTTCAGGTTAATCACCTCAAACCCGGAGTCCCGCAGTACCGGGGCAAACCTATTAAAGTCCATCTTGAATGTTTCGTACACACCCTCACTCTGCCGGTCCGGATACCCATCATGCCACCACTTCTGGTTCCCCTTCTTATCCCCATGCATATCGAAACCAAGCAGGTATATGGGATTCGCCCCCAATGCCGCTGCTAGATTCAACGCCCCATACCCAGAGTTATGCGCCACATCCAACATCCTCACAGACCCTATAGACGGGCTCCGTGGTGCAGGGTTCGGCCTGAGTATGGTATATATCTCCCCCGGGAAGATAAAGTTCCCTAACGAGGACCATACACGATTGCCTTTGTAATTGTAATACCGTTGCTGGGCTTCGGCACCCAGTTTCCCATTCTCAATATATGTCCATAGTTTGTAATCCATACTAAACATGATGCTCGGGTCATACTTCTCAAAGGCCCGGTTGGTCCCAATTGACAGTTCCCCATCCAACTGACTCCAATCAAACCCCCTCAAGCTCGGCCCGCCTCCTACCACAAAGCACCGTCTACCAATCCATGCCCCATCCCTCATCACACTCTTGAACTCCCGGGGACCCTGCACTGTGTAATCATCCCAAGCATTGACTGGGCTGTACACCGGCAACATCTCTTCGGAGAACGGGGACAACCCACCCTTAACACGCGCAATCATCTCCGGGGACATGCCTTCTAACTGCTTAGCAATGTCTACCCGTATACGCGCATTACGCCGGGGTAGGTCGGCAATTGTCAATATCTTTGAAGGTTCAGCTCTCTTCTCACTCTTACCCGGGTGTGGATCCCAGGTACCTCTTGCCTGCTGCCGTGCAGCATCTCGTTTGTGCTGCGGTGGCAAGTCACTCATTTTCGCCATTGTTTCCCCCACTTGTCTGAGCGGTAAGGGGAGCCGTGGGCGGTACGACCCCCCTCATTGCCAGTATTAACACTGCTTATGACGTAGAGCAGCGACTGATTTGCTTCAGTTCGCCAATCGCTCCACCATACCTCTGCCAGCCAACAGCGATTTCCGTGTAGGCTTCAATGTCGTCCCGGAACATAACTTCAAGGTCTTTTCTGATAGCACCCATGATTTTCTGTTTCGGAAGGCAAACGTAGAATTTGTCAGTTGCGGTAAACATCAGTGTGTAGTACGGTACGACATTATACGTAAGTCGCGGCGTACTGGAGCTGAACGGTTGCAGTACAATATTCAGCGCCTGACTGAGGCGTCCCACTAACGGATGCGGGGCAAGAATGACAAATTGACTCGACGGGTTGACGCCGAAACCAAGACTCTTACAACGGGTGAGGATATTTTCACAAGCCTTATTAATCGTGTTGATATCACGAATCGCGTTGTAATTCTCATTGGTATTGGGCACCCCCGACGGGGTTACTGCCTGCCAGGCGAGGTCGTAGGTAGCTGCAATGGCCTCTATTAAATCATAGAAGTCCTGCGCCTTCGACTCCATGGCGGCATTTCTGAATGCGATAGCCATATTCTCCAGAGTCCAATACTCTTTATCATCAAAGAGTAACTTACTCCAGCCAAGGCCACCGCCGTACAGAGTAACCGGCACGTTGGTTTTCGCACCTGACATTTTGTAGATACGGGCTTTTTCCCCAACTTCAACCGCGCTGAAGGTCAGGCCATCCTCAACATCAAGAATGTCAAAACTTGCACGATTGGAATTGCGCATATCGATCATATTGAAGACATTTTCATATGCGGTGTCAAAGTACTCAAGCTGCTGGTATTTAGCCAACACTTCAAGCACGGAAGCGGGGAAATCATTGGCACTCGTGGCGAAGGCCTGCGCGGTCAGTGTTTGCATGAATCGCATATTCTGAGCCTTGTCACTGGTTAATCCACCTTGAAATGCCTGTGCAATGTTCTTCACTGCAGGGTGTAGCGGTGCTCTCATATAAGAAGTGAGAGCGGCTGCCATTTTCATCCGGCTTTCACGGTTTCTGACGTTAATCAGACCGTAATCAGAAATCACTTTACCTTTGAATCCAGACATTTGCACTCACCTCCTTAAGAGACAATACCGAGACAACCCATAAGGTGAATCATAACCTCTTCGGCGCCGACAGCAGGTTCCTCAACAACAATACCACACAGCGTATTGCTACCGGAGGACTCATTCACTTCGGAATCACCAGAGTCATAATACACCTTGGAGCCTACTGTGTAGGCACCGGAAGTCACAGTTGCACACGGAACTACAATTTTGGCGGCTTGATAGACGAGGACGCCCGCGTCACCGGTATCAGTATCTTCTACCAC
>SDBS01000881.1_pt1 | contig 30074 bp, 28 predicted proteins | sample 2277091 | NCBI WGS metagenome assembly SDBS01 (sample SAMN10404972, study PRJNA504765) | marine sediment metagenome | isolation source: marine sediment core GS10_PC15, 163 cmbsf | place: Arctic Ocean: Southern Knipovich Ridge | collected 2010 | reverse complement strand
GATGAGCCCGGGGCTTTTGACCTTGTATTGACCAATCAGATTTAATTAAATAGTCTTCTGCGCCAAGTTCTTTTCCTCGATTAATATCAGAATCTTGCCCTAAATTAGAAAGGATAATAATAGGAATATTTTTAAATTCATTATCTTTTTTTATTTCTTCTAATACTTCAAAACCATTTTTTAGGGGCATTATTAAATCTAATAGAATCAGATCTGGCAATTCACCCTTTATTTTTTCTATTGCTTCTACACCATCTAGAGCAATAATAACTTTAAAACCAGCTCTTAATAGGCCATCTTGATAGGCCTTAGAAAGAAATTTATTATCCTCTACTAATAGAATTTTATATTTAGAATTTTTATTCATTTGTCACCCCCTTTTCTCCTTTTTTTCTAGACATTCCTTTTGTTGGTATTGTTAAATAAAATATTGTTCCTTTATTTGGTTTACTTTTAAACCAGATTTTTCCGCCTGAAGCCTCTATAATCATTTTAGAGGTATAAAGGCCCAATCCTGATCCTTCAGTTACTGATTTGATAGCATTATCAGCTCGATAAAATTTTTCAAAAATTCTTGATTGAGCTTCTTTGGAAATACCAATTCCATTATCTTTAATACTAATTAAATATTCTTCTTTGTTTCTTTTTTCTAACTTAACTAGAATATTACCCTTAACGGTTGGAGAGTATCGTACGGCGTTAGTAATTAAATTACGAATAATTTGGCATATTAGTCTTTGATCAACTAGAATTTTAGGTATTTTTTTCCTAGGTTTTTGAAAGGCAATTTTACACTTACGATCCTTAACAATAGGCATAATTTCATTAATAGTTTTTTGGATTAAATGTTCCATTTGTGTTGGTTTTGGTTCAATTTTTAATTTTCCAGCTTCTATTAGAGAAACATTTAAAAGATCATTAACCAATTCAATCATTTGATGAGTAGATTGAAAAAGATATTCTAAATATTCTTTTTGCCGAGCGTCTAATTTTTTGAATCCTTTGCTTATAATTAATTCTCCGAACAGCTTCATTGCTGTAAGTGGTGTGCGCAACTGGTGTGAAGCCACAGAGACAAAGTCAGTTCGCATTTTTTCTAGTTTTTTAATAGTAGTGATATTGTGCAAAATTATAGCTCCACCTAAAACTTTTTTTCGATGGTTCTGAATTGGAACAATAAATATTTCAAAAAATCTATCTTTAAGTTGTGTTTCTTTGTAATAAACAATTTTAACAGAACTAAGAACTTTATTAATATCCTTGGATATGTCTATTTCTCTTTTTTTCTCTCCAATTAATTGTATTACTCCCTTAAAAATTTTAATAAAATCAAAAAGTGTTACTTTTTTATTCTTTAGTTGGATAATCTTTCTCATTGCTGGATTTGTAACAATTATTTTTTTGTTTTTATCAAATACTAAAACTCCATTAGTAATATTTTCTATTACCATATTTAAATATGGATCTAGGTCGTTTTTTTGCTGTATTCCAAAACTTTTACAAAGAGAATTTTTTTTGTGTTGAATCCCACTAATTTGTTTAGAATAAGCTATATTCGGAGGATTTTTTTTATTTTTCATTTTTATTTCCCAAATTTACTATTCTTTACCTTAAAAAGTTTAAAATTTTGTAAATTATCGTTTTAAATTATAAATGTAACGATTATATTATTATACCAAAAAAATCTCATTTTGTCAAGACTTTTAACAAGATAAGAAATATGACTTCCCCAGGTCGTAAATGGAGTGATGATACTAGTATTAAGATAATTTTTTAAATAGCAAGATAATAATTTCTAATCTTTTTTATTGATTGTTTTAGTGGTAATATGAATATATAGGAGGGTAATTATGGCTTTGTCTGTAGGAATAATTGGTTTACCTAATGTTGGAAAATCTACTTTATTTAACGCTTTATTAAAACAAGCTAAAGCAGAGGTTTCTAATTATCCTTTTTGTACTGTTGATCCTAATATAGGAATTGTGGAAGTTCCTGATAAAAGATTGAAAAGACTGGGGGAGATTATAAAGCCAGAAAAGGTGACTCCTGCTGCTATTGAATTTTTTGATATTGCAGGATTAGTGAAGAATGCTCATAAAGGAGAAGGTTTGGGAAATAAATTTTTGGCTAAAATTAGAGAATGTGATGCGATTGTTCACATTGTTCGGATTTTTGAAAATTCTAATATTACTCATGTTGCGGGAACAATCAATCCTCAAGAGGATATTAAAACAATAAATTATGAATTAATTTTAAAAGATTTGGAAACTGTCGGAAATAGGAAAGAAAAGGTAGGAGGAGAGGCAAAATCAGGAGACAAAGAAGCAAAGCAAGAATTACAAGTATTAGAAAAAATTGAAAAAAGTCTAAATAAAGAAAAAACAGTTTCTGATTTAGAGTTTTCTAAAGAAGAGGCGTCAATTGTAAAGGAATTGAATTTACTTACTTCCAAACCAACATTATATATAGCCAATGTGTCAGAAAAAGAACTAGAGGAGAGAAAAGAAATAGATGGAGCCAAAATAATTCCTATTAGTATAAAGTTAGAAGCTGAATTATCTGAACTTTCTGGCCAAGAAGCAAAAGAATACTTAGAAAGTTTGGGGAAAAAAGAAAGCGGAACTAGTAAGTTGATTAAAGAAGGATATAAACTTTTAAATTTGATTACTTTTTATACAATCACAGGGGGAAAAGAAGTTCGTGCTTGGCCAATTAAAGCTGACACAAAAGTACCACAAGCTGCAGGATGTATACATACGGATTTTGAAAAAGGTTTTATAGCTGCTGATGTTATTCATTATAATAATTTAATAAAAACAGAAAATTGGCATCAGGCAAAAGAAAAAGGACTTATAAGAACTGAAGGAAAAGATTATATAGTATGTGATGGTGATGTGATTGAATTTAAATTTAATACTTGATTTCTTGTTAAAAATTTGATATAGTGTAATCTCTGTAACTTAACAAAAACTTCTTTTAGAAGTAATAAAAATATTTACTCTTTGAAATGAGGTGTAAAAAATGTCTTCTGAAAATTGTTTCATTAAATTACCTCTTCATGGTAGGATATTTTCAATGGCAGGAAAAGTTTTTTACAAAAGATGCAGAGATACAAAAGGCGCATTATCAATTATGATTACTGATGTTAAATTATTGACAGCACCTAATGCAGTTTTTGAGGATGAAAATTTACAGAAGTATGTGAGAATTAATTTAATTGACAGTTTTGCCAGAAAATTTTTTCAAAAAAACTGTGAAGTATTTGGTCCTGTAAAATTATGTGAATTGTTGCCTTTAAATTGAAAAGATTAGAAATTGGAGGAGAGGGAAAATGGATTGGTTGATTAATTTTATATTAAAAATGCCATGGTATATATGGATATTGGTTTTTGTCATTTGGTTTTTGTGTGGATTTTTGATTTTTTTGTCCGTTTCAGTTGTTGATAAACTTTTTTTAGGTGATTATATGTTGAGCAAAAGAAATTCTAATCCAAAATTTTATGACTATTGGTTTCCTATCTTGATAATTTTATCTGGATTGGGAGCAATATTAATTTTTGGTTGGATATTTGGAAAACACATAAAGGAAAACATAGACGTAGATTCTGAAATTTTGAAGCAGGACAATTTAAAAACAGCTCAAAAAAACAGTCAAATTATTATTGAAAGAAATAATAATATAGAAAAAGTTTAAAGGTGGTGAGAGGAATGGAAAATACTTGGGGTGCAATTTTCATGTTGTGTGGGTTGATCTTTGGTGTTTTATATTTGTCAGGGCATATTTTTCTTTGGCCAGTAAAAAATAAATTTACAAGAGTCTACTATTCCTATCAGTGGATTCTTGCAACAATCTTTTTTATTATTTTTTCAATGATGTTGTTTATTAGTACAGTATTTGTTGGATTTTTCCCGAATAAATATTCTCTTTTGAGTGGTAGTCAATCAGTATTTATAGTAATGATTTTAATTTTCTTGATTCTGACAATAGTTTATTTTATTATTGGAGTTGGTCAGATAAGAAGAATAGCCATGATTAGACCGGTAGAAGAAAAAGGCAAAAAATTGGAATTTCCAAGCAACAAAGGAGCTTGAAAAATTTGGCCCTCAGTGGTAATATTTTTAATGACCACTTGAGGGCTTTTCTTTTTGTCTGAAAATAAATAATGAAGTTGGTGATTATAATTTTTGACAAAATAGATTTTTTACTATATACTAAAATTGTTTAAACAATAATCCTTTTTTCCCGATTGAAACATTGGGGCTGAAGTCCAGAAAAAGGAATTTTTTTAATACACAAAGCCACTAAATTATGGACGAAAAAATTCAATTAACTTAATTAATAAGAAATGGAGATTTATCATGCAAAATTATGAATTAATATATATTATTTCCGGAGAGGTTCCAGATAAAGAAAATCAGCCAATAAAAGACAAGGTTAATAAATTAATTCAGAAAAATAATGGCAAGATAGAAAAGGAAGATATTTTAGGCAGAAGACAATTAGCTTATCAAATTAAAAAACAAAAATATGGATTTTATATTGTGGTTAATTTTAGTTTACAGCCAGAAGATGTATCTAAGATGGAATCAGATTTAAAATTGATTGAAGAAGTGATTAGATATCTTATTACAATAATTAAAGCCCCTGTTTCCGAAAAGAAGAAAAAAACTATCAAAAAACCAATAAAAAAAATTGAAGTTAAAAAGGAACCAAAGGCAAAAGAAGGAAAACTAGAAGAAAAAGTAATGGAGAAAATAAAAGAAAAACCTTTAAAATTCACTCAAGGCAAATCCTTCGACAGCTCGACTAAACTCACTGCAAGCAAATCTCAGGATAAACCCTTCGATTCTACTCAGGATAAACCAAAAAAAGAAGATAAAGTAGAAGAAAAGAAAAGAATGAAAGAATTAGACGAAAAATTAGATGAAATATTACATAAAGATGAAGGAACGGATAAATAAAATATAAATAAATTAATAATAAATATGTCTCGATGTCCATTAATGTTCTCGTCGGGGCTTTCACCCCGATAGACATCGGGGTTTAGGAGGATAAAATGGCTGGTGATTTAAATAAAGCAATGATTATTGGAAACTTAACTCGGGATCCGGAATTAAGATATACGCCTAATGGTCAAGGAGTTGTTTCATTTAGCGTAGCTACAAATCGTCGATGGAATGATTCTGCAACAAGCGAATCAAAAGAAGAAGTGGAATTTCATAATATAGTAGCATGGGGAAAGTTGGCTGAGATTTGCAATCAATATTTAGTTAAAGGAAAAAAAGTTTATATGGAAGGGAGATTGCAGACTCGCTCTTGGGAAGGTCAAGATGGAGTTAAAAGAACAAGAACAGAAATTATTGCTTCAGATATGCGAATGTTGGATAGAAAAGGAGAAGTATCAGGAGGGTCCCAACAGGAACCATCAGAGCCAGAAGTTGAGGAGGTAAAATTAGAAGATTCTTCTCAAGAAGGAACGAAGAAAGAACAAAAAACAGAAAGTAAAAATAAAAGTGATAAAAATACAGAGAATAAAAATGAAGAGAAATCTTCTGAAGAAATTGATCCAGAAGAAATACCATTTTAGAAATTTTTGATTCCAAATTTCAAATAAATCACAAATTTTCAAAACAGTTTAGAATCTGATATTTGTTTGTTTTTAATTTTAATTGCCCCGTCATTCACTAGCGTTCTTGCCTTGGTTCTCATCTCGATTCTTGCCTTGATTCGGCGAAGCGGGCGGCAAAACGGACGGCGAAGCAGGTCGACAGGGCCTCGTCCTGAAGTAACATCGGGACTCGGGAGGATACGTTTATGTATAGATTTTATGCACCTAAAAATTGTTTTTTTTGCACCGGCAACATTAAACATATTGATTATAAAAATGTAAAACTTTTACAAAAGTTTTTATCTCCATATGGAAAAATCCAGCCTCGAACTCGAACTGGTACTTGTGCAAAACATCAGCGAATATTAGTTAAAGCAATAAAAAGAGCTCGTTATCTAGCTTTAATTCCTTTCGTTACTAAATAATATCTCAATCGCTACCTGCCTGCTCGCTTCGCGTCGAAGTGGGCCGACAAGTAGGCGAATTATCGTCCGAATATATCCTATTAATATTATTCGGATTAATTTTGATTTAAATTAGGATATATTATGTATTCTATTAATGATCTTAAAACTGGAAAAACTATTGAATTAAACGGGATTCCTTATATTATTTTAGAATATCAACATAGCAAGTTGGGTCGTGGTGGGGCAATTGTAAAGACCAAATTAAGAAATCTAATTTCAGGTAATGTAATTAATAAAACTTTCCGTGGCAAAGAAATGATTGAGCCTGCAGTACTTTCTAAAAATAAAGTTCAATATCTTTATAATAAAAAAGATAATTATTTTTTTATGAATACTAATAATTTTGAACAATATGTGTTAACATCTTCCCAGTTGGGAAAAACTATTCGATTTTTAAAAGAAGGAATGAATTTATATATACAAAATTATAAAGATAAGCCTTGTAATGTTAAAATTTTGCCAAAAATAGATTTAAAAATTGTAGAAACTGATCCAGGTATAAAAGGAGATCGGGTTGAAGGTGGAACTAAACCAGCAGAAGTAGAAACTGGTTTAAAAATACAGGTCCCTTTATTTATAAAAGTTGGAGATGTAATTAAAGTGGATACCAGATATGGCAGGTATGTAGAGAGAGTTAAATAAAAAAAGATTATATTTATAAATAAAATCTAAAAAAGAGACAAAATTATGTTAAGACAAGCGAGTTCTATTATAAATTTACCAATTATCGCCTTAGATGTAAAAGAAAGAGTAGGACAAGTTTATGATGTTATAGTTGATCCTCAAAACGGAAGAATTTTAGCTTTTCTAATAAATAAAAATAATATTTTAAAAAAAGCAAAGATTTTGGCAATAAAAGATATTTATAATTTAGAGCCAGATTCAGTTGTGATAGAAAAAGCTGACTTAATAGCTTTTTTAGAAGAAGTAGTGCAAGCAAAACAAATTTTTAAAGATAAGATTAAAATAATAAACAATAAAGTAATATGTGAATCAGGAACTTATTTGGGAAGAGTAGAGGATTTTGTTTTTGATTCAACAAATTACATTTCTGTTAAATTGTATGTAAAAACTGGATTTTTACAAAATTTATTTAAAGGTGAACTTATTATACCTTGGGAGAAAATTCATTCAATTACCAAAGATGCAATTATAGTTTATGATGAAGCAATTAAAGAAAAAGTTAAGGAAATAAAGGCAGTAAGAGCAGCTTAATTAATAATAATTAGGAGATGTTTATATGAAAAAAGTAATTATTTATTCTACTCAAATTTGTCCTTTTTGTATTCAAGTCAAAGAATATTTAAAGAAAAATAGTATTGATTATGAAGACAAGGATATATCAAATCCTGAATTAGCTTCTGAAATGTTGAAAAAAAGTGGCCAGACCTCAGTGCCTGTTATAGAAATTAATGGAGAAATTATTATTGGTTTTGATAAAGGAATGATTGATAAAGCTTTAAGGTTATAAAAAACACAAAATTAAAACCTGCTTGATCATCTTATAAAGATTATATAAATCAAGCAGGTTTTTATGTTGAAAAATTTTATTTATTTGTTAATACTCTTTCTCCGATATCTTTTCTATGTTGCATACCTTCAAAATTGATTTTCTCTATAGCATTATAGGCATTTTCTATAGCCTGTTTAAATGTATTTCCTTTTGCACTTACATTTAAAACTCTTCCTCCAGCTGTAACTAATTTTCCTTTATGGCCAATAGTAGTTCCAGCATGAAAGATTTGTACACCAGGCACTTCTTTTGCTTCTTCCAGACCAGTAATTTCAAAACCAGTTTCAGGTTTTTCAGGATAGCCTGGAGAGGCGGCAACTATACAAATACATTTGTCAGATGACCAATAAACTTTATTTTCATATTCGGTTAAATTGCCACAGACTGTGGCAAGCATTAGTTCTGCTAGGTCTGTTTCTAATCGAGGAAATATAGCTTGGCTTTCAGGATCGCCAAAACGACAGTTATATTCTATGACTTTGGGCCCATCTTTGGTTATGATTAATCCTCCATAAAGAACACCCTTATATGTTATGCCTTCTTCTTTTAAACCTTTTATTGTAGGTTTGATTATAACATTCATAATCTGTTTGTATAACTCTTTAGATAGTATAGGTGCAGGAGAATAAGAACCCATTCCACCAGTATTTGGACCTTTGTCTTTGTCAAAAATTCTTTTGTAGTCTTGGGCAGAAGGCAGGGGTATTATAGTTTCTCCATTAGTTAAAACAAAAACAGATACTTCCTCACCTTGTAGATATTCTTCAACAAGCACGACATTTCCTGCATAGCTAAATTTTTTCTTTTTAAAGCAATCTTCCAAAGCAGAAATTGCAGTTTCTTTATCTTTGGCAATAGTTACGCCTTTTCCTGCAGCTAGGCCACTGGCTTTTACAACTATTGGCATATTACATTTATTTAAAATATGTTTTTTAGCTTGATCAAAATGATGTTTGGTGAATATTTGAGCTTGACCAGTAGGAATGTTGTGTCTTAACATAAATTCTTTGGTGGATGCTTTATTTCCTTCAATCATTGCTGCTTTTTTGCAAGGACCAAAAATTTTGAGTTTTCTGGATTCGAACTCATCTACTATTCCATTAACTAATGGGGTCTCTGGCCCGACTACAGTAAAATCAATATTAGCATCTCGGGCGAATAGAGCCAAATTTTTAATATCGTTTGCCTTAATATCAATACACTTAGCTATATTTTCTATTCCGGCATTTCCTGGAGTACAGAAAATTCTTTCAACTATAGGGCTTTGTTTTAATTTCCATATCAAACTATGTTCTCTTCCTCCTGAACCAATAACCAAAACTTTCATTACAACACATCTCCTTTTATAGATATTTAAATTTTAATGTTCTTTTTAAATTAATAGACATTTTATTCTAATCTTTTTCCTTAATTTTGTCAATAGTTTTTTTAATCATCTCCCAAGAAAAACCTCGACGAGCCAAAACAGCAGAGATTTTTTTATTAAATTCTAATCTTGGAAGACTTTTATAAACTTTTTCTTTTTTTTGAGCTAATTTTATGGCTTGTTTAAATTCTTTATCTTCAGGAAGCATTTTTTTTAAAACTTTATCAATTATCTCTTGAGAAACTCCTTTTTGTTTTAATTCCCTTGTAATTAAATATTTTCCTGAAGGTTTTACAGCACATCTATCTTTAATCCAAGTTAAAGCAAATTCTTTATCATTAATTTGTCCAACTTTTTTTAATTTTAAAATAGTTTTTTCAATAATCTTAGGATGAAATTCTTTTTCAATTAGTTTGTCTTTTATTTCTTTTTCACTTCTTACCCTAAAACTTAAAAATTTTAAAGATTTATCATAAGCTTTTGCTCCTTGATCTTTTTCTATTAATTTTTCAATATCTATATCTTGCAATTTTTGTCCTTCGGCGATTCCTTCGTCAATAATAGTGTCTTCAGATAAACCGCAAGCAAATTCATCATCAATATAAATATTAAATCTTCCTTTTCTTTTTTTCTGAGGTTCAATTTTAGTAATTTCACCCATTTTTTCCTCTTTTTTTTTGTCGTTTTTTAATTTTTTCTTCATAACCGCTTTCGGAAGGTTTATAATAAATTTTTCCTTTGAGGTTTTTTGGTAGGTAATCTTCTTTAACATAACCTTCTGGATAGTTATGAGGATATTTATAGTTTTTCCCATGTTCTAAACTTTTAGCGAGCTTTGTTGGAGCATTACGCAGATGTAGGGGAATGGGGGCTTGTCTTTTATTTTGTATATCTGAATTTGCTTTATCAATTGCATGCTTTGTGGAGTTGCTTTTAGGCGCACAAGAAAGATATATAGCTGTTTGTGAAAGATTAAGTTGTGCTTCAGGCATTCCCACGAATTGTACAGCTTGGACACAAGAGGAGGCTAGAATTAAAGCGATTGGGTCGGCGTTACCAATATCTTCAGAGGCAAAAATTACCATTCTTCGGGCAATAAATTTAGGATCTTCTCCTGACTGTAACATTCTGGCTAGGTAATATACTGTGGCTGAAGGATCAGAACCACGCATACTTTTTATGAATGCAGAAATAGTATCATAATGTTGATCACCAGCTCTGTCATATAGTAAAGATTTTTTAGACATAGCTTCTTTAGTTGTTTTTAAAGTTATTTTCTTGCCCTTTTTTAAACCAGAGGCAGTAATTTCTAAAGCATTTAAGGCTGTTCTGGCATCTCCATTAGCAAAGTTTATAATATGTTTTTCGGCTTTGGGATCTAGTCTAAGATTTAAATTTCCCAATCCTCTTTTTTTATCAGTTAAAGCTCTTTTTATAATATTTTTTAAATTATTTTCAGAAAGTGGCTCCAATCGAAATAGGCGAGAGCGGGAGAGTAAAGGAGAGTTTATTTCAAAGCCAGGATTTTCTGTTGTTGCCCCAATTAAAATAATTGTTCCATTTTCAATATGAGGCAGAAAAGCATCTTGCTGTGCTTTATTAAAACGATGAATTTCATCAACAAATAGAATTGTTCTTTGACCAGATGTTTTTCTTCTTTCGCGGGCTTCCAAAACGACTTTACGTAAATCAGCTACTCCAGCAATTACAGCAGAAAACTGGGTGAAATAACTTTTAGTATTTTTGGCAATAATATAGGCTAGAGTTGTTTTTCCAGTTCCTGGCGGTCCCCAGAAAATTATAGAAGTAAGTTTATCTGACTTTATAATAGATCGAAGGAGTTTTCCTTCTTTTAAGATATCTTCTTGGCCTGAAAATTCATCAAGATTTTCTGGCCGCATTCTATCTGCCAAAGGAGCTTCTTTTTTTATTTGTTCTTCTGTTTTTTTATCAAAAAGATCCATTTTTATATCCTTTAGATTTTAATTAATAACAGATTTTTTGTAGTAATATTATATAATACAAACATTCTAATCATAGTATAACAGATTATTTTTAAATAAAATAATGGCGTTTAAATAATCTAAACTATATTCAAACGCCATTTTAAAGATATGGAAAATTATTATTTTTTTCTTTTAAAGTTATTTCAATTTTTCGATTTCAGTCATGCCTATTGCTCCTCTTTTGGGACGATTGATGATTTCTTGAGGAATATTAAAATGTTTAGCAACCTTCTTTAATGGTTTTTTACCAATTCTTTCTGAGGCTCGATCTTCAACTGGAATTTTAGAAATAAAACTAACTAGCTCTTTATCTAAATAAGGGAAAAGAAGATGAATATTAAATTGTTGACTTGATTTAATTAATGGATCCAAGTGTCCTGGTTTTAATTTTTTCCACAAATCTCTGAAAATTTCTTTTCTTTCTTTTTTTGGCATATCTTTACGATGTTTCCAGTATCCCCCCATTTGTTCATCGATACCATCATGGACAATTACTGTTTTTGGTTTAAATTGGGAAATATGTTTATAAAGCAAATAAACATCGAAGTCTCCCTCGGTAACTGCTTTTTTAAGATCCTCTCCTGGTCGATCTTTCTTGAAATTTTCTAATGCTGTGTGAATTTCATTTGGTGTGGGAATAAATTCATGATGTTCTGTATTAAATTTTTCAGCAGCCGTACGAGCATGTTGAATATCTGGGTGATTTTCGTCTTCCCCCATGGTAAAAGTTGCTATTTTAACTTCTGGTCCTAACTCTTTTCTTAGAAGACTTAAAGAAAGTGTAGAGTCAAGTCCTCCAGAAAGAGTAGTATAAACAACTCCAACATTATTTTTTAAAGCTTCCTCTCCTGCTTTTTTAAAAGGAGTTATAAGTTTATCTTCTAACTCCTTTAATGACCAATTATTGTCTTCTTTTTCGGAAATTGTATCTACATTTCTTATTATTTCAAAAACACTTTCATATTCAGCAATTTTTTCTATTTCTTGGGGAATTTCTTTTTCACTACTCATTTTCTGATTCTCCTTTATAATTTTATTTCATAAATTGTCTGGTTATTTATTTTTTTAGGAGCTATTTTGAAAATATTATTATTGTGATCATAAAGCATCCCTTTAAACATGCTATTAATACAATGATAAACTTTATCTTTATGCATTTTATGAATTATAGAATATTTCTTGCCTTTCATATCCTTTTTACTAAATAAAAAACAGTGATGGAGATCATGTTTTGCTTGGTCATTGACTTTAATAAAATGGTGCATATGATGAATAGAATAGAGTTTTATTTTTTTATCATCAGGTGATTTTTTATATTGTTTTTTCTCTCTTTCTAACTTCATAGTTACTCACTTTTTTTATTCTTCTTCTAGTTCTTTCTCAGTTTTTTCTTTAATTTTCTTTTCGATTTCTTTGGCTATTTTAGGATTATCTTTTAAATATTGTTTGGCTGATTCTTTTCCTTGGGCAATTTTTTTACCTTTGTAAGAATACCAAGAACCGCTTTTTTCCAATATTTCCATTTTTGCTGCTGTGTCTACTATATCTCCTTCACGGGATATGCCTTCTTTATAAATTATTTCAAATTCAGCAAATTTAAACGGAGGAGCCACTTTGTTTTTTACTACCTTTACTTTTGTTTTGTTACCGATTATTTCTTCTCCTTTTTTAACTTGTCCTATTCGACGAATATCTAAACGAACTGAAGAATAAAATTTCAATGCTCTTCCTCCTGGAGTTGTTTCTGGATTGCCAAACATTACTCCAATTTTCATTCTAATTTGATTTATAAATACAACTGTTGTTCTGGATTTACTAACTGCTCCAGTAAGTTTTCTCAAAGCTTGAGACATTAGTCTGGCTTGCAATCCCATATGAGCGTCTCCCATTTCTCCTTCAATTTCTGCTCGAGGAGTTAAAGCGGCTACAGAATCAACAACAATTATATCTACAGCGTTGGAACGAACAAGAGTCTCGGTAATTTCTAGAGCTTGTTCTCCAGTATCTGGCTGAGAGATTAAAAGATCTTCTGTTTTTACTCCAATTTTTTTAGCATATATTGGATCTAAAGCATGTTCAGCGTCAATAAAAGCAGCTGTTCCTTTTTGTTTTTGGGTTTCAGCAGCCATATGCAAAGCTAAAGTTGTTTTTCCTGAAGATTCAGGGCCAAAAACTTCAATTACTCTCCCCTTAGGTATTCCTCCTATTCCTAAAGCTAAATCTAGGGATATAGAACCAGTGGGAATGGCATCCATTTTAATCTTCCCGGTCCCGGCAAATTTCATAATAGACCCCTTTCCAAATTGTTTTTCAATTTGGGCAACAGCTAGGTCTATTGCTTTATTTTTTTCTTCTTTTTCCGTCATATGTCTCTCTCCTGTTTATTAAGTATAGTCTTTTTATTAATATTATTCAATATCTTCTTTTGTATATTCAATTTTTCTTTTAACTTCTCCTTCTTCACCTGCTTGTCCTAAATTTTTACCATTTAGGATAATTTGGGTTGATCCAGCGTTCCCTGTAGTCAAAATTATTTTATTATTTGCCTGAAAAGTTTGAGAAGTTCCTGGCAACATTATTCCTTCATATGCGTACTGATCATCTTTTTCAACAGAAATCCATGATGAGTTAGGGCCAACATTGATAACTATTTCCAATTTTTGTTCTGTTTCTTCTGGTTCTGAAGTTGGAACAGAAGGTTCAGCACCAGCAATTTTAGGTAAATCAGCCATTATTGTTCTATTTACTACTCTTTGTTTGTCCATTTTGTTTTTAGATATAATTTCTATGTAATTTACTCCATTTTGAAGAGAAATTATAGTTTTAAATCGCCCTTCTGCATCAATATTGATTGGTTGTTTGTTAATTTGTAATTCAGCGGTGGCTTCAGTTTTTCCTTGAATAGTTATGGTACTAGTTTTTACAGTAATATTATCCGCTGGTTCTTCAATTTCTAGAGATGGGGGAGAGGCAAAAGCGTTGAATTGGAACCAAATATATCCCAAAATTAAAACAAGGCCTAAAATTAAGAAAATAATTAAAAAGGTCTTTGGAGTAATTACAAAAGAAGGAGAAGATATAGGGCGAGGGATTGAAGGTGATTTTACTTTTTTTATATTTTCTTTTATTCCTCTCTCTCTTTTATAGAGTTTGAGTAATTTCTTATATTCTACATTTAGAAATTTTGCATAATTTCGCAAAAACCCCTGAATGTAAACATCCGGGGGGAGAGAGTCATAATCACCTTCTTCTAAAGCAGCCAGATAACAAGCTCGGATTTTAGTTTTTTTCTCTATTTCTTTTAAACTTAACCCTCTTTTTTTTCGAGCTTTATATAATTTTTCTCCAAAAGTTTCTGAAGGAGTTACTTCTTTTAAGGTAAATTTAGCATTCATAATAAACCTTATTTATTAATGATTATATCTCTTCATCTTCTGTTTCTTCTGGATTTTTTTCCATTGCTTCCAATTCTTCTATACTATTTATTAATACATCACGGGGCTTACTTCCATCGGGGGGGCCAATCATTCCTTTTTCTTCTAAAAGATCTATTAATCTTGCTGCACGAGCGTATCCTATTTTAAGTCTTCTTTGAAGTAATGATGAAGATGCTCTTCCAGCTAAAATTACTGTTTCTACTGCTTGAGAATATAATTCATCATCAGGTGTTTCCTGAGTAAATTTAGATGTACTGACGGGCATTTGCATAATCTCATCATTGTATTCTGGGGTGCCTTGTTCTTTTAAGAATCTTGTTGTTTCTTTTATTTCTTTTTCATCGATATAAGTCCCTTGAACCCTTATGGGCTTGGATGTGTCTCCTGATAAATAAAGCATATCCCCATTGCCTAAAAGTTTTTCTGCTCCAGCCATATCTAATATTGTTCTTGAATCTACTTGAGAAGCAGTCATAAATGCAATTCTATAAGTAACATTAGCCTTGATAAGTCCAGTTAGAATATCCACTGAAGGTCTTTGGGTGGCAATAATTAAATGGATTCCTGTTGCTCTGGCCATTTGTGATAGTCTTACAATAGCATGTTCTACTTCTGATGAAGCTACTACCATTAAATCAGCTAATTCATCAATTACAGTTACTATATATGGAAGTTTATCAATATCTTTAGTTTTATTATAGGCGATAATATTTTTCTTCCCTTGTTTTTCAAATATCTTATATCTTCTTTCCATTTCTATTACTGCCCATTTTAAAGCACTGATTGTTTTTTCAGGTTCTACAATCACTGGAGCTAAAAGATGAGGGATGCCATTATAGGCCGGCAATTCTACTCTTTTGGGGTCAATAAGAATAAATTTCAGTTGATTAGGAGAATTGCGATATAGAAGCCCTGTAATTATAGAATTAATGCAGATAGTTTTTCCGCTTCCTGTAGCACCAGCGATTAGAAGGTGGGGCATTCTGGCAAGGTTATCTACTTTAGGTTTTCCAGAAACATCTTTTCCTAAAACTACAGTAAGATTTGATTTAGAATTTTTAAAAGATTCAGAAGCTACAATTTCTTTTAATCTGACTATAGCTGAGGTTTTATTTGGAATTTCAAACCCCACTAAAGATTTTCCTGGTATGGGCGCCTCAATTCGAATGGGGTGGGCTGCTAAAGCCAAAGACAAGTCAGCATTTAATGCAGTAATTCGAGTTAATTTTATTCCTTCTGCTGGTTTTAATGTATATTGGGTAACGGTTGGACCGACATGAACATCTTCCATTTGGACATTAATGCCAAAATTTGCCAAAGTTTTTTGAATAATAGAAATATTTTGTTTTATATTGCCACCTTGGGCTTGCATTTGTGATGAATTTAATAAATCTAAGGGTGGCAATGTCCATGATTTGTCCGGAGGAGTAATGCCTGCAGCATCCGTGGGTCTAGAAATTTTATTTAATTTCTCAGTATTTTTTAGAGAAGATATTTTTGTAGATGCTTCTGGTTGATGAATTTTAATACTTTTTTTTGGAAGTATTCTATCAGTTTTTTCAGAAGCTGTTTTAAATTTTTCTTTAATTTGTGTAATAGATGTCTCAAAGGTAATCAAAATAGAAATTATAACAAGAGAAAAGAATATTAAAAGAGAAACCCAAATTCCTAATATATCTTTTAAAAATTTTGTACTCCAATATCCTAATAATCCTCCGCCTAATCCATTTTGGGAGAAAAGATGTAAAATGCCAGAAAATCCTAGAATAAATATTGCAGTCCCTAAGATTGTAGAGGCTTTAACAGGATATTTTTCTTTAAAAAATAAGGCATAACCTAGACTGCTTAAGATTATTGGAATCCAAAATATAGTCCAGCCTATTAAGATTAGAAGAGTTTTATAATAGGATTTTCCGAAAGGACCGGCAATCTGGAAAATAGAAAAAAGAGTAATAATACCAAACCCTAAAAGCATTACTCCAAGCACTTCTTGTCTTGTTTTAGGATTAATGTTTTTTAAATCTATTCTTGGTTTATATTCTGTTTTTTTCTTTCTTTTATATTTTCTTTTAGCCATACATGAAACCTTATTAAACTTACACATTAAATAATACAAAATTTTGTATGAAATGACACTAATATATTTATACTAATTAGTTGATGGTTTTTAGGTTTAGTTTGTGGTTTGGTATATAGTAATTAATTGTTGGTATTTTTATTGTCTATTGTCTATTAACCAGTAACTATTCTATGCTTACTGTTTACAGTTTTTTCTTTCTGCTTTTAAATTATACTGTAAAATAATTAATTTGACAAAGAATGTTTTCGTGAATTCCAGTATATTAGACTTCAATTATTACAGGTAGAATCATTGGTCTTCTTTGGGTCTGGTTGTATAAAAATTCTCCAAGGTCATCTCTAATTTTATTTTTAATAAAAGTCCAGTTTGAGGGATATTTTGAATTTCTTGATTTAAGACACCTTATTGCTTCTTTTCTGGTTTTATTAATCAATTCTTCATTGGCTCGCATATATACAAATCCTCGGGATATTATGTCAGGATTACACACTAATTTACCTGTTTTTTTGTCGATAGTTAAAATTACTACAAATATTCCATCTTCTGACATGACTTGTCTATCTCTTAAAACAATATTTCCAACATCACCAACGCCTAGACCATCTACTAATATATATCCTGAAGGAATTTTCTCAGAAGTTATCTTGGCATAATTTTTTCCAAATTCTATAACATTACCATCTTCAGCGATTAAAATTCTTTCTTTAGGAATACCAACTTCATTTGCTAATTCGGCATGATGAATTAAATGGTGGAATTCTCCATGAATAGGAATAAAATATTTTGGTTTTACAAGCTTAATCATCATTTTTAAATCTTCTCTAAAAGGGTGTCCAGAGACATGAACTTGCATTTTTACATCATAAATTACATTGGCGCCTTCACGAAAAAGATCATCAATTACATTTGTTACAGAACGTTCATTGCCAGGGATAGGGGAGGCGGAGATAACAACAGTATCTCCTTTTTTTATTTTTATATGTCTATGGCTTCCTGATGACATGCGAGCAAGTGCAGACATAGCCTCTCCTTGACTCCCTGTGCTTAAAATTACTACTTTGTTATCAGGAATTTTTTTGATATTTTGGATTCTAATTAATGTCTTTTTCGGAATTTTTAAATAACCTAATTTTGTTGCAATATCAATATTTTTAATCATACTTCTTCCAGAGATAGAAACTTTTTTTCCTTTTTGGGCCGCTGTGTTTATTATTTGTTGTATACGGCTAATTTGAGAAGCAAAAGAAGTAACAATAATTCTTCCTTTAGTTTTTTCAAAAATATGATCGAATGTTTTTTCAAGAAGTTTTTCTGAAGGAGTATTACCAGCCATTTCGCAATTACAGCTGTCGGAAAAAAGAGCTAAGATACCTTTTTGAGACAACTGGGCAATTTTAGATATATCTGTATTTTTTTCTTTTCCCTGAGAATTGTCAAATTTAAAATCACCAGTATGAATTATAATGCCCAAAGGCGTATGAATTGCCAGACCCACACCATCAGGAATGCTATGATTGACTCGAAAAAATTCTATTTTAAAACAGCCTAGCTGTAATATATCCCCAGGTTTTATGGTATTGAAATGTGGACGTGTTTTTTTAAATTCTTCTAATTTTACTTCAATTAACCCTCTTGTAAGTTTTGTAGAATAAATAGGAGTAGATATTTTGGGTAAGATATATGGAATTGCTCCAATGTGATCTTCATGGCCGTGAGTAATTATAAGCCCTCTAATTTTATTTTGATTTTGTTGTAAATAATTAATGTTAGGAATAACAAAATCAATTCCAAGCATTTCATCTTTAGGGAACATAAGGCCTGCGTCAACAATGATGATATCATTGCCATATTCGAAAATCATCATATTTTTTCCTACTTCTCCCAGTCCTCCCAAAGGAATAATTCTTAATCCTTTTTTAATTTTTTCGCCACTTTTTTTTCTATACTGTTCTTTATTCATTTTTTTGTCTCCCGAGGTCTCTGTTATCTATTCATTGCAGAGACCGAGGCCCTGTCGACCCGCTTCGCCGCCTGCTTCGCCGAATCAAGGCGAGAATCGGGGCGAGAACCGGAGGTGGATGACGGGGCTTTATAAATTAATAATAATGAGTGATGGAGTAAATTAATATCTAAGCACTGTTAACTAAACATCTTTATTCTTTAAACTTTGATATTTTCTTCAAAACTTTAGGAATTTTTTTTATATCTTCTTTCATTGTTTTTTTTAGATTGTTTCTGTAAAGTCCTGCAGCAGGATGATAAATGGGGAAATAATATTGATTTTCTTTTTTAAAAAGTTTTCCATGAGCATGAGAGATGCTTTTTCCCGGCAGAAATTCTTGCAGGGAATAACGACCCATAGGAACAATTAATTTAGGTTTTATAGTATTAATTTGTTCTTGAAGATAGGGGAAACAGTATTCGATTTCTTCAGGCTGTGGATCTCTGTTTCCAGGTGGTCTGCATTTTATTACATTGCCGATAAATATATCTTTTCTTTTAAGACTGATTAAAGTTAAAAGTTCTTCTAAAAGTTTTCCGGCAGCTCCAACAAAAGGGCGTCCTTGTAAATCTTCGTTTTTTCCGGGCCCTTCCCCAATGAACATAATTTTTGATTTGGGGTTTCCTTCTCCATAGACTGGATAAGTTCGAGTTTTATATAAGTTGCATTTTTTGCAATTTTTAATTCCTTGATTTATTTTTTCTAAATTCATTTTAATATTTTAAGCTCTGCTTTATTATTTTTAAGATTATATATAGCAAAAGAAGATTTGCCGAAATGAGAGCCGATTTCCCCTGGATTTAAAAGTATTGTGTTATTAATTTTTTTCTTCCAAGGGGTATGAGTATGGCCATAAAAGACTAAATCATATTTTCCGGAAGCTGCCAGCCTATGAGCAAATTTAGGATTGTGGCAAAAAGCAATTTTTTTATTCCCCAACCTTAATTCACCCAATTCCCCATGTATTTTAATGTTTTTTATTTTAGTATCAGTTAACTTGGTCATTAAATATCTATCTCCATCAACATTTCCAAAAACTAGATGAGTTTTCCCTTTAAATTTGGCAAATTTGTCTAATGTTGATGGGGCACAGAGATCCCCGCAAAAAATTATTGTTTTAATTTTTTGTTTTTTGATTTCATCAAAAACTTTTTTTAAATTTGGAATATTGTCGTGGATGTCTGAAAGTATAGCAATTTTCATAGACACAAAACCTCATTTATCCTGAACCCTGCTTGCAGTGAGTTTGGTCGAACTGTTGAAGAACTAAACTTAGATACTAAATGTCACAAAAATTCATTTATTACTCTATCAACAAAAATCCATAATTAATAATTTCATTTTCGGAACTTTCAGATGTAAAGCCCAAAGATTTAATTGATTTCAGATAGGGTATATAAATATCATCTATTTGGTAATCATCAAAATTTATTATATCGATTAGATTTTGATTATTCATATAAAAAAGACCATTATTTTTTTTAGGTAATTCTGATATAGTTTTTGAAAAGGTAGTATCTGATGATAAATTTTTATTTGATTCTTTTATTACCTTTAATATCGAAGAAATTGCCTGATGTGAAGAAGATATTATTAACTTATTTTCAATAAATACATAGTTAAAAGTAAAATCAGGATATTCGGGAATATTGAAAGAAAAAATTTCTTCTTCTTCAAGTTGTTCCCCAATTTTATTTCCTAATATGTATTTATAAGTTTGGATTTCTTCTTTTGAAATGTTTTCTTGTTCTTGGATAATATTTTTTATTTTTTCCATTTTTTCAAAGACATCATTTTTATCTTTTAAATCAAATATTACACTAAAATCAAAACTCAATTCAGAATTTTCTTCATTTTTAATATTAGGAGTAAAGATTAAAGCACAATTCAAATTCATCCAAGAGAAAATATCTTCATCAATGTCAATATTATATTGTTCTTTTAGACTGTTTTTGAAATTATCTAAATAATTTTTAAATATCGGGTCAGATTTTGTTAAATCTTCTTGAAAATCTTGAATGTAATTTTCAAAATTCTTTTTTTCTGCATAAAAAATACTACTTGAAGGAACAAAATTAATGAGAGTAGATTCAAAATTTTCGTTTTTGAAAGTTCTTTTTAATTTCTTAATATTATTTTCATCAGCGTACAAATATCCTTTAAATTTAATTCCATTATCATTTGCAGTTAAAATTGTTCCATAACTTTCAACTGTATCTAGAAGTTGTTGATTTAAAAGAAAATCTAAGTTATATATTGTGTTGGATTTTGTCTGTTTCAAAATTTCTTTTATATTGAAATAAGCAAATAATAGATTTTTTTCAGAAAGGTTTGATTTTACTTTATTGAATGTTGTATCTTTTGCTAGAGATTGATTTTTATTTTTTTTGACATCAATTATCTTTTTAATATTGTCTTTGCTATGACTTGCAGTTAGATAGTTATCTATTTGGGCGTAATATGTTTCACCAACAGTGGTAATTTCGATTTGTTGATATATACTTTTTTCATTAGATTTTTGAAATAGATTATTTAAACTTTTTTGAGTTTCATTTTTATTATTACTTTCTATAAGTATAACTTCTGATTTTTCTTCGTCTTGTAACCATATTAATGCTAACTCATTTCCTGCCCAAGGTTTAATATCTTGTTTAAAGTTGAATTCTTCTTCATTTATAATTTTTTTTATAATATCTTGTATATATTGATCTGTTTCCTTAGAATCTGCAATTTTTTTTGAAAGTTTTTTTAGTGTTTTTATTTGAGGATGTTTTTCTTGAATGTTGATGCTTACATATATATTACTGTCTTTAGGTACAAGATAGGCAGAGTTATGAGGTTTAATTAAAATTTTAATAACTAAAAAAATAAAGCATGCTAAAAGTGAAAAACCAAAAATAACAAATAAACTGCCAATTATCTTTGATCGACGATTTTTTTTCCTTTTCTTAGATAGAAAAATATTATCAATTTTAGATTTTTCTTTTTTGGCTTTTTCTTGCTTTATTTTTATTTTATTTTTCTTTTTATCTACTTCAGTAGTTTTAAATTTTACAGGCAATGATTTAACAGGTGCTCCACAGTTTGGACATAAAGAATCATCTGGAGGAATTTTTTTTCCACAATTTTTACAATGCATAAAATAACCTAGCCTTAAATTATAAAATACTATTAGATTGTTATCTTGAGTTCTTTTTTTCTGTCATTCCTTCGTCTAAGCCAAAGGAGAAGAATCTTTTATTGTTTATAGTTGAAGGGACAAACATTATGAGAGATCTTCTTTATTTTACTCAAAACAAGTTCAAAATTTCTCGGTTTTGCCTCAGAATAGCAAAGAGTTTCTTTAAATGATACTTTAAGAATATTTTGTAATTTAAAGTACTTAAAATATTAGAGACCAAATATTATCAATTATTTTTTATGGGGAATAAGAGCTTTTTTAGAAAGATTAATCCTTCCTTGTTCATCAATTCCAATAACTTTAACTGGGATTTCATCACCTACTTTTACTTCATCTGTTACTTTTTCGACACGATAGGGGGCTAGTTGAGATATGTGAACTAATCCTTCTTGTTTTGGCAAAATTTCGACAAAAGCTCCAAATTCAGTAATTTTTTTTACTTTACCATTATAAATCTCTCCAATTTTTGCTTCTTTAGTTAAATCTTCGATTTGTTTAACTGCATTTTTGATTTGTTCAGAATCTGAAGAGAATATATTAACTTCCCCTGTTTCTTCAATATCAATTTCTACCCCTGTTTCTTGAATAATTTTATTTATAATTTTTCCTGATGGACCAATTACATTGCGAATTTTATCAGGGGGTATATTTAAAGTAGCTATTCTGGGAGCAAAAGGAGACATTTCAGTTCTGGAACGAGGAATTGTTTTATTTATTTTTTCCAAAATCATTATTCTGGCTTTTTTGGCTTTCTCTAAAGTTTCTTTAATAATAGAATAATTTATTCCTTTGATTTTGATGTCTAGTTGAATAGCAGTAATGCCTTTTTTTGTTCCGGCTATTTTAAAATCCATATCTCCACAGAAATCTTCGGTCCCACTAATATCTGTAAGAATTTTATATTTTTTTAACTGTTCTTTTTTGTCTCTTGATATGCTGGTTACAAGTCCCATTGCAATTCCAGCAACTGGTGCGGAAATAGGCACACCTGCATCCATTAATGCTAAAGTCGATCCACAAGTTGAGGCCATTGAGGTAGAACCGTCAGAAGATAGAACTTCTGATACTAGGCGAATAGTATAAGGAAATTTTTCTTGATCAGGCATCACTTGATTTATAGCTTTTTCTGCCAATGACCCATGGCCTATTTCTCTTCGCGAAGTAAAACGAAGCGGGGAAGTTTCCCCCACACTAAAAGGAGGGAAATTATAGTGATGCATAAACCTTTTTGAATTTTCAGGATCCAATCCTTCTAATATTTGTTCAGCGGATGATGAAGCTAGGGTAGTTATAGTTAATACTTGAGTATAACCCCGGTTGAATAAACCAGAACCATGGGTCCTGGGGAGAATCCCTACTTCACAATTAATGGAACGAACTTCATCTATTTTTCTTCCATCAGCTCTTTTTTCTTTTTCGAATATATTTTTTCTTATGTGATTTTCAATAAGTTCATTAAATATTTTATTAGCATTCTTTTTTTCTTCTTCGGTAATTTCACCAAGACTATCTATTGTTTCTTCTCTTAATTTATTTATAGCTTCATCTCTTTTTAATTTATTATTTAATAAGGCTTTTTCTATTTTTGCTTCATTAGAAAAATCTTTCACTTTTTTTATTGTTTGTTTAGGTATTTCTTCTTTTTTAAGTGAATATTCTTCTTTTTTAATCTTTTTTGTTAATTCTTTTTGGAAACTGGTAATTTTTTTAATATACTTATGAGCAAATTCAATGGCTTCTATTATTTTTTCTTCACCGGCTTCTTTAGATTCTGATTCTATCATTACTATTTTATCTTGGCTGGCAGAAACTATTAGGTTTAGTTTGCTTTCTTTTGTTGTTTGATAATCAGGATTTAAGACAAATTGATTATTTATCAAACCAACTCTTACTGCACCAATCAAATCAGAGACAGGAATATTTGAAATAGCCAGGGCTGCTGAAGCTCCTATAATAGAAGCAATGATTGGATCATTTTTTTCATCAACTGAAAGAACAGTTATAATAATTTGAATATCATTACGAACTTCTTTAGGTAGGAGAGGTCTGAAAGTCCTATCAATAAGCCTTGCTTTTAGTGTGGCTTTTTCTGAAGGACGTCCTTCTCTTTTTATAAATCGACTGGAAGAAATTTTTCCTGCAGCATATAGTTTTTCTTCATAATCAACAAGAAGAGGGAGAAAGTCAATCCCTTCTCTTGGTTTTTTGCTCATAACAGCTGTTGCCAGAATAACGGTGTCACCATATTGAATAGTAACTGCACCACTGGCTTGGGGAGCAATTTTCCCTGTTTCTAAAATTAAATCTGTTCCATCTAATTTTGTTTTTAATTTTATTGATTCCATTTTTTCTCCTTTATTTCCGGTCACTTTGTGACCGGAACGAGCCGTTCCAATTGCCATAAGCAATTGGAAATAGGCTTTTATCCTAGTAACAAAGTAACTGGGATGAGCCATTAATTCTTCGTTATAAACCGAAAATTATGGGTCTCTTTTCATCTCAAAAAGTATAATTATTACTTGATATAATAATTATATTATAGAAAAATAGCTGAAACACAATAAGAACTGATAGTGTTTCAGAAAATATTTTTGAGATGATTTAAGTACTAAGAATTAGAGATAAGAATAACACTAATGGATATTGATAGCTATAAATATATTCTTAGTGTGTATTCAAAGCTCTAACTCTTAGCACATTAATTTAATATATTAATAATAAAAGGTGCTTAATATTGTTTTATTTTCTTAATTTTAATTTTTCTATTATAGTATTATACTTTTTTTTATCTTTTTTAATTAAATAATTTAACTGTCGTCTTCTTTTTCCAACCATTTTTAAGAGCCCAAGCCTTGAGTGAAAATCTTTTTTATGTTTTTTTAGGTGTCCTGTTAGTTGTTTTATTTTTTCAGTCAATAGAGCAACCTGGACTTCAGAAGATCCAGTATCTTTTTTATGAATGGAAAATTTTTTGATCAATTTATCTTTAATATTTTTCTTTAACATAATTTTAAACCTTTCTTCTATAGAAATATTATATCATAACAAAAGAGACTATACAAAATTATTTGGCTAAGAAAACCACGGAACCTTCCGTGGATTTTCAATTTTATGTTATTTTGTAAATTTATCTTTCTTCCTTTGGTTTTTGTTGATTTTTTATTTTTTCTATAAGTTTGTCTACTTCTATATTTTTTTTATTATTCTTGTTGTTTTCAGGAAATGGATTATTTATATTCTGTTCTGGTTGAATATTTTCTTGTTGAATTTGTTCTCTTTTATCTTCTATTTTTTCTTTTTCCTGAAATTCTTTTATTTTATTAATAATTTTTTCTTCAGCAAGATCTAAGTTGGTATTTTCTAATTTAAATCCTGCAGATCTTGCATGCCCTCCTCCTCCAAACAAAGAAGCTAATTTATTTGCATCATAGGCTTTGGTTGTACGAATACTTCCAAAAATTACATCTGGTGTTCGTTCAGAAAACAATAATACTATATCAGCATTGGGGGCACTAGTTAAAAGTTCATCGATAACTCCGGAAATTTCTTCAGAAGAAGCTTTACATTCTTTGATATCAGAAAGTGTTGCCTTTGACCAGACTAAATGTAAATTGGGTTCACTTTTGATACTATAAAGTACTCGACCCCAAAGTTTTAAAGTAGAAAGTGGCTTGGTTTTATAAATATTTTTAATAATTTCTTGTTGTCTTCCACCAGAAGCCACAAGTTGAGCGGCAATTGTTAAAGATTTTGGAGTTGTATTGGTATTTTGAAAACTTCCCGTATCTGTGATGATTCCAGTTAATAAACTAGTTGAAATATCTTCATCTATTAATTGGATATCCAAAGATTCAATTAGAGAAAGAAGTATTTCAGAAGTTGAGGTGGCGGTTAAATCGACCAAATCTACTTCGCCAAAATAATCATTTCCTCCATGATGATCAATATTAATTATTGGGGTTCCGAAAAACATTTCAGTATTTTGATCATATACAACACCTAGGCGTTCTAAATCAGTACAATCTAAAACAAAAATCAAATCAAATTTGTGCATGCCTTTTGAAAAGCTTATGTTATTAGAAGAAAATTCTCCTTTTTTTGGGGTAATAATAATATTCAATTTATTGTCTTCTGTATTATAACTTAATTTATCTACTTCAGTTTGGCTTGTATCTAAACTTATTATAAAATTACGAGTTCCAACAAAATCTCTAGTAATACTTTCGGTTTGTGGCAGAAATCGAAGAATTTCTGGTACTTTGTCACTGGATACAACTGTTATCTCTTTATCTAATTTTTTCAAAGTTAAATATAAAGCCAACGCTGATCCTATAGCATCACCGTCTGGATTAGAATGAGTAATAACCAGAATTTTATTGCTCTTTTTTATTAATTCTATAGCTTGTTGTTTAGGAGTAAGCTCCATATATTTTCCTTTTAAATACTAATATCTAAATAAATTTTTAAATAAATCCCAAATCTCTTACTTACAGTAAATAAACTAAGCAAACTTTTTTGTTTTTGTATTTTAATCATTGTTATTTGATATTTGTTTATTATTTATCTTTTTTTCTTAATTTATATGAGGAATCAGTATAACATACATCAAAAATGTTTGTCAAGGGTTTTTTAAAAAACCAAGGAAACACCTTGGTTTTTATCTTTTTTTCTCTATATTTATATATATATTTTTCTATTAGATTATTTTCCATATTTTAACAATCATTGCTGTTAAAAACAAACAATTTACAAAAACTACAACTATTATTCCAGTAGCTATAATTATTTCTATTAATGTTTGACTACGATTCATCTTCATAATTTTATTCTCTTTTTATTTATTTTTTAATTAGTGCTAAATGAACCATAAAAAAGCTCATTGGTAGAATAGTCTTTGTAAACAACATGAATATCATTATTACTGTCCATTGTCATATCCCAAGGCCTGCTTGCATAATCATTATTTACTCCAACTATTTTACAAGGTTCTGTCCAGCCATCCGATATAAATCTTGTGTAAAAAAGATCACAACCTTCAGTAGTATCCCTACGGAATATAACATGGGGCATACCATTGGAATCAAACTTAATTATATAATCTAAAGTGGTTGGCATTGTCATTAAATCTACAGTACCACTTATATTTACAGGGGTTGTCCATTCAGAACCAGTCCATTTAGTATGATACATATCTATACCTTCATTAATAAAAATATGTGGATTTCCAAAGGAATCAATTTCTATTTTATTATCATTTATGGGATTCCCACTAGATTCTGTATATACTGTTATGGGAGCTGTCCATTCAGAACCAGTCCATTTAGTATAAAAACATCTATAAAACCCCCCAACTTTCTTTAAATATGATATATGGGAATTACCTGAAGAATCTATATCTACTGATGGTTTATAACTATCAGCATCTATAATTTCTACTGACCAGGAGCCAAGGCTATGGTTTGATGATGCATAGTGCACATTATATCCGTCATTTTCCCAAGCGTTCCAAGCAATAACTACTTTATCATTATTAAGATCATTTTTAAATGTTGGGATAGAGTTTACAGAAACCGGTATACATGAACCATCACTTATACAATCTGGTTCAGACCATACACCAAGGTCATAACTAGAATAAAGAACCTCCCCACCATCGATCCATATAATACGAGGGTTCCTATCAGCAGAAAGATCAGTAAATATGAATAATGGAACTCTGCGAGAATATGAATTATTATCACTTACATTATCAAAGCCATAAATTTCATTTCGATCCAATGTTCCATCTGCTTTAGTCCAACCGCCAGCCCCGCCATTAGCACTTGGATCCCATTTAGTGAACATTGTATCCATATTCCCCCTTGGTAATCCTATCCAGGCTACATAAGGATTATCATTTACAGGATTTAATAAAAATGGCGCAACAAGTATATTTTTTGTTGATCCCTCAGCATTTGGTAGGGATTGCCAACCTGAACCTGTTTTATAGACATAACCAATATTTGAACTAGCTGATTTAGGATATCTAACAAAAGTTACATGGGGATAGCCTGAAGAATCAATGTTAATTCTGGGTGAAACAGGATCATCAGCACCTGGATTTAAAAGGTAAGGATCTTCTGAAAAAGAACAGTTTACAGAGGAAGGAAGAGGTTCGCCTGAAGGTTCATTTATCCCAACCCAATTAGTTAGCTGGCTTACAGCAGCTGTTGTTTGTGATCCATTATCCCAACTTACAGTAACACTAACTTTTTTCTTATTTAAGGGATCAGAAGGATTAGTATCTGTTATACTTATTGTTCTTTGAAATTCCTTTCCATCTATTATTTCTTTAAAACATTCATCACCTATACATCCTGTGTCTATTTCTGTTTTCTTTTTCCATTTTCCTTCTGTTTCATCATATTCAATATTAACATCACCACTAAAATCATTTAAAAAAGTCGTCCAGCGGGCATCTTTATCAGCACCTTTGTCCTCATCCAGCCAATATGTATCCCTTATATTTCTTATTCCTTCTATTCCTTCTTGAACTAGATTTAAAGCCTGGTTTTTCTCTTTAGTTATTCTTCCTATTTTTATTGTCATTGCAGCCAAAGATAAACAGCCAACAAAAACAACTACTATTATTCCAACAGCTATGATTATTTCTACTAAAGTTTGTCCACGATTTATCTTCATAATCTTGAATATTTCCCAGTCTATAAATATTATTAAAATTCTAATAATAAAAAAGTTTATTTATGTTTGTAATAAATATACTAAACAATCTCTAAAACTGTTTAATATTGATATAAAATATTATATTAAAAATCAATTTCTTCAGGACAAATATTGGTTTTAACTAAGCTTGGATTATCAGTGATGTCTTGAACAATAAAATTTTACTGTTATATCTAAAGTTAAAAGACTTGAAGTAATGTCATTGGCTATAAAATTTGAATCACTTATTAGATCTTCTATAATAAAACCTGGGTTTTCAGTAATATCTTGAATGATACTGCAAGAATTAAGATATCCTTTTTCTTTTATGGGCTATTATATTTATCCATTTATATTAAGAATAACCTTTAGACATTTATTTTTGAATAGGTAAATTTTTTTGCGGATCTTGAATACATAAAACATCTAAGTGTTGTGAAATGAAATTAAGTTGATGAAATGTTAAAATTTGATAAGTTATGGAATTCCAAAAACATTTATGGGAGTATGTTTATCAGTTAAAATAGCATCATCTCCCAATTGACCTCTATTATCCCATCCCCAAGATTTGATACTGCCGTTGGATAATATAGCAAGGGAGTGCCAAGCAAGTCCTTTTGCGATAGCTGTGGCATTGTCGATACCTAAAACATCAACTGGTGTGGGTTGATCTACTAGAGGATCATCGTCACCTAATTCACCACTCCAGTCAGTTCCCCAAGATTTTATAGTATTATCGGATAGTAGAGCTAGTGAATGAGTCCAGCTGGCCGAGACAGACACGGCATTACCGATACTATCAACATAAATCGGCGTGGTTGTATACCCATCTGAAGAATAATTGTCTAAATTACCTAATTGACCACCAGTGCCGTTATCTCCCCAAGACATGATGGTGCCATCGGATAAAACAGCAAGGGCGTGATAACCTCCAATCGCAATATCCACGGCATCATTAATACCAACAACATCAACTGGTGTGGGTTGGTCTGCTAGAGGGTCACCGTCACCTAATTCACCTGAACTATCCCTTCCCCAAGACTTGATGGCGCCTCCGGAAAGTATGGCGAGAGAGTGCTTCCATCCAGCTGCGATAGTTGTGGCATTATCAATACCAACAACATCAACTGGTGTGGGCTGATCTGGAGAAAATTCGGCATCGTTACCTAATTCGCCGTAAGCATCTGTTCCCCAAGATTTGATGGTGCCGTTGGAAAGTAAGGCGAGGGAGAAATAATCCCCAGCTGCGATAGCTATAGCATTATCGATACCAACAACATCAACTGGTGTGGGTTGATCAACCAAAGCGGCATCGTCACCTAACTGACCAACATAATCACTTCCCCAAGATTTGATGGTGCCATCAGCTAGTAAGGCGAGAGAATGATCAGACCCAGCTGCAACAGCTATAGCATTATTGATACCAGCAACATCAACTGGTGTGGGTTGATTTTCATAAGCAGCATCGTTACCTAACTGACCACTGGAGTCACTTCCCCAAGATTTGATGGTGCCATCGGAAAGTACAGCTAAAGAGTGATAGTATCCAGATGCAATAGAAACAGCTGTGGAAGGAGGTGGTTCAGGGGGAGCATTATTGTAAATATTACAGATTTGGTCATCGTTTAAAGCAACATCATAAATTTTTATTTCATCATTTTTGCCATTGAAAGGATAGTTTTGACTGCCTGGAAGACTTCCTTGGGGATCT
>SDBS01000880.1_pt1 | contig 30151 bp, 29 predicted proteins | sample 2277091 | NCBI WGS metagenome assembly SDBS01 (sample SAMN10404972, study PRJNA504765) | marine sediment metagenome | isolation source: marine sediment core GS10_PC15, 163 cmbsf | place: Arctic Ocean: Southern Knipovich Ridge | collected 2010 | reverse complement strand
CTTCAATATTCTCTAGTTGTCGGTAGATGTTAAATGCTGAAACATCGGCTTTTTGAAACGCACTTTTCTTTGTTTTATATTCTTGCTTTAAAGTATTTTGCTCTAAAGTAATTTGATTTAATTTTTTATTAACTTCCTTTAATATATCCAAGCTTTCATTTAACTTCTTTTCCCATTTTTTCTTTTCTTCATTGAAAGAAGCTAATTCTTTAGGAATATCTTTAATTCTATCATTCCATTTAAAAAATTCGGGATCTGTCTGAGTTTTCATATCTTTTATTTTGAGCTCTAATGTTCTAACTTCATTTTTAATTAGAGTATTAGATTTTTCTAAATCATGCATTTGGTCATATAATTGATTTTTCTTTGTTGTTATCCTTTGTTTTTGGTTGAAATTATATAAAAGATCATTGAATGATTCCTTTTTCCTAAAAAAATCCTTCTGTAAATTATCCAATTTGGATTGTTCTACTCTTAACTCTGAAATATTATCATTTAATGATTTTATTTCAAATTCTAAAACATTAGATTGTTCTTTCTGTGTTCCAGCACTTAATAAACCTTTTAATCTCTTTAAATATGGCGTTTCAAATACATATCTATAAGAAACTATTTGTTCACCCTTCAATGTAACACATTTTCCTTTGAAGTTAGTTGAATTATAGAGGTCTTTTCCAGAAAGATAATCCTTTACAACTAAACAATTTTTTACTTTTGAATAAATAACCTTCTTTATATCGATGTCTTCATCGATAATTTTAATTAAATCTGCTAGATATCCAAATATTCCGCCAGCAGAAATTTTTACCATCGGCTTGATATCTATTTTTTTAGGAAGATATATGTTGCAATACGCTCTATATTTTTCTTTTAACCTTTTTAATAAGTTTAAAGTATCCCAATCTCTTGCCACAAAGCTATAGAGCAATTTTTCACCTAGGACCGATTCTATAGCATAGCTTAATTTATCATCGTATTTTAAATAATCAATGATTGGACCTTTTACTTCTAAACCTCTCTTATTAATCTCCTCTTTAAGAATATTTATGTTTGAAGGAAGAATTACGCGACGTTCCCTAAGTGAACTCTGTAAAATTTTTAATTTTTTTATTTTTTTTGACTTTTCAATATCTAACTTTTTTATTTCAGCGTCAATCTCAAATAATTTCAAAGAAGTTTTGCTTAAATCTCTATCAAGCCGTTTTAACAGATCTTTTGAAGAATTTTCTAAAAACCATTTATTCTTTTCTAATTTATGTTCTATATCTTTAAAACTTTGAAAGAGTTGATTAATTTCATCATTAAAACCTGTTATTAGGGTTACATTCCCTTGAATGTTTGCTAATTTCTTCTTTTTCTCAGACAGTAGTTTATTATAATCTTCTAATAAAATGCTATTTTGCTTAACTTTTTTTACTAAATTGTTTTGTTCTTTTATCAATTTATCAATTCGAAGCCCGACATTTTTACTCTCTTGTTTTATTATATTTAATTCGCTTTCCAGAGTTTCTTTTTGTTTTTTAACATTAAAAATTATTTTTTTAATTTCTTTATTTTTATTTGATAGATTATCCAACTCTAGTTTTGCTGCTATTTTTTCTTTTTGCCAGCTTTGAATCTTCGTGGTTAATTCTTGCTTTTTATATTTAAGTTCACCAAATTTTTCGGAAAGTTTATTGATATTTCGGTCTTCTTTTGAAATTTTATTCATCAAAACAAGAATTTCAGCATCGAAATATTCTTTCTTTTTTTTAATATTTTCTATATTTTTCTTAAGATGTTTAATAAGCTCCTCAATATTAACAATCTCTTTCTCCAATTTATCCTTATTCGCCCATAAAAGTTCATCACTAAATTTTTTTCTAGTTTTTAACAATTTATTTTTTTCCTTTAAGCGTTCTAATTTAGGATTTAAGAGTTCTAAACTAATATTTAACGTATTTTTCCTACTTTTTAACGATTGGATGTCATTATTTAGAGTGATTACGCTATTTTTTTGCTGTAAAATTTCCTCTCTCAAGCTCTTTAGTCCGATTCCTTCCTCAAGAAAAGAACATAACTCTGAAGGTTTTAAATTTTTAATCGCGTCAATTTTTCCTTGACTTACAAATGCAAATTGATTATCAGGATTAATATTTAAATCTGTTATTAATCTCTGAATCTCTTTAACTGGAATTTTTCTATAATCGGTGTCATCCTTTCTTTGTATCTTAAAGTACGGAGATTGCCCCCTAATCACATATCTTCTTATTTTTATTATTTCTTCTTCATTTTGAATGTGAATTTCAACCATAGTATGGTTTTGTCCACTCCTAATGAAATCAGACCATTTTTTATAACGATCATCTCTTGTATTGCTACCTAGTGCAAATTTAATTGCTTGGAAAATAGAAGTTTTTCCACTCCAATTAGGACCAACGATAATTACAAATTTAGCTTTCTCAAAATCAACTTCATCTTTCTGGAAAGATAAAAAATTTTCTAAAATTACTTTCTTAATGTAAATTCTTCTATTCTCCATTATATCTGTTTTATTTCTTTTCATATTGGAGCGCGGTCGTGAAGTCAAGTTTTTATCACCTTTTTGAATTTTATTTGCCAAATGCTTGTTTGATAAGATCTACTCGTTTCTTCGCTTTTTCCAAATTAATTTGAGCCATTGTTGGTGTGTCGTTTAATATGAATGGAAAGTTTGCAAGTAATTTTCGATCGATATCTTCTAATGGTTCTCTTTTATGTAATTTATCAATAATAATTAAAAGTTCGGTATAGTTCATAGAGGCAGCATTTTCATATAATTGCTTTAACATAAAATCTGAAATTCGTGATTCCCTTATATCATCAACAAAAGCTCCAATACTTTTGATTTTTTCACTTTTCTCACGGACTTCATTTGATTCTTTCTCCTTATCTTGAGGAACTTCTTCATATATTTCTAATTTAGATAACGGTTCTGAAGTTTTCGCAGAGATATTTGGAATATACTCACCTGATATGATCAAATCTATTAGAATGTCAGTAATTTCATTACTTGTTTCATTTAATTCCGAGTTTAAATAGTGTTTGAAGATCCCAACCTTCAATAATTGTTTGATGTCCTTCACTTCCCATTGTTCAGTGTACTTTATAATAGCATTAATATCAAAAACGATTTTTGTATTCTTTTCTAAGAAATCTCTTAATACCGTTTCTCGTTCGATTTTATCTAATAGTGGGATTTTAAAAAAAAGATCGAATGTATTATAAAGTTTAGTTGATCTAACTGTAATATCTTTAATTGTGTAATTTATCCAAATCAAAATTAAATTTAAATCAATTAAATTTAATTTATTGATCCAACTTTGTTGGATGTTGATAAAACTTTCTAATAAATTTATTTCCTCAAATTTTTGGTTTAGTGCTGGATGTTGGTTAATTAGTAATATTTTTTTTTCATTTTTTTTATCAGGGAGTCTTTCATCAGATTCAGTTTTATTTTCTCTTTCTTCTTTCTTCCTAAAACCTTCTAATATTGAAGGAAAAGTTTTTAAAAAAACATCAGGCGATTTAAAAATCTCTTGATCATTTAATTCAACTAGATTCAAATAATAATTTTTTGAAATGACTTTTATATAATCAATTATATCTGTTCCGGGATTAACATTAATTAAAATTGCCCCTTTTGTCTCTATATAATTTTTAAATCTCAAGTCTTCATGATTTGATAAAATAAATTTAATATAGTTTATAATGTCATTATATTTATCCCGATAAAAAATGTCCTCTTTATCTATATCAATTTCTGAAGGGGAAATTACTCGAAAATATTTTGAAAATTCTGGAACACTATTTAAACCTTTCATAATAGATTTCAACCAAATTATTTTTAATTTTTCTATATATTAATTTAAAAAAAATTTGCACATATATATTTAACATTAAGTTATTTAACGTTTTTCCTACTTCCGACAAAAATCGTTAAATTTATATATGTAAATTTTTAATATCAAACTCAAAAATAATATTTGGAGTTAAATATAAAAATTTCATTATTAAAATTACTAAATAATTTTATCTGAAGACTAAGATAAATTACAATATGTTAATTTTGTTTTAAAAAGTAAATAAAAAAAAGAAGATATTAATAATTTATTTTTGTTCCCATGGCATGCAGAAATATCCCTTTTCTAATTCGTATTGTGGGAATAACCCGCAACTAAAACAACTACAACCCTTATTTTCTATTTGATCTTTCGGTTTTGTTGATTGTCCTCTTGAACAAAACAGAGCATGAGGTTCAAATTCATTAAGCTTATTTGGCTTAAAGGAAGGGCAAGGACCACAGAATTGTCTACATACATTCATTGAAGCTTCATCGTCTGGTACTGGTTTTGGCATATTCGTAAAACTCCTTATTTTTTTTTTACGATTTAATTTTTTAGATTTAAAATTTAAAATCCTCTTTTTGGATTACAATAAAAATAAATGTCTAGCATTTAAATTTGATACTTATGGAATATAGAATTCTTGCTAGATAACCATTATTGAAAATAAAGACGGTATAGAAAATTTATAGAATATTAGTTGAGTTTCTTTTTTTTTAAATTAATAGAGGTTATGAAAACATATGGAATACTAGTTAATCTTATTTTTTTTAAAATAATTCTTCCTTAACCAGATTCAAATATCTTTTATATTGTGCTTTTACAATATCATAATGAGTAAACTTACCCTTTTTCCAACCCTTAATTAAACCAATTTTTTCAAGAGTTTTTAAGTGATGTGATATAGAAGGTTGAGAATCATCTAATATTGCTTCTAATTCACAGACACATCTATTTTTTACCTTTAAAATATTCATTATCATTAAACGCTTCATATTTGCCAAAGCATTAAGAAATTTAATTAAATCTTCAATTTTTTTATTTTTTAATAATGAATCTCCTAGTTCTCGTAATTGCCCAAAATGTAAATTTACATCATCAACATCTTCGCATTTACTTAATTTTGCTTTAATTTCATTTTTATGTTCAATATTCATATTGCGTCTCGTTGATTAAATATATTTTTATTGTTCTAATTATTATAAAAGAGGTATAAATCTTTAAAAATTTATTCAAATCAACAAATTTTTATTTGAATAAAAATATTCTCATATCAAGAAAAGTATTTTTATTGTTCTAATTATTAAGATTTAAAGTGATATCTCATGAATGAAGAAGAAAAAGAGAAGGGACTTGGATTATTTGAAAAATTCCTTCCTATTTGGATTTTTTTGTGTGTTATTCTGGGAATTTTTCTATCAATATCTGTTCCAGGGCTAAGTGAAGCTATAGATTCATGGCAATTAGCAGGAATTTCGATTCCTATAGGAATTTGTTTATTTCTCATGATGTATCCTGCAATGTTAAATCTTCAAGCTTCAGAATTAAAGAAGTTGGGAAAAAATCCTAAACCAATAATTATAACTTTAATTTCAAATTGGATTATCGCTCCTTTAGTTGGTGTAACAATGGCAATATTATTTTTAGGTGGAAATACAGAACTTGTCTTAGCTGTAATTTTACTTAGTAGTAGTCCTTGTACGGCGATGGTGCTAGTATGGGGTTGGATGGGTCGAGGAAACCAAGAGCAAAATGTAGTAACAACAAGTCTAAACACTATAACAATAATTTTACTCTATATTCCTATGGTAACTATTCTTGTATTTATAGCAAATATAACTTTAGAAGAAAAAATTCCTTTGGATCCATTAACTCTACTTATATCATTATGCATCTTTATTGGATTACCATTATTAATAGGAATATTAAGTAAAAAATCCTTAGTAAAAACAAAAGGAGAAGATTGGTTTAGTAATAAATATCGACCAGTTGTTTCAAAAATAGCCATACTTGCATTATTGATGACTTTAATAGTACTATTTTCATTAAGTGGTGAAGTTTTAATAGACCGTCCCGATTTATTAGTATTAATTACTGTCCCTCTTTTGGTCGGATTTGCTATTGTCGTAGGTATTAATATAGTAATCACTAAACTTCTAAAAATGGATTATCGTAATGCAATCATTACAATTATTATTGGATCTTCAAGCCATTTTGAAATTGCTATTGCAGTTGCCATTGCTATGTATGGCGCAGGCTCAATCGCAGCGTTAGGCACAACAATGGGATTATTCTGGGAAGTTCCTATAATGCTCTCTTTGGTTTATTTGGGAAGATATTTAGATAAGCGGGGTTTTTGGAAATCAGACGAAGTTGAACCGACAATTGTTGAGTGAAGCACGATTATTAAACTACCTAAAAAATATAATGTAAATATGTTATATAATAATTGTAATTGGGGTAATATGAAAAAATGACAGAAGAAGAAATGAACAGAGAAATCGAAAGAATCATGAATAAAATTCGTGAATCACCTGATTATTTAGAACACTCTTGCAGTACTAGTTCAGATTCACATTGCTCACAAGAAAACTCTTGTAATATAGAGAATCCAAAACGATTAAAAAAGGGAATACATTGTGGGATTAAGCTCCACTGTGAACGATTTCAAAAAAATGATGAGAAGAATTAATCAATCAGTAGGGATGTGTTTGAAATAAGTAATGAAAATAATGGAAAATTGAAGATAGATATATATGTTCCTCTAGATGCATGTGCATGTGAATGGGATAAATTTATGAACCGAATATTTATGGAATTAACCCCTTATATTAAATATATTGATCATGAAACAAAAAATCTTAATTCTGATGAAGCAAGACAACTCAATCTTCATAATAAATGTGTAATAATTGATGGAGAAAAAATAATTTCTTCATCATTCATGCTTAAAAAAGAATTACCAAAACTTCTTAAGAATAAAGGTCTTATTTAATTTCTAATAAATACATCTTTTTAAAATAATTATAGGGTGATTGGTAAGATTAAAAAAATAAAATTAACAATTTTTGCACCAGAAGGAGTACTTTCAAATGGTCTTGATTATGATATAGATATAAAAGATGATGGTACGATAATTGATGCTTTAGGAGCAATTGATAAAGAATTTTATGAACATCCAGAAAAATCAATATTTCCTATGTATAAAGGCTTGATTAAGAGTTATCTTCAACTAATTTGGGATCCGCAAGAAAATAGAATTTATGAGGATTGTGCTGTAAATGCTTACGGTCCAAATAAGGAATTCATACCTCTTCGAGATGAAATCAATTTTAATTTATATCCTGACTCTGATGTAACTATATCTGTGCATGCGGATTGATGAGCTGATGTTATGAAAGAAAGATTCGATTTTGGTACATTCAAAAGGCTTATCATGAAAAATTTTGGAAAAGCCCAAGAACCATTTGAAATATATTTTAAAAAATGAAGAATTATAAATAATTGGATGATGTCCTTCAAAAAACGTTAGTGAAGGTTCGGACGATAGGATTGCTCCCTATATTCTTCTGATCAAATAAATAATAATCCTATATTTTAAGGCTATGACTGAACAACAAATTCTCTATGATGTAAAAGAATTTGCAAAAAATAATACTACAAAAGATGATATCCATGGTTTTCCTCATATTATGCGTGTTTTGAGTTCTTGTCTTAATCTAGGGAAAAAATTAGGTGCTAACCTCTATTTACTTGAAATTGCTGCCCTGCTTCATGATATCGGTAGAAAAAATGAAAAAATATCTATAAATAATAAAAATCATGCCGAGGTATCTGCTGAAATGGCATTAGATTTTTTAAAAACTATAAGTTTTCATATACCTCAAAAAGACCTTGATAATATAATTCATAGTATAAAAGCTCATTCTTTTTCGAATAATATTGTTCCAGAAACTCTTGAAGCAAAAATTTTATCTGATGCCGACAAATTAGATGCTCTAGGAGCTATTGGATTATATAGGACTATAGGTTATGCAGTCAAAACTCAAGGTGGAATTAATAAAGTCATCGAGCATTTAGAAAATAAAATTATGAAATTAAAAACACAAATGAATTTACTTGTTACTAAGAAAATAGCTGAGGAAAGGCATCAAATAATCTTAGATTTTTATACTAAAATAAGAGAGGAGAAATAAATATTATAATAAACATATTTCGTTAAATTTAATGATAGGTAATTTAGATGAAAAAAGTTTCGATTTCCATACACGCAATATATGATTTTACTCCAAATATTATTGAGGGCTTAAAAGGCCTTGATTACATTCATGTAGATGTATTCGACGGAATATTTGTTGACAATAAGCACAACAATATAGAATGTTTTAAAATGTTAAAAGCATATACAGACATTCCCATAATTGCTCATCTAATGGTAAAAAATCCACAGAAGTACATAAAAGAAATAATTGATTCCGTGGATATATTCGAATTTCATTTTGAAGCAGATGGAAATATTCAAAAAATAATTGATGAAGTAAAGACAAAAAAAAAACAAGTAGGGATAGCTATTAATCCGAGTACTCCAATTTTAAAAATAATACAATATTTAGATAAAATTGATTTAGTTTTAGTCATGGCTGTTGTTCCAGGATGGTCTGGTCAGAAATTTATGCCAGAAATTGTAGTTAAGGTGAATGAATTAGCCGAATACAAAAAACAATTTGATTTTGAAATTGAGGTTGATGGTGGTGTTAATTTAAAGTATGCAAAAAAAATGTTCGGTGCTGATATTTTGTGTAGTGCAAGTTATATTTTTAATTCAGAAAATCCAAATTTAACAATCAAGAAGTTAAAAGAAACTGATATAGTTTCTAAATAAATAAAAAATAGAATAAACGTCGTTGAAACGTTTAAATTTTGAATCGCTTTATTAAAAGTCGTAATCTAAGGAAAAAGTTTCATTTACCCATTTTTTAATATCATTCTGAGAATCAGATCGAGGTTGTGCGCCTTTGTTAGCATTCTGATTACGATATTCTTCTATTTGCTTTGATAAATCTTTTACTGAGATGATTTCTCCATTTTCAGCATTTATTTCAACAACCGTCTCAAAAGCTATTGGTCTCTGGAACCCCATATGCACGTACATTGAATTTATGAAATCTTTTGCTAGAAGAATACTACCTGTGAAATTGGATTTAAGCTTCAAATCTTTATAATAATACTTAAAAAAACGATTCCCTGTTTGAGGTTCATTATCATTAATTTTTTGAGGTTCTTCGCCATTTACCTGCATTTCATCAAGAATTGCTTTACTTTTTTCTTATTCTTTTTCGTACCCCTTCTACTAATATATAAATCAATAAAACCAAATTTACAACTTATCCAAAATAAAAAAAAAAAAAATATCCAAATTGTCCAAAAGGAAAACTATTCCAATTCAGAAGTCGTCTAAAATAAAGAAATTAATTCTCTTTTATTCCATTTAAGGCTCTTAAAAATATAAGGAAAAATAATTAGTTAAGAAAAATGTTTTAAAACCTTTTTATCTTTTTGGGATATGCTTGAAATGGAGTTTGAGGTTCAAAATTTACCCAATCTGCATTTTTATCCAATCTCGAAAGTGAGCGTAATAAATCAAAAGTTAACCATCGATTTGCTTGAGGATGACCCGAATATTCCCATATTCCGTATTTTCCTTGTTCACTTTTAATAAATTCAATAAAATCATCAATCCTCACATCAGAGGGATTTGCCCCAACTCTCCAACATAAATCAAGAATATGAGCAATATCAAATTTAGCGAAATAAGTAATATTACCATAGGATTTTTCAACACCAATTAGGCGAGCCACAACGAAACCTAAATTATTTCGCAATTTTGTATTTGTTCCTAATAGTAAATCAAGAGCTCTGTGAGCTTCAACACTTTTGCATCTTTTAGGGTGCATTGCCAGACAATTAAGAACTGTAGTAGTGTTAGACCTGCATCCCCATCTTGAATGAGCTAATCTACGGTATCCAGCAATTCCCCCATAAACCCCTGAAGATATTCCAACTGGCCATGCTCCATCATCTAATTTCTGTTCTAATAACCAACTATAAGCATTTTCAGAACGTTCATCTGTTGCATAACCCGCTGTACTTAAAGCTAATAGAGGGATTGCAGTTTGTACAGGCATCATTGAATAACCTTTATCTTCATCGGTTAATTGTGTTTTTCCTGGCATAGGCCATGAACCATCCTTACCTTGCTTAGAAAACACGTATTCTACAGCTTTTTGAATAATGGGAAGCGTGGAATCAAACATTAAATAGCCAAGTCGATTTAGTGCATAAACAGTAGCATAGAATCTATTCCCTGAAGTAATTTGAGTAATTGTTTGCATATCCCAAGAACCATCAGAGTTTTGTGAGTTTAACAAATCTTTAACAAGTGGGTCTTCTTCATATAATTCTCTAAGTTCTACTATTTCAGAATCATTATCAGGTCGATTTAATAACTCTTTTAAAACAAGATATCGCAAGCAAGGTGATGGATCAGTTAATAAAAATGGTATCCAATTCATATTCCTCCCTCCAACACTTTTTTCAAATATGGTGCAGTTGGTGTATCTAATTCTGCTATTTCATTAGGAGGACCATTAGCAATGATATGACCCCCTTCTGGTCCTGCTCCAGGTCCAAATTCAATTAACCAATCACAGGATGCTAAAACATGGGAATGATGTTCAATAACAGCTACAGTATGACCTTTTTCAACTAAAATATTTAAGACATCAATTAAATTAGATACATCTTCTAAATGTTGACCAATAGTAGGTTCATCTAAAATGTAAAGTGTTTTTTTATTAGACTTTTTAGATAATTCTTTTACTATTTTTAGACGTTGGCATTCTCCTCCAGAAAGAGTACGAGCTGGTTGATTTAATTGTAAATATCCTAAACCTACTTTAATAGCATAGTTTAATTTTACCGAAATAGTTTCAAACTCTTTAAATAAATCATATCCTTCTTCAATAGTTAAATTATTCACTTCAGGTAATGAAACTCCTTTAAAATGCACTTTCCAAGCTTCAGCTTGATATCCTGATCCTTTACAAGTATCGCAAGTTTCAGTAAGATCTGGAAGAAATTTCATATCTACTTTTAAAAATCCCTTCCCCCTACAAACCGAGCATCTATTACTAAATGATTTTTCATTTAATTCTAATAATTTAGCATCGCTAGAATCAGCATATATTTTAAATATTAACTTTTCTAAACCCAAAAATTTTAGGGGGCTTCCAATCTTCACTTTAGCTTGATCGATAATTATTGTTTGATGTAATTTTCCTTCAATTTTATCATACTTTCCAGGTTGTATGGGATCATACGATACTGATGTAGTAACTTTTTTTGGTGCAAGAACCATTCCAAGAGTATCAATTAATAAAGTGCTTTTACCTGAACCAGAGACACCACATAGTCCTACTAATAAACCATGTGGTATTTTTATCACTTCCCCTTTGAGATTATTAGCTCTAGCTCCATATATTATCAACCATTTATTTGGTTTTTTAGGTTTTTTTGATAAATTAAATTTCTTTTTACCATTTAACCACTGTGAAGTGATTGTATTTTCTGTTTTCAATTCTTCTGGACTTCCTTTAGCTACGATCTTACCACCATTAATACCTGCTTGAGGCCCCATATCAATCATGTAATCGGCAGTTTCCATAAATAACGGATCATGTTCTATAATTATAATTGTATTACCTTTATTCCGTAATTCTAATAGAACATCTAATAAAGATTGTAGCTCAGAAGGATGTAATCCCCTTGAGGGCTCATCTAACAAGACTGTAAGAGATGTCAAATCACTTCCTAATAAACCTGCAAGTCTTATTCTCTGACTCTCACCAGCAGATAAGGTATCTGCAACTCGATTTAAATTAATATAGCTTAAACCTGTTTTAATTAAAAAATTTAATCGTGCTAAGATAATCTTGTGGCTATTATTAACAAAATCAGGCTTAATAATTTTAGAAAAAGGCTTGCTTATTACTTCAGCAAGTTGGTTTAATGACATTTCATTTAATTGAAAAATATTATAATCATTTAAAAGAAATTCAAGATATTTAGCTCTAAATCCACTACCATTGCATTGCTTGCATGGCTTAATGTCTGAAAATGTACCTCCAATATCCCAATCTCTTAACCACTGATCGTAAAATCCGAGAAATTTAAACTTTCTTGTATATGTTTGACCTTTTTTATTCTCATAATGAATAGGTAGTAGATTTTCATCTCCATACAAGAATGCGTTTTGTGCTTCTCTTGTCATTTTGTTCCAAGGTGTTGAAAATGGGTCAAATTCATATCTAATTGCAAGTGCCTGAACAATATAATACCCACTATTATAAGGTTTGCATAAGAAACCATTTGGAAAAAATCCAGATGAATACATCGCTCCTTTGCATAAAGGTTTTTCAGGATGAATTATTAATTTCCCAGGTTGAGGAACTTGGATTGTACCTATACCATTACATCCTTGACATGCTGATGCATAATTAGAAGAAATAAAGTGTCTAGGCTCAGCATTGGGAATAATAACATCACATTCATAGCAATGCCATTGTTCTTTCTTTTCCATCGGATTTTTGCATTTAGGACATGCTCTTTCAGCAATATATGCCATTAAATTTGCTAAATGAAGGTTTATATTTGTAATGCTACCTATTGTATATCGTAAATTGAAATATGTTCCATACATCTTTTTTTCAGGTGTAATTAAAGCAGTAATTCCAAGCCCTGAAACATCTTCAACTAAGGCTTCTGAACTTTCACGTGTACCTTGCCGCTCATACATCGAAAGAGTTTCTAGATAGCGCCTTCTAGCTTCAACCTCAAGAGTATCCATTAATAAACTCGACTTTCCTGAACCAGAGACACCTGTTATAACTGTAAATGTTTTTTTTGGGATTTCAACACTTACATTTTTTAAATTATGAATATGTGCATTCTTGATGGTAATATTGGAAGATATCTTCCTTTTATCTTTATTTAATTTTGCTTGTGGTTGAATAGAAGCCTCTAATTTTAATGCCTGAGCAGTTTTTGACAATTTAACATTAAGCAAATCAGCAAAAGGTCCTTCATAAATTAATTCTCCACCATTTGGTCCAGAGTCCGGTCCCAAATCTATAATCCAATCTGCTGCTTTTATCAGATCAATATTATGCTCTACAATAACAATAGTTGCTCCAGATTTTTTTAGTTGATTTAAGATCATCAATAATCCTGATAAATCTTGTGGATGTAATCCTGTAGAGGGTTCATCAAGTATAATCAATTGATTCTTGAGACTATTCCTTCCTAGGAATTTACTTAATTTTGTACGTTGTGCTTCTCCACCCGATAAAGTGGGGGACGGTTGTCCTAAAGAAAGATATCCTAGACCTATATCATTAAGAGCTTTTAGCATTTTTTTTATTACTTGGAGATTCTTGCTTGAAATTCTTTTTTCATTTTTCAATAAATTAAAGACTTTTGAAATAGTTAATTCGTAAAACTCTGCAATTGAATAATTTTTCTCACCAAATGGAATTTTAGTTGAGAGAATTTCATCTGAAAAACGTTTACCCTTACAATTGGAACATTCGATCCATGTAGAAGGTAGGTAGCTCATTTTAATTTCTATTGCTCCCATGCCTTTACAGTATGGACATGCACCTGTAGAAGTGTTAAATGAATAATGAGTTGCAGTGAATTTAGATTCTTTTGCATATAAATTTCGGGTTATATCAGATATTTTTGTATAAGTAGCAGGATTTGATCGAGGATTCTTACCAATAGGACTTTGATCTATTATTATTGGTTTTATGGTAGGTCCTTTTAATTCTTTACAACCAACTGGTTCTTTTGTTTTTAAACTTTTAAATAGAATATCATTTACTAAAGTACTCTTACCAGATCCTGATACGCCAGTAATGACAGTTAATCGATTTAAAGGTATTTTTACATTGATATTTTTTAAATTATGTTCACTAGCTTTAATTATTTGAAGAAATATTTTTGCTTCAGGATGATGTTTTGGCGTTTGGACTCGTTCAGTTAAACTAAAATAGTTACCAGTAGGCGTATTGACTTTCCATAACTCTGAGGGAGTACCAGTAAACAAGATTTCACCTCCTTGATTTCCTGCCCCTGGCCCAATATCAATAACATTATCTGCCACAGCAGCAGCTTGCCGATCATGCTCAATATATATTACAGGCCCGTTTAGATTATAAAATACTGGTAAAAGTCGAGCTACATCTGCGGGATGTAAACCAATTGTTGGTTCATCAAGAACATAAGTTATATCTTCTAATTGACTTGTTAAAGCTATAGCTAATCTTACTCTTTGAGATTCTCCACGAGAAAGTGTAGGGGAAATCCGATCTAATGTCAAATAATCCAATCCCACTAAATCTAAAGCTATTAAACGTTTCTTAATTTCTGATATTATCCGATCAGAGCCAATTATCTCTTTCTTATTAAAAAGTAAAAGTAATTCACCAACAGATTTTTTAAGAAATTCTGTAAATAATAAATTTGACCAATATACATTTGAAACATGTGGATTTAATCCTGTTTTATTGCATAACTTACAACCTTTACCCCTACATTGAAGACACAACCTATTGAAATGAGTTGGTTCGAGTTTTCCAAACCAAGTTCCACATTCTACGCATAAAGGTACCCTAGAAATAATTTGTTTTTCATTATTTTGCTGAATTATTATTGCACTTGCTCCTAAATCCACAACTGTTTGAAAAATATCTCGGAGGTCATTAAGATTATAGGATTCATTAATTTGAGCAATGAAAATCTCTATATCATGTGTTTTCTTCGGATTTAAAGGTTTAGAATTCCAAGGACTGCCATCAATAATTATTGATTTAGTATCAAAATGAGAAGATAAGAATTCCAGAAAGGTTTTATGACTTCCTTTCATTTGTCGCATTAAGAGAGCTGAGATTGTTACTGATTCCTTTGATAAAATTTTTTCAAGATGATTAATAATTTCATCTTCCTTTAAAACTGATAATTCATTGCCGCATTTATGGCATTTTCTCTCTCCAAATCTTGCGTATAATAATCTTATTAAGGGACTCAGACCTGATGCAGATGCTAAAATGGAGTTTGGATTTCGATTGAGTAAATTCTGACCGAGTGCTATGGTTGGCCCAAGTCCAGTTATAGATCGCACTTTCGCAGGATTCATATTAATTTCATCCTTATTAGTTGAAAATACCTCAAGAAATCGTCTACGTGCTTCTTTGTATAGAACATCGAAAATAAGAGATGTTTTGCCCGATCCAGATACTCCAGTTACAACTGTCAGTCCGTTTCTAATATCAACGTCCACATTCTTTAAATTATGTTCTTGTGCCCCACGAATTTTAACATGCATTTTTAGTTATTACCTTGTAGAGAAATTTTATGGAGTTAAATATGGACCAGTTTTAGACATTTTATTATTTAGTAGTTCTGCCGGTGTTCCTTCTGCAATGATTGTTCCTCCTTTTGGTCCACCTTCTGGTCCTAATTCTATAATATAATCTGAATTTGACAAGATCTCTGGATCATGCTCAATGATTAGGATGCTGTTTCCGTCCTGAACCAATTTCTCGAGCAATTCCATTAGTTTTATTGCATCATAAAATGATAAACCAACTGTAGGTTCGTCCAAAATATAAAGTGAGTTACCTTTTTTCACTTTTCCTAGTTCTTTAGCCAATTTAATTCGCTGTGCTTCTCCACCACTCAGAGTAGGGGCCGGTTGTCCAAGTGTAATATAACCCATACCAATTTCATCCAATATTTTAAGAACATTTGATATGCTGCTTTGAGATTTAAACAGATTCAATGCTTCAGAGACCGTCATATTAAGCACATCTGCTATTGTTTTTCCTTTGTATTTAATTTCCAATATCTCTGATAAGTACCTAGTTCCTTTACATTGTTTACAAGGAATAGTGAAGCTACTAAGAAATGAAATCTGAAGATCTTGTACACCTTGTCCTTTACAAGATGGACATCGTCCTTTATCAGAATTGTAAGAAAAATGTCCGGCAGCATACTTTATTCTCTTCGCGTCCGCAGTTTTAGCAAAAACATTTCTTATTTTATCCCAAATTCCTACGAATGAACAAGGAGTTGAGGTTCTTACTCTTGAGATAGGCTTCTGATTTACAACAATGACATTATTGATATTCTCCCATCCTTCTACTATACCCCAATATTCCAAGAGATCTTCTCCGTTTTCTTTATCATTTTCCTCTGGTTTTTTAGCTCTTTCAGTTTTATTATTACTTCTTGTAAAGTATGGCTTTAAAAGAGGTACAAGGGTATCTAAAATAAGAGAACTTTTCCCAGATCCTGAAACTCCAGCGATCCCTACCATCATCCCTAATGGAATTTTAACAGTTATATTCTGAAGATTGTTTGTCTTAGCATTTTTTACTGTTAAGAATTTAGTGAAATTATTTATCACTTTTTTATCTTTTGCGGCTTTTTCTGGTAAAGTAATATTTCCTGCTAAAAACTGACCTGTATGAGAATTCTTAACATTTTTTATTCCTCCTAGCGCTCCTTGATATACTAATTCACCTCCCTTAATTCCTGCTTCGGGACCTATATCAATAATCTCATCAGCAATATCAATGAAGCGTTTATCGTGCTCAACTACAATAACAGTATTACCTAAATCTTTCAGCTTTTGCAATAAAGCAATTAACGAATCTTTTTCTCTTTCATGTAAACTCATGCTTGGTTCATCTAAAATATAAACAAGAGAATCAAGTCCAGCGTCTAAATGGGTCATGAGTGAAAGTCTTTGAAGTTCTCCACCACTCAGTGTTGGCAATAATCGATTCATGTGTAAATAAGATAATCCTACATCAATCATATGCTTTAAACCTTCGATTATTTTCTCCAACATGTTTTTTCCTTGAGGATTATGTAAATGTTTTATAGTAAGACTCTCAAGAAATTCAATTAAATCATCGATTGACATTAACGCCAGCTCCCCGATGTGTTTACCCCCAATTTTCACTCCTCTTGCTTGTTCATTTATTTTATATCCTTCACATTCTTCACATTTTGCTTTAGACATATAGTTTTTAAATATCTTATCTCTTCTATACGCACTCTTACTTTCATCTAGGGCTCGTTTTATATGAGGAATGACCCCCTCAAACACTCTCTCTAATTCTCCAGAGAATGTTTTTGATTCCCACTGGAATTTAAGCTTTTTACCGCTCCCATAAAGGAAAATCTTTTTAATTTTTTCCGGCAAACCTTTATACGGAGTATTAATATCAAAATCGTAAATGGTTGGTAGTTGTTGAACAAATCTAATTTGATCTGCAAACACTGCCGATCCCGCTTTAGTAATTTGAATCAAATTCCTATTATAATCTTGAACAATCATTTCTTCAGTAAGATGCATTGTATACCCCCGACCTTTGCAATTCAGGCAGAGCCCACTTGGCTCATTGAAGCTAAAATGTTTAATCTGCAATCTTTCCACATCCATACAACATAAATTACATTCTAGATTTTCGTTCACTGGCTCTCTACAAATAGGACAAATTAAAATCCCTTCAGTTGCATATAGCATCCTAAGAAGTCCATATATTCCTGTCTTTGTCCCAACAGTTGAACGTGGATTAAATACACGTGTAGTTCTCTGTTCTACAGCAACTGTTGGGCTCAAGCCTTCAATCATATCAAATGGTTTTTCATCATCAAATTTAGGGGGAAATCCAATTGATTGTAAATAGCGATTCATACCTTCATCAAATATAATGTCAAATGCCAAACTTGATTTACCAGATCCAGATACACCTGTTATTAATATCATCTTCTTTTTCGGGATGTTAACATTGATATTTTTTAGGTTATGTATCCTTGCGCCTATAACTCTAATTTCATCCATATTTTACCACATTTTCAATCATTTTTAAATAATAATACATATAGAATTTTCTATTAGATAGAATTTCTTATTGTTTCCCAAGCTTTAGTTTCTAAATCAGACCATTCTTGGATTCCCTTATCTATTTTAGGTATATATTCCTTCCAAGAGTTAACCTCTTTCATGCAACCTTTAATAACTTCATCAGTTTGGGCATTAATCTTTTTTAATTGTCTTTGATAATCCGGTTCACCCTTTTCTGTGACTTCACTACTTATTAAGAATAATTTTCTAAGGTTTGCTATGTTGGGAAGGTCATCTGGTAAAATTAATGATTCTAATTCTTTTATTTTTATAATCACGTCTTCAAAAATCTCAGATGCTTTTAACAAACCATCATTATTTAATAATTCTCCTGCTTCTTGTAAGAAATCTTTATATAGATTTCTAAAAATCGCCCCACCTGTCCCCCCAGTCTCCATGTAAATAAAGACACCAATTAGGCCAAATATAAGATTATCATCATTAAAATCAGTACCCCAAGTAGGAAGCACATCTCGCCATTTTTGGAAACCTTTTAGTCCCATATTGCGAATGGGTGGATTGAACATGAAATTTACATTTGATTTTATGGCTGAAGGAAGAATCTCCTTTAAATCCTTCATCTTTTTTGGTAATACTAATTCAACTAACTTATTTTTTGCTGGAAAAGGCGCGAATTTGCTCCCTCTTGCTGCTTTTAATTCTGTATATGTCATGATATGAGTATTTGCATATCGATCTGAAATATAAGCTTTATCCTTCCCCTCATCTAATCCATATGTGACGAAAGTATGGGCGCCAAAGTGACCTGAACCCTCATTTGGGATGGGAGTGCCCTCTGCAAAAAAGAAGGGCAAATAAGCAAAATCTACGAACGTAATTCCAGGTTGACCCTTTTTTAAAAGATTTATTAAATTATTATGCGCAACATTCATAGACGATGTTTCAGTGATTTTTACACTTCCTCCAATACGATTTAACACCCTCTCGAATACCTCGGTTTTTTTCACAGCCAATCCTAAAATCATTGGAAAAGGTAAGTTCTTCATATAGAAGTAGAAAAAGCCTAATCCAGAACATAAACCCAAAAGCATTGGTTCGGAAAATTCAATACCATTATACGCAAGAACTTTCCTTAAGCTTGAAAGCTGGCAATTAGCTCCAGCCATGTGTTTAAAATCTTCAATTTTTAATTTTACCATTTTTTTACCTCTTTTATTTTTTATTTGGATTATATTTATTACCACAATCATAGCATTCAGCATCGTGAACGCAGATTTCGCCTTCACATCTAGGACAAGTATACAATATTTTTTGCTCTCGAAGCCATTTTTCGACTCCAATTATCTTATTTCTCTTTAGATTTCCAATAGCACTTACATTATATTTATTCATATACATTTTTTCAATTTGTTTCAGACTCGAACATGGAAAACTATTACATTCAAAACAAAATCTTATTTCTTTTTTTCTTAATTTTGAACAATCCCGTTTAATAAAAGAACAATTTTTATTTTGGGTAATGCAGCCTTTACAACCTTTTTTATAACCTTTTTCTTTAAACAAATCTTTCTTTTCGAGCAAATATCCACGACATGCTCCACAAAAAAGTCCACAATGAGAGGCTAAATCTTCTAATTTTGTATCATTCATTTATTAAACACCTTCTTTTTTATATTTCTCTTTTATTTATTCATTTTTATTTTCTAAACTCTATTTTCATTTTAATTTTAAATTTTGATTTTTGATAATTTTTTAAATAATTCTTCTTCATTCGAAAGGGTGTATAGAGCAATATTATTGAGTTCACCTAAATCCACATAATTAATGCAATCATCTTTATACTCATCCACCGCAGTTTTTAAAGTCTCTGCGATAAGCGTGAAATTCTGAGCTGATTCCTTTATTATCGGGATGCAATCTTTTAAAATTTTAAACTCCTCTGCATTCCATGCTCTTGGACCTTCCTTAAGCTCTGGTAAGTAAATTAACTCTTCTAGGAATCCTTGATATAGATTCCTAAAAGCTGCTCCACCTGTACCCCATGTTTCAATATAACCGTGTAATAACATAAACATTATTCTTGCAGTTGAAACTTCTTGACCTTGAGCATCCTTTGTCTTTCCCTTTAATTTTTCTTTCCATTCAGGAATAGATTTGGCAAATTGTTTTAAACCTTGAATCCCAAAATTATTTATTGAGGGTCTAAGCATATTATTTACAACTTCTTTAATTGCTAGTTTTATTCCTGCGGCTAATGGAGGGTATTTACCATCCGAGCGTCTCATCATTGAGTATTGAATATTTTTTGGTCTCATAAATTTCGGTTCATGTTCAGAACTTCGACCATTCATTAGATCATTAGTAGTAACTTCTTGAAACCCTTCAAATTCAGAATCTCCAACATAAGCAAATCCTTTTTCTTCATCATACCCAGCTAATGATATTGCATGACCTCCAAAATGGATATCTCCTTCCTCTTCATAATAAGGCAAGAAGCCCAGATCTATTTACAGAATTAAAGGAATATCTTGATCCAGTATTTTTTTTGATTCTACCCATGCTTTACTAGCAATCGTGAATGACTGCTTTCTTAATTTTATTCCTAATAGTCGACATGCTAAAGAATTTGGTTTAATTGATCCTTGCTTGCCACCAAGGAAAAATGGAATTTTAGAGTTAGGAATAAATGAAGTTGAAGTGGTAGTGTCCCAAAAACTAAAACCCATAGTAGCATCTAAACCAAATGCCATTGGTTCTGACATCGGGAATCCATGGAATTCAAATAAATCTCTCATTGAGGAGGATTCACAATGATGCCCGGTCCTATGAATAAAATTATTCACCATATGCTTCTGGACCAAATTCATCCTCACCTTTTTCTATTTTATCTAATACCCATTCCAAGAATTCAATATCAGTCTGAAGTATCATCATAGGATGCTTGAACAAACCAACAACATTCATTGGAAATGTCTCGTTATTAATGAGCATATCTTCTAAATCCTTCTTATGTTTTTTTATTATACTGAGTGAATTGGAAAATACTTCAACTCGATCCTGCTTCTTGAGATAGGGAAACATCGAATATGCTACATAAAAATTTTTATCATTCGTACCATGATATTCATTAAGAACAGTAAAAACTTTGTTATACAAGATTTTCCATCCTAAATCCTTTAATGAGAATACTTTTCGCTCTCTACCGTCTACTTCTTCTGTATAACTCTCTACTAAATTTTCAGTTTCTAAACGATTTAATGTTCGATAAATGGTGGATAATGAGAGGCTCAAACCAATATTAGTCCAATTTTTCATTCCCCGTTCTTCAATCTTCTTGTAAATATTGTAAGGATGATCTCCTTGTGGGCTCTCTGCCAATAAACCAAGTATGACAAATGGTTTATGTTTTAGTTTATAGTTTGTTGGGTCTGTCATAATGAATTATTTTTTATAATCTATTTAGGTATATTTTTTTGAATTTCATCTATACACCAAAAAAATGGGACTTTAGGATATTCCCAAAAAATGGAAATCGAGAATATCAATATAGCAGAATTTATTTTAGTATTTAAATATTCGCAAAATGTGAAAATCGAGAATATAGCGAAAATCGTTTAAAATAAGAAAAAATAAAAACTTTCTTCAGGGAGTACAATTCTATATTTAATATAAGAAAGATTATATAATTTTGCGGTTGAATCAAACTTAAAATATAATTTCGTCGAAAATATTGCTATAACTGGAAAGAAAGAATCGTGAATGAAAAGAATTGCTAACTTTAGGGGGGTTTAAATCGCCAAATCTGAGGGGCAAGAGAATCTCTTGGAGTTAAAAAAAAATTAGAAAGGAAAAAAAAATAAAAATTAGATCTTTTTTGATTTATTAAAAATGTAAGGATATTCAAACAGAGAGTTAAATACTTAATTAGATACTAAATAATTTAAAAAACTTTAATGAGAGTTTAAATTATACTTCTTTTTCTAAAATTGTAGAAGTTATTATCTTATATTTGAACAGCATGGAAAAATCTCTCAGTCAGAAAGCTAAGACTATATTAGAAGAAAATGTGAAAAACATAGAATTTATAAGCTATTTCTGTAAATCAACAAATAAAACACCAATTTTTTTAAGTGACATTAAAAAATCATACCCTCAAATAAAACCACTCATAAATAAGGCATTAATAAAAGAAACGAAGCCAGTAAAAAGTTATATCTTCAATCTTGATAAATTAGAAAATTTCTTTTACAACTTATATCAAGGAAAAATAGATATATTAAAAGATGAGATTTGGAGAAGGAAACGGAGGAAAAATGATCTCATTCAATTAACAGAAGATTTAGAACCAAAAGTGGGGACCGAGGATTATGATCAAAAATTGAAGAAAGTTCTTGAATTTGCTAAAAAATAAATCGGGGAATTAGATGACATGGAACTAGAAAAGGAAGATTTCAATATCGATATCGGGGAATTTCAAAAAAAAATGAAACAAGATATTTATTACAAGTTTTTATTGTTTATCCGAAATGATAAAGATATGGTTTATAATAAAAGAACTGAAGATGATAAAGGGGTAATTCATAAAAAAATGTTAAATTATCTAAATGAATCTACAAATGGCAAGGGATGGAATTCCTTTACTGAATTTAAAAAAAATGATTTTTTTAAAGAATATTCTCCAGCTAAAAATTATTACATAACGAAATTAGGTTTATGTGTAGATTTTCACATTAAAAAGAATAAATGGGATCAAGACGAGGAATTCCAAAAAAACGAGGAAGAGATTGCTCAAGAAAAAGAATTTGAAAAAATTTTACAAGATAAAGGTAGTAATAGCTATTTTTAAACAACATAAAAAATAGTATTTAAAGAAAAAGGATTAAATACTATAAAATTATTAAGAAGATTAAAGTTTGTCTATGAATAATGCTTATAGTTTTTTAGTTTAATTAATTGTAATCATAGTTTAATAATTAACTTGTTCTTGCTCAAGAGATTATTCTTCGACATTTAGTTCATTATTATTCTATACTTTTGAAGTGGAGGTTGAAATTTTTACAATAGCTTTAATAAATTATACATTAACATTGCAGGGAATTTTATTACTACTCATTTCCTTATACTATGGTTTCAGAGATTAGACTTTTAATTAAAAATGTAATTTTGCAAACTTTTTTTTTATTAAACTATAATTCTAAAGATGAAATTCTGCTCCTGTTACTCCTAAGTGTGGGAAGGGTGGTCTCTCATAATCAGTTTTTTGTTAAATTCAAAACCTGTACTCATTAGTCATTTCTCCTATTGATATTTTCGTTCATGTTCGATTATTGGATTTAAAGACATTCTATTTGCTTCCTTTTTTATATCTCTCTTACATAAATATATATGTGAAATAAGTAAATTTTGAACTAATAAAAAAGAAAGAATAAGTATGATGAAAAAATGCTATAAATGCGGAGTGATTCGCTCTACTAAAGATCTAGTATTATCAGTAGAAAGAGTTTACATTTGTTTCTCGTGTTGGAATAAAATAAATAGAGATAAACGTGAAAAAACTTAGAAACAGTAAAAATTATCTCGAATCTTAAAAGTACACTAATCATAAGAGATAAGATATGTATACTTCTCAAGATTGAACTTTTTTATTTTAATTTGTTCTTCAGAATCCCGTTTTGGAATAAGAGGTATTTTAACTACTATCTTGCTATCTTCTAAATATAAATTATTATAAAAAACATTTTCAAATTTATCCCAATCAATGAATTTTTGTATAATTATTTCCCTATTTTTAACTGTTGGGATTACAGACATGTTTTATAATCTAATTTTTACGGAAATTTATTTAAATTTTATTTTAATATAATATTTGTTTAACTATACCCCTTAAAAGTGTTGCAATCTCTCTGAAACAAAGTGATAACTAATATCTCTGAAGGATTGTGTAATATGGTACCATCTATATTATAATAAATTGTATATTTAAATGTTTCTTCAACCATATTTAAAGAAATAATAATGTCGTAGTTTAAAGCTAAAAACATTTATTAAAGAATTTCAATATTATTTCGTTTTTTATTAAAAGAAAATTCATATTGTCATAGAAGATCTTGTAGTAAAATGGGTTTTAATCCTGGAAATAGATTGTTTTTAAGAGAAACTCTAAAATTTCCCGATTTGGAATTTGTCATAAAAGATTTATATTAAATCTTTAATTTGATTAATTGTTATATTAAATTGATTTAGTTATTGAAACGTTTGATAAACTAAAAGCTTAAACAACGATTATGTCTAATCAAAAAGATTTAAAGATTTTTCTTGAAACCAAAATAATTAAAAAACTAAAAAAATTAAAGGGGAAACACGCTCCCATATCTGAAATCGCAAATAATACATCTAAAGTTTTGTTAGTGAAATCCATTTATGATTTGCGTGAAAATCTCAAACATTTTTTATTACTTAATGTAAAAAACTACAACAAAAGCCCAAAATTTAGATATTTTTTAGCAATTTCCCTTGCGAATAATAGTTCTGATTTTTTAGTTCAACTAGCAAGTGATTTTGCAACTAAAAACGATTTAAAATTAATTCAATACCCCATTTTTCCTAAAACATTAAGAATTCAATTGCTTTTACTAAAAGAAGTTAAAAAAATTGAGGATTACTCTCAATCAATCAAAATACTTGAAATATATAGGGATGATTTTCGCAAAAAGCTAGTAAAAGTAAAGAATTTAGTACAAAATAAATAATTTTTAAGGATAAACATAATAATAATATTAGTTATTATAATACTTTAGATTTTAGAATCAAAGCAATAAAAAAAATAAAAGGGTTAATTTTAATGTCATTTAGAAAAAATACTGTAAAAATAGTAGCGACACTAGGTCCTGCGTCAAGTTCAAAACCGATGCTTAAAAAATTAATTGATGCAGGGGTGGATATTTTTCGATTAAACTTTTCTCATGGGGCACATGCTGAAAAAAAACAGTTAGTTAAGATTATTCGGGAGATTAATGATTATTCTGGAATTTTAGCTGATATTCAGGGGCCTAAAATTAGAGTAGGTGAATTTAAAGGTGATCAACCTTATAGTTTAAATATTGGGCAAGAAGTGAGGGTTTTTGAGAAAGAAATAATAGGTGATCAAGAGCAATTCTCCATACCGTTAGCAGGTTTTCTTAAATCCATTAGAAAAGGAGAATTTTTTTTTATAAATGACGGAATCATTAAAATTCAAGTAAAACGAAAAGAAGAGGATCATATTATTGGTGAAGTTCTAGCAGGAGGAATGATTAGCAATAGAAAAGGAGTTAATATACCCACTGGTGGTTTATCTCAGAAAGTCCCTACAGAAAAGGATGTAAAAGATCTTGAATTTATTGCCAAGCTTGACCCTGAATATGTTGCAATCTCGTTTGTTTCAGGTGGAGATGATGTGCTTCATGTTAGAAAAATACTCGAAAATTACGGAAATTTTAATATTAAACTAATTTCTAAGATTGAACGTCCTATTGCATTAGATAATTTTGATCAGATATTGGAGGTAAGCGACGGAATCATGGTAGCTCGTGGAGACTTGGGAGTCGAAATAGATCCAGATAAAGTTCCTTTATGGCAAAAAGAAATGATTTACAAAAGTAATCGAGAAGGAAAACCTATAATTGTAGCGACTCAGATGTTAGAATCAATGGTTTCAAATCCTATTCCAACCAGAGCTGAGGCTAATGATGTTTATAATGCTGTTATGGATGGGACGGATGCTGTAATGCTATCTGCTGAAACTGCCGTTGGAAAATATCCCATTAATACTGTACAATATATGAATCAAATATGCAAAACAGCAACCGAAAACATGTCTAAACGAATTCCAGATGAATATGACTCAGATAGATTAACTCACACGCAAACTCTTGGGCATGCAATTCATGCTTTAGCATCAGAAATGGAAGAGTTGAATTTCAGAGGAAAGATTTTAGTAATCACAAGGACAGGACATGGTGCTAGAATGATAGCAAAATATCGACCGCCCTTACCAATTATCGCAATTACTCCATTCACAAAAACGGCGAGAGAATTACAATTAGTATGGGCTGTACAACCTTTTCACATTGAAAGCGATGATTTTTTCAATTTGGATGCTGAAATAATAATAGAAGAATCTGTTAAACACGCTGTAGAGAAGAAATTATTAGATGAGAATGAACATGTAATAATCTTATTAGTCTCAAGGAAATTTGAGAGAAGAGGAAATTTAATTGGATTATATTATGTTGGAGAAATAGTAGAATCCCATTAAATTAATCCTTTCTTGAAAGGTTTTCTTAGATTTTTGCAGCTTTAACTAACATTTACTGTTGGAATTAATTCATCCAATTTTACTTAAGTTCAAATTTTCTTTCTTAAAGATTATTTATTTTATTTCTTCATTAAGAATTCGTCAAAATCATTCACAACATAAATTTATTTTCAACATATTTAAAGAAAATTAATTTTTAAGAGTTGAGGTCATTAATTCTCTATATTATAATTAATCTAAAATTTTTCATAATGAACTATTTCATTAAGCGGTTTTCTATCCGTAATTTCTCCCTTAAGTTTGGTTGGATATCCTAGGGGGGTTAAACCCATTACTTTATAACTTATGGGGATTTTTAATATTTCTTTTACTTTTTTCTCGTTAAAATAACCAATCCAACATGTTGCTAAGCCCTCTGCAGTAGCGGCTAAAATTAAATGTTCAAAACAAATACCAAAGTCTACACCATAATATTTCTCACCACTTTTGTTGATACCAGACCCCTTCTCAGAAATAACTCCTACTATAAACATTGGGGCTTCAATAAATTTTTTTTTTTGTTCAATAGCTTCCCAAATTGTTTTTACTTTTTCTGGGTTTTGTACTAATATATAATGTATACCTTGTTTATTTGCCCATGTTGGCGCTATCCGAGCAGCCTCTAAAATCTTTTCGATTTTCTCTTTTTCAGGCATATCAGATTTATAAACTCTATAACTTCTTCTTTTCTTTATAACATCATAAAATTCCATTTTTTATTTCATCAACTTATTGTTATTATTTATAAATTTAGTTGTTCAATAATTTTTAATTTTATCATTACTAATTGAGGGGTATTTTCTCCTTTATTTAGGAAAGAGATGAATTAAGTTTGAAGAGATGTTAATTAATAATCCTACTCCATCTGTGCTAATTTTCTTAAAAAAAAATTTAAATGTGTTATTCTCTTTTGAGTCAAATACCCAACGACTGTAATTTAAGAGAATATATTGTACTATATGAACGACGGGAAATCATATCTTAGGAGAAAATGTAAGACTTGTCGCGATTCTTGAATCATGTTGAATAATTTTCTATGAATTAAGAATCTACTTTCTTTAAACAGTGTTAGTTTAATATTGAATAATATTTTAAGAGAAAGAATAATTTATTATTATAAATTCTTCTCTTTGTATATTTTATTATAAAAAAAATTTTTACTTTTACAATTTATATCTTAAAAATTGAATCAGTCTGAGTATCTTGATTTAAAATTTAAAACTTTAAATGTTGCTATACTCTTTCATCTAATCCATTTTTAATTCCTGGTTTATATAAAATCCAATTTTCTTCTCCATTAGGTCTAATATAAAAATTATTACTTAAAAAATCAAAGAAAAAGTAATTACTTGGATTTGAACTTATTTTACCAACAATATATCGCAAAATTAAACCCGTTATAACAATTAAAAATCCAAGAATTAATAATGGAATACCTTTATCACCCATAAATTGTTGGAGAATAAGAAAACAAATGCCAGTGATTGCACTTAAGAGCCCTAATACATAAATGGCATTGGAACCAAGATTATACAAGCTCCATCTGTGAAATTTTTGCTTACACGTTGGACAAGTAGGAACTTCCAACGAAAAATTAAAAGCGGACCCGCGTTTCACACTTGCAAATAGAGTTAGTTTCTCAATTTGTTTATATTTATATGAACTTGAACATATATCTACTGAGTCGCAAATAACACATTTTGATTTGCTTAACTTTTCATGCTCCTTCTTTTCATTAATATCCATAATTCTTTAATAGAAAATTTATTGAATACACTTAGAATAATAGGATTTCTAATATTTAAACTATTTAAATTATTTTATGTGAAAAGTTGAACATCTGTCACCAAGAGCAAGATTGGAATGTTTGTAATACAGCAGTAATGCTTCAAAAAATCCTGATTATATGTAAATATTCTAATTTAAAACAAAACTTTTATAATTTTTCATTTTTCTGAAAATTTTCTCGAAATAGATGTCTTTGGATGAGTTTCTATATCTCAATAATTACTTAATTTTTATTTTTTTTCAATAAAAATTATCAAAAAAGATTATAATTGTGATTTATATGTCACTTTTCCATTTAATTTTCTTAAATGGCTTATAAAAATCGTTAAAATTATTGAAATTAATAAACACATTAATAATGTTTATCAAATTAGATCATGTGCTTAGTTAATTATTGATAAATTTAAAAAGAATGCAAATTATGCCTATATATTTATATAGGGCTTATACTTTTTTAGTTTTGATACCCTTCTCAATAAGAGAATTTCTTATATTCCAAAATTATAGATTATGACAAATATTAAAATTGTTAGACTCCATAGTATAGACCGTGAAGAGAGTTTTAATTGTCCTTTCTGTGAAAATACAGTATTAAAACATAAAAATCTTGAAGGAACAAAAAATCATATCATTTTTTGGACTTCTATAGGAACTAAGTGTTCCGAATATAAATGTGAAGTTAATCATAAATGTTAAACAATAACAAGAAAATTAAGGAGATTGTATAAGCTTTTTCTAAATCCAAATTTTCGTAACTTTTTCCATAACTGTTTATTTATTATTCATTTTTAAACTTAATCAGAAAAATGAATAAAAATAAAATAAAAAAAGATTTAGTTATAAACTTTTAACGTGGCTAATATATTTCCAAAAAGATCTAATTCTACTAATCTTGTGTTATATTGTCCTTTAAAAATCGGTGGATTAGATTCTTTAATTAAATCGTTTATCTCATCGACAGAATGATACGTACTTGATGTGAATTCTTGATGTATATATTCATTATATTTATCAATATCTCCGTTAAATCGAGAACTGAATATTTCGGGATTGGATTTAAATAACTTTTTTAGCTTTTTAATTCTTTCTTCTGTTTTTTTATAACATTTTTATTTGTTTTTATTTATTTTTTATTTGTTTTTTTAACAAAAAATCTTATTTTTCACAATTTAATTGGAAAATATCTTATTCTCCAAAAACGTTAAGTTTAAATATGCGTATTCATAGCTTTATATTAAGTTGTTGTCAAGTTTAAGTTGACAATAAAAAAATTACAATCGATAATTTCAATCCGACTTTTTAGTGTTTTAAACCTAAAAAGAATAAAAATAGTATAAAAAAAAAACAGAGAAGGGAGATATGAGTGGTATGATATTTGAAGAATATTTTGATAAGTTTCTCAACAAGCAAAGCTTTTCAGGCCAAAAATCAAATCAGATGGCAATTTCAAAGGAGGAATATGAGAGTCTTAAAACAAAAATGAAGAACTTTGAATTGCTAGCAGAAAAGCATAAGGAGATTAAATCTCAAAATGACAAATTGCTTAAGGAGATTGACGATATGAAGGAGGATGGAAAGAATTTTAAGAAGTTAATGGAGGAAAAGGAAAATTATTTCAAATCTCTTTTACGCATCCGAGCAGATTTTGAGAATTATAAGAAAATTTCCGAGCGAGAAAATGATAAATACAAGTCTTATGTGATGGAGAGAATTTTAAAGAAGTTAATCGATCATCATGATGATTTAGTAAGGGCATTAAATCTAATAAAGATACTGGAAAATATGGGTGGAATTAAAGACGGTTTTGAAATAATTGTAAAAAACTTTGAGAAGGTGTTGGAGGAGGAGGGAGTGAAAAGAATGAAATCAGAAGGCGAAAAATTTGATCCTTACAAACATGAAGCAATTATAGTTGAGGAGGGCAGAGACGATCTCCCTGAAAATACAATATTAGAAGAATTAGAAAAAGGTTATTATTTAAATAACAAGATTTTAAGACCCGCAAAGGTCAAAATCTCAAAAAATAACAGAAATATAAATAATCAAAATAAAAAAAAAAAACGAAATAAAAATAAAAAAAAAAAAAAAAAAAAAAAGAATAAAAAAAAAAAAGAAAAAATAAAAAAAATGAACATATGAACTAAAAATACAGAAGAATATTAATAAAAA
>SDBS01000879.1_pt1 | contig 30174 bp, 75 predicted proteins | sample 2277091 | NCBI WGS metagenome assembly SDBS01 (sample SAMN10404972, study PRJNA504765) | marine sediment metagenome | isolation source: marine sediment core GS10_PC15, 163 cmbsf | place: Arctic Ocean: Southern Knipovich Ridge | collected 2010 | reverse complement strand
AAGCGCGGACCCAGTGGCTACCGCCGCAGCGCGATCCGCAGCGTCCCAGCGCTGACGTCCTAAGTCCAACTGGCACGCCCTTTCAATCCGTCTGGAGGAACCAATGAACAAGAAGTTTTCGGCTTGGCTCTGTGCGGAGTGCTGGCTCAGCCCCGTCCCCAGCGAGGGCGACACGTGCACGCTGTGCCGTCCCGACACACCTACCAGCCTGCTCCGGGAGCTGTACGAGAAGGTCAAGGACATGGACGATGAGTCCGCTGGCGACGGTGACGGCCGGATCGACAGGTGGCAGTCCTCGGAGTTCGAGAGCCTCCTCACCCGTGTGAAGGAACACCTATCATGATCCGCGTGAGAAACCTACCCACCCGCTGCACCGAGGAGATCGAGGACTTCGTGAGCTGCTACGAGAGCGAGCACACAGTCAAGGTGGGCCGGACGTACGTCGAGGGGACCGCTGAGGAACTCCTGGACGTGGCCCAGCAGCTCCGGGACAAGGAGGTCTGGTTCGACTTCAAAGGGACGAGCGAAGCCTTCTACGAGCAGTGCATGAAGAATGCCGAGGCTGCCCGTGTGCGCTGGGCGACCAAGATCGAGAAGGCAGCCAACGGTCGACCGACCATGGCAGAGCGGGCAGAGCGCATCCTGAGGAGACGGGCCACTATCCCCATGGAGGAGGGCCAGACGTGACGCGCCGTCGCTGGGGACCTGTGACCCACAAACTCACCGATCTCGAGTGGATCGTTTTCGAGGACGTCCGGCAGCACCGACCAGAGACCTACGCGGAGGACATAGTCGATCGCCTGCACCTTCCAGCGGGGAGCGTCCTGGATACCCTGGAATCCCTCAGGTCAAAAGGCTTCGCTCGACAGTTTGATCCCTAAGTCCTTTTGGCACGCCCTTTGAATATGTCTGGAGAAACCCTAACCCCCTCTGAAAGGAGGCCCTTTATGCGTACTCTCCTCTTCGCCGTAGCCGTAGTGGCGCTGTCTTTTACATCTTCAGCGTACGGCGACGAGTGTTTGCCTGGCACGACCGATATCCACCGAGGTGATGTGAACTGCTCTGGCGGGGAACCCAATGTCACAGACGTGATCCAGCTCAACGAGTTCATCAACGACTGGGATCCCAACTTCGATCCGATCCCTTGCTGCTTCGCAGTCGCGGACGTCAACGGTGACGCCTTTATCACCAACCTCGACGTGGTTGCGCTCATCTCCTACCTCTACAACGGAGGTAGTGTGGCGTTCCCTCACTGCCCTTGTTCTCTGTAGTTCTTGAAGATCCCGAGGCTGGGAGGTCGCCCTGGTTTCCCAGCCTCCTCGGGAGTAGACGGGTCAGTCAGGCCATCGTACTCTTAGATGGCCTGGGGGCTGACAACGGCAGAAAGGACTTGACCATGAAGATCTCATTCGTTTTGACCATGTACTCCCTACCTGTGGCGGTCGTCACCGCCGGCCTGTACCTCCTCACCCTCACCGCTGGACTCTAATGCACCCGATGGCCAAGACCACACCTTCGACACCTGATCCGATCCTCCACGACCTGCACGAGCTGATTCTGTTGGTCGATGGGATCAACCACAAACTTGCCTCCTACAAGTTCTTCGTACTCGACAGGCAGATAGGGATGTGCGATCCGTCAGGTGCCTGTCCGCCAGAGAGCTTGGAGGCAGGACTGGCAGAGATTCGAAAGAGGCTGAAGAGTGTGGAGTCCCTGGCTGCAGAAGTGACGACCAAATCGGAGAGGATATCTTACCGATGACTCGACACACCGGGACCTTCAGCCGCTACGCCTTCGCCCTCCTCCACCGCGTCCTGCCTGGCCTGGAACGCCGTCGGCTCAAGCGCGAGAGGACTCAGCTCCTCCGCCTGGCCGTCGAGCAGGACCGGCTCCACCGGGAGAGCCTCCGGCTGACCCCGGAGGACCGCATCGCGCTGGACCACGACCACAGAAAGGACGACTGATGCTCCCCACGCTCAAAGCCAACCCCACCTTCCCGCTCCTCTTCAAGGCCGGTCACATTGCCGACACCCAGGCCAGGAGCCTGATCGTCTTCCGGGATCTGGTGGACGCCCTCGAGCCCGGCAAGATGGACGAGATGGTTGACGACCTGAACGCGGCGGTCGAATCATACAAGTGCCCCGCCGCCAAGATCTGCCTCCTGGCTCTCGGGATTGCTCACAGCCAGGTGGCCCTCGACGAAGTCCAGCAGGTGGAAAGGAAGGACCAGTGAACGCCACCGAACGTAGCCTGCTCCTGTACTTCGAGTCCTGCGCGACGGACTCCGGTGGACGCCTCCACCCTGAGAGGATGAACGACGACGATCGAGACGTCCTTGACCGCTGGACCAAGGAGGGCTTTGTCCAGCACGGTCGGATCATAGCGGCGGACCACAACCGCGATGGCAGTCTCTGGGTCCGCCTCTCAGAGGAAGCCTGGACGGCAGCGCACGCGGAGCGACGAGCCCGCGCTGACCGAGTGTGGGTCAAGAAGCAGTACACCACCACCGATGAGAAGCGGGCCGCGCCATGACAGTTGACCAGATTCGGGCCGCAGCCGTCAAGCTCGTGGAGGCCGGAGACGTTGAAGTCTTCACCGATCCACGGTGCCTGGTGAACAACTACAACTCCGTCTACCGAACGCGAGGTGACAACACTGACTTCTCTATCCCCGTCCAGGTGTGGGTGAGCGTCCCGGTCAAGGCGATGGAACACCTTCACAAGGAGAAGCCATGAACTGGGACCCATACGAACGCCGACCAGCTCCGTCAGCCATCGCGCTGCTGAAGAAGATCGACCGGCTCGAGGCTGAGCGAGTCACCCTGCTGGGGGAGTTCGTCGACTGGTTCGCCAAGGAGACCAGTGACTACGAGCGAGACGACGCGCCATGCCCCGACCGGGGCTGGGTGGACAAGTTCCTGAAGGAGAAGTCGACGGCATGACCAAATACTTCGAGATCCTCTCCCCAGCTGACCGCCGCGACCTGTACACCTTCATGAAGCTCATTGACGGTCAGGTCGACAAAGGTCTCGAAGAACACCGGCGGCTCTCTCCGCGCCAAGGGGAGATCGCTGTCGGGGCTGCTCACTTCGATCCCTGGCTGCGGGCGGCTGTCACCCAGGCGTACCTCTCGGGCCTTCGGGCCGGGAAGACTCCGAACGACGCCAGGGACGGAGCGATCGAGTACGGCCATCTCTGTGTGGCGAAGCACAACGCGAAGCGTCCGAAGGACATCAACTGGCAGCGCTGGGAGGACTCCGGCAAAGCTGTCGCCGAGAACCTGCACCGTGATACACCGAAACCCAAGGAGCCGACGACATGACCGACATCGACCTGAACGAGACCTACTACAGCACGCCAGACATCGAGGCCGAGGAGGTCACGGATCACTTCCTGACCCTCGACTATCACCCCGTGAAGCCCGGCTCGGTCAACCTGGTGATCGTCGATCCTCACCGGTCCTTCTACGTCGAGGACGACGGCGAGGGGAACCTTTGGGAGATGACCGCCAAGCAGCTGGACGGAGAACCCGGGCCGCCCCGAGGCCCGAAGTTCGGCGTGGTCTACTATGAGACCGGCTACGTCCACCGGCTGAAGGCCATCGCCTCTTACACCTACGACCCCCGCGAGGATGAATGACCCGAGACGACTACCACGCCCATCACGCCCGCTGCCCGAAGTGCCTGTCTGACGACATCGAGCAGACCACGGCCGGCCCGATCGAGATCCCTGGGAAGCCCTACCAGGACAATGTGAACGACGCGCGCTGCCAGAACCCTGGCTGCGGCTGGTCCGGGAAGGTCTCCGGCCTCCAGCCTCGGAGCCACGCCATCGTCAACCGGATGATCGACCCGGATACGGGGGAGTCCTTCAAGGAGACGAACCTGAAGAAGACCCACGGGATTCCGATCGGCAAGCTGGTCGAACTCATGCCACGGACGGACCCTGAGCACGGCGGCGTCCGGCTCTACGTGGTCGCCCACACCCGGGACTGCGACGGGACGCCCCTCTACGCCATGTCGGCAACGAAGTCTGACACCGAGGCCCGCCAGCCTGGCTTCGCTAACCCTTCCTGGGAACATGGCTGGACAGAGGAGAACTTGATGGAGTGCGATTCATGATCCGCTGCCTCCGCTGTTCAACCCACAATGGGGACGAGCGTTTCCTGTGCCATCGCTGTCGCCAGCTGATCACCAAGGACGACCCCCGCCTCAAACCTGAATCCAAGCCACCACCCACGCCTCCGAGGAGCCTCTCCACCCCGGAGGACTTCACCCGGTGGCAGGACCAACACAAATGGCAGGCCTCCTCATGACCTTGAATGACGTTCAAGCCGGTGACGAGGTCGTCCTGCGGGACACCGGCTACCCGATCCGCAGGGAACTGGTGACGGTCGACCGTGCTACCAAGGCCCAGATCATAATCGGGAGCCAGCGCTTCAACCGCGACGGCGGATACCTCCGGGGATCGACCGGCTACAACCGGACCCGGATTGAGGCGGCGACCGAGGAGAACCGCCAGGCCGCCGTCATCGGCATGAAGAAGCGTGAGGTGGAGCACGTTCTCCACAGACTATCCAGGCGCGAGAAGCTCTCCGAGGCTGTCATGGACAAGATCCTTGAAGCCTGGAAGCTCGCCGGGGAGGTACCCGATGACTCGGACTGACCCTATCGGAGACGTCCGCGCTGTGGTCGACCAATATGGCCCTACTGTTACCCTCAAGATCATCGCTGGCTACCTGTATGAACAGCACGAGAACATAGCCGCAGCGGCTACCCTGCGCGCGGCCGACACCACTAAACCGAACAAGGAGACCTGATGACCAGGACTGAGTGGCTGGTCGACTACATCGTCGACCCCTGCACCTGTGGCGATGCCTACACGTCCCGCGACCTGGTCTCTCCCCAGTGCTCCCGCTGCAACGATGGCGACAGCGCTCGAGACGCCCTCCTGCTGGCCTACCAGCTGGGCCACGACGAGGCAGGCCAGTTCAACAGGGACGGGCGGAAGATCGTGGAGAGCAACCGGGAGTTCCTGGCCGCCCTTCTGAAGCAAATGGAGGCTGAGCGGTTCGGTTGACGGTCTGAGCAGACCATCGTACTCTTAGATGTCCTGGGGGCAGGAAACCGACAGAAAGGACTGACCATGACCGACGCGCGCACGAAACTGATCGAGGTCTTCGGGGAGAAGGACGCCCTCGCGCTCGAGGACGCCACCTACGCGCGCTTCCTCAAGGGCAAGGAGAAGGAGCCCGTCTGCCGCTACGAGGTTATCCCCAGCACGTACGCCGAGGGCAGCCCGGTCCTGATCGCGATCGGGAGCTACTGCGAGATCGCCTCCCTTCCCCTCTACCTGGCCGAGGAGCGCTGCCCCGGGCTGGTGCGCCTGGCGAAGGGCGAGTACTCGGGCGGCTCCGAGTACGTGGACGGGGTGGACGGCGTCTTCTTCTCCGAGGACGAAGCGGACACCTACCTGAAGGCCGGCATGGAGAACGACTGATCATGGATCGATACCCCGTCAATCCTGGGTGGCTGACTTTCACCGTGGCCGTCTACGGGCTGTTCGCTGGCTTCTCTCTCGTGCTGCTGTTCTGACCCCAGAAAGGACCGGGTTGACCTGCCGGCTCGAGCGTCGTACTCTTGAAGCGGCTGGTTCCCCGGGAAGGCCTCCTGGGTGTCAGCAAGCCGAGTAGGGGGCCGCAAGCCCCTCGCTCGACGGGCCTTCCCCATCACCCCAGAGGACTCCCATGACCGACCAAGAATTCCGAGAAGCCACCGTCCACCAGACTCGCGTCCTGGACCAGATTCAGAAGCTTCTCCGGGACAACGCCATGTCCCTCAGCGCGGACGAGACCGGTGAGATCTACCTGAACGACGACGGCCGGGACATCGGCCACACCGGCTACCTCGTCCAGGCAGCGTCATGACCAGCAACGACATCCTCTGCAAGATGTTCTACCCGGAGACGGTGACTGACCCAGAGTCCCTGAACTACGGGGAGCCCGTGTCGGCCGGCACCAGAAAGTTCGCCGCTGTGCCTGCGGCTGGCGACCTGATCCGATTCGCTGGACACTGGCGGCGCATCACCAAGATCGTCTGGACCGACCAGACGGAGGATGGCACGGCCGGCTCCTACACGCCCGAGGTTCACGTCTCTCAGGGGCTTGTCTGATGCCTGATGACGAACGACTCCCCCTGGTACTGGCCCTTCTTCGTGGTCGGGGTGTTCGCGGCAGTCATCGGGGCTCTCGCGGCGATTGCCTGGCTCACCCAGCAGAGTTGACGCCCTGAGCGTACCATCGTACTCTTGATGTGGCTGGGGGCAGCCACCACCAGAAAGGACCGACCATGACTGAGACGATCACTTTCACCCGCTTTGGCGAGACTCACTCCCTGGACGTCGTTGGCCAGTGTGAGGAGACCGGCCTTCCCCTCGTCGAGATGGACGGCAAGCTCACCGGCGTGACCGCTCTGGAGACCCAGGGCCGACGCTGGTCCGAGCCGACCACTGAGGTCACTCTGTTCGAGGCCATCGCCCTCCTGACGCACTTCCGGACCAACCCGGGCAGTCTCCCCACCAATCTCCGGATCACGAAGGCAACCGCCGACAGCGAGCGCTACCAGGTGGCCTACGTCGAGGTCGCGGGTGTCACGTGGATCATGCACGACAACGGTGGTGAGTTCATGGTGGGCCGCGTCAATCTGGACGAGTACAAGCGCGCTGTCCCTCTCACCTGGCACGACGAGGTCCTGAACGCTGCCACCGTCGCTGGTCGTATCGCCGACGTCCTGCTGGGCCAAGATATCGATTATGAGTGGCGTCTGAGCGACGAGGATGAGGAGACCCTGAAAGCCGCATGAGTGACCCCCAGTCGCAGCTTGACCTGAACAGAAAGGATCGACATGGACGACCTGAAGAAGTTGACCGATCACGACAAAGACATCCTGATCTCGTTTTTCACCTACCGTATGGACCAGGAGTTGCGGGGGAAGCTCATGAACGAGCACCCGCAGATCTACAACCGGCTGGTCGGTGAGACGATTGTGGCTACCATCAACCTCACGGCCCCGGTTGGTCCTTCGAACGAGGCACTCGCTTCATGACATACCGTGTAATCATCAAGAGCTACGAGACCGGCGAGGTCATCAAGACCATCGGCACCGGCCTCACTGAGAAGAAGGCCGACAAGGTCGACAGCGGGGTCAACCGCAACCTGAACCACGAGCGGTTCTTCACCCTGGTCGAGGAGGAAGAATGACCCTCCTGGAATTTATGAACACTCACCCAGTTCTGACTTGGGTAGGTTTTATCGTGCTGCTGCTCAGCTTCTTGGGGGTGCTCAAGCTCGCCAAGCTCACCCGGCGCGGCGACGAGAAAGCCATCGACGCCGTCGTCGAAGCTCTGAAGCGTGATAGCGCTGGGGTCCTCCTCGACCTTGAGCGGCAGATGACTGTCCGGTTCCTGAATCGTCATGAGGAGGACCTCACACCCGAGGAGCAAGAGCTGTGGGACATCGGCACCGACTTCCTCGACAGCGAGCAAGGGAGGAAGGACTGGCCGCGTCCGGAAGCCGTCGAACTCAGCCACTACCTCCACTCCATCAACTACCGGAACATGGACGCCCCGAACCTGGCTGCGGACATCCTCCAGCACCTCCGGAAGAAGAAGACAACTCCATGACCTCAGCCCCTGGGGCTCCGGCTCCGGAGGTCGTTTGCCGTCCTGGCCAGACCATCGTAGTCTTGACTAACTCAATCCAAACACCTCTTGAAAGGAGGGCACACGATGGCAAGGTCGAATGGTACGAATGGTGCGGCGACGAAAACGCGGAGGGCAACGACGTCCAGGATACCGAAGGAGATAGCGGGCTCTCAGAAGAAGAAGGGCAAGACCAAGGAGCTGGTCATCACCGCTCCCCAGTTCTGCACTGCTACCTTCGTTCTCCAGGGTACGGCACCGTACGTCCAGCACAAGTTCGGGAAGAAAGCTCAGGCACAAATGCACGCTGATCAGGCGGCGGGCTCTCAGAAGAAGAAGGGCAAGAAGCGGAAGGCCAAGGACTTCGAGAAGTGCTACGAAGAGGCAATGCACAAGTCCCAGGAGGGTTGGCACGGTATTCCTGCCACTGCTTTTCGCAATGCGATGATCGATGCTTGTCGCCTGGCTGGTTTCCACATGACCCACGCGAAGTGTTCCGTATTCATCGTGGCGGATGGCTTCGACCCCGATGGTGGAACTCCCCTCGTCAAGATCACCAAAGGGAAACCCCACTACACCGAGATGCCCGTTCGACTTAGTGGCACTACCACTGACCTCCGCGTCCGTCCTATGTGGGATGAATGGGAAGCGGAGCTACGCATTACCTGGGACGGCGATCAGTTCTCGGAGGAAGACGTCGTGAACCTACTGCTCCGCGCAGGTTGGCAGATCGGCGTCGGTGAAGGCCGTCCGTTCTCGAAGAACTCCGCTGGCATGGGCTGGGGGACCTTCACTATCAAGGCCGGATCGAAGCCATCGCCTCGATGAATACGGAGTAGAATCGAACATGGCAAGGCCCGTCCCGGTGTGGCGGGCCTTGGCGCAGCTTGGCAGGCTGGGCTTGGCATGGCAGGCAGGGATAGGCACGGCTGGGCTTGGCTTGGAAAGGCAGGGTCCGGCCCGACATGGTACGGCAGGCGCGGACAGGCGAGGCATGGACAGGCATGGACCGGATAGGCTCGGCAGGCTTGGAACGGCAGGGCCGGGATAGGCATGGTGTGGTATGGCAGGCAGGGCAAGGCTGGGCTCGGTGAGGCATGGCATGGCGAGGCGGGGATTGGCAGGATATTTGCTGTAAGTCCTTTCCCCAACCCTTGCTTTTTTACATAGAGGTTATCCATGAAGAAGAAACCGAAGAAGACCTACAAGTGGGCGCATGGAAGACGCATTTCATTCCCTGCGTCTATCGCGATTCCAGAACTCGAACGCATCGCCGAGAAATCTGGGCGGAAAATCACCGCTGAGGACGTTTTGAAGGATGCGAAGCCGAAGGAGTCCTTGTTGCACGCAGCCTTCGAGTGGGATGACACGGAAGCCGCTCACCAGTATCGACTTGAACAGGCGAGACTATTGATCCGATCCGTTCGGGTTGTCGTCGGCGAAAAGGAAGAGGTGGAGATTCGCCTCTTCTACAATGTCCAAGATGCGGATGAGGGCTCCGCTTACTACCCAGCGGTGCGCGTCCTGAACGAGAAGGAACTACACCAGAAAGCTCTGGCTCAAGCCTGCAAACTCCTGTACGGGGTTCTGGCGCAGTATGACCAACTGTCTGAACTGAAGACAGTGCGAAAAGCCCTCGAGCGCGTGCAGAAGAAGTTCCTCTGAAAGAAAGGCGATCGGATGAACCCCCTATTTGAATTCAACTCTGAAATGATAAAGAGCAATCTGGCGCTCTTTGAGGGACTCAATGAGACGGTGCCCAAAGAAGAGCGAGATAAGGTCATCAGCACGCTGCTCGACCAGCATGGCGACGCGGGGAAGCTGATCGCACTCGCCACCAGCATCACGTACAACCTACTCGCAGCTTACCACTCCTCCCCGACGAAGAAGGAAGGTCCCCATGGCCGATAAAGAGATCTACTGGTACGGCCGGTCGTTCAAGCCCTTCGTGGAATCGAACCGTCGTACGGAGGCTGCCAAGGCCCTCACGGAGGCCTACAAGAAGGCGATGGCCGCACTCAGATACCAGCACCTCTCAGAGGCGAACATACGTCCAGATGAGCTGGAGCTGCGCCTGGAGGTCCGTGCCATCATACGGGGCAGGGAGGATGACGAGCAGCCGTCCGGGGTGGTGTCCTGATCATGAAGAAGCCCTACACACTCCACAAGCTCAAGTTCATCCCGAACGCCACGAAGATGGTCGACACCCTGACCGGCCAGGTCATGGGGGTGATCGAGGAGACCGACGGGCGGCACAGGGCTCGGGGTGTAGCTCTCGACGATGTGGACGTGATCTTCGGCCGCTCCACGGAAGAAGCGGCTGCTGACAAGTTCTATGAGTTCTGGGTCGTGAGGAACGCATGACCCACGTCGCCAGTACGGCCAAGGCTCTGCGGGAGGCACTCAAGAAGGCCTTCCCCGACGTCAAGTTCAGCGTTCGAAGTGAGCGCTACCCCATCGACTCGATCACGATCACCTACGCCGCTGGGCCGCACAAGGATGCCCTGAACGAGGTCGTCCAGTCCCTCGGGGTGGAGGCCTGGAAAGGCATACCACTCGTCACGGCGAAGCACAAGGTCACGGACAAACTCACCGAGAACTATCACTGGGTGGACAAGTCAGCTGACTCCCGGCCGTGGGTTTGACGGCCTGAGAAAACCATCGTACTCTTAAGTGTCCCGGGGGCGGAGACACCACGGCCGTTTTGGCCATGACGCACCCTGATCGAGGCCAAGCAGGTGGCCGAAGCCATCGGAGGAGAGATATTCTCTTGAGGACCCAAATCATTCACGAGGACCGCCTGATTGCCCTCTGGGACGCCCCGGACCAGATCCGCACTCATGACACGGTCCTCGTCAACAGCGTCCCCTGGACCGTCTGCTCGACCTCCTACTGTCCACCAGGAACGGACCCCGAGCATCAGGACCTCTACGTCAAGAACTCGCTCGGTTGGGTGGACGGCTGGATTCCCCGCGTCAGTCACATGGCCGCCTGGCCCCTGGAGGTGATCTCGTGACCCCCGAGCTGCTCCTGGTATCGGTCGCTCTCCTCGGATTCGTGCCCGCGTTCTTCATAGCGGCGTGGGTTGTATTCACGGTGTTCTCTACTGTGTGGAAAGAGTGATCCCATGAACTACGAACTGCGCGAGGGAGCGAGCTGGCTTCTCACTGGGCGTAAACGACAACCTGTAGTAGAGAGGAACCTATGCTGATTCATCGCTCTGTTCTCAGACTGGTCGACGCTGCGTCTCGTGACGTGACCCGCTTTGTTCTCAACGGGGTCCAGGTCCGTCGCAAGGGGAAACGCATCGAGGCCGTGGCAACCGACGGTAAGATTCTGGCGCGGACTCTTCATGTTGAGCCCGAAGACGAGCTGCCCACGGGGATGGGAGTCGAAGACGGAGAAGAGGTTGACGGCCAAACTATCCCAACGTCATTCATGGTGAAGCTCCGGAAATTCCTGGAGAAGCACCCCCTACGACCGATCCTCAACTACGTCCGCCTCAGGGTGGACGGCGGGAAGGTCGACGCGGAGGTCGTGGACGACGACCTGGACGTGTCCCGCCTATCCGGCAAGGTTCTGGACGGGAAATTCCCGTCCACAGACGAGATCCTGGCAGATAACCCTCAAAATGAACTCATGCGGCTGAAGGTCGACCCCTACCGCCTTGTGGACGCGGTGAAGCTGATGCTGGAGCTGGCAGCTGAGAATGGTCTCCATAAACCGAAGAAGGGCGAGACTCACATCCCGACGATCGACCTGGTGATTCCGAAGCCTGACGACGACGGGAACGTCCGGACACCCCTGCGCCTCACATACTCTGACCTCGGCAACGCTCGCGTCGACGTGATGCTGATGCCGATCGTACAAGGAAAGGTATGAAAGCGAAACTCGAATTCAACATGGACGATCCGGACGATCGGGTACGTCATCTGCAGTGTGTTAAGGTAGTCGATGTGCTCTGCGCCGTTCAAGAACTCTCTGAGCACTTGCGTCGAGCGATGAAGGACGCAGATGACGCGAGGGAGCGCCTTACCGCCCAGTACTGGCGTGATGTCCTGAACGAAGAGTTATCCATGCGGGGGGTCGACCTCGACGAACTTCTACCCTGAATGACAGCACGAAAAGACTTCTTGGCTGACACCTCTTCCGCGCACGATCGATCACAAAACTCAGTTTGAAGGTCTCAATGGTCACGAACATGCCCCGTACTTAGGCTCCAATCGGATCGAGCACGTCGAAAATGCCTTCAGAATTCCCGGATCGGAAAGAAATCGGACCATTCTGACACGGTTGACGTCCTGAGCAGACCATCGTACTCTTAGATGACTGGGGGACGGACTGACCACCACTTTCAGAAAGGAACCGACATGGCGACCAAGCGAACACCTTTGTTCGAGTGTCAGGAGTGCGGCAAGAAGTACTTCAGCACCAAGGCGGCCGAGAAGGCCTCCTTCAGCGACGCGGGCTGCGGCGGATGCGGCGGCTCGGACATCGATGTCTACGTCAACGACGCGACGAAGGCCCGCCTCAAGGCGGAAGAGATCGCGTTCTCGAAGCGCCTCGCGGCCAAGACTGTCGGGGTGTAGACATCGCCCGCTCGGTGTGCTACCTTTGGGGTGTACATATTAACCCAAGGAGAACTCTATGCCTGAGATCGATCCGCGCGAGCCGTACCAAATCACCATGCTCGAGTCTGGAACCCGTGTCACCGGCCCTGGCCTCGAGAAGTGGGCCAACGAGGTTCACCACAAGGATACCGGGACCATCGGCCTCGCGAGCGACTACAGACGAACTGTCCAGATCGCCCTGCCCAACGGGCAGACCCGTACCGCGCATGGCGCGTACCCCACGCGGGCCTCCGGTGGAGGTTACTACCTCAACTGGGACGCGGTGAGCTGATGGGGTCGCTGAAGTACAAGGACTTGGATGAGGGCGACATCCAGCTGATGAAGGATTGGGCGTTCGCCGGTCCCGTGACCTGGCCCTGGCTCCCCTGGAAAGAGTTCCAGGAGAAGCACCCAGAGTCGAAGCGAGGCGGCTGCCTGAGTGACTGTACGCCCCGCCGGGTCGAAGCGATCGTTCACCAGCTGGACACGCCGGCCCTCCTCACGAGCCTCCTGGGGAACATGCTGAAAAGGCAAATCGTCATCATGCGTCACATCGGCGACTACGCCCGTGCTGATGAGATCGCGGGAGCCCAGCGAGATCTGAAGGCCTTGAAGGCTTTCGTCGATCTCAAGCGGAACCCGGAGCTGCCGGGCGACACGGACATCGAGAAGATGAGCCGGATCGCCAAGGCTCTGCATGCGATCCACATCCCGATCGAAGTTGACTGCTTCAAGGCGGAGACCCCATCTTACGATCTCCTGGACGACCCATTCAACCCGGCGGAACTCGCAGAGTACGTTGAGGGGTGGACCTACCGAGCGGATCGAGAGATGCCCCCGGACAAGATGTCGGAGTTCACGGCGCGAGGCTACGAGGACGCCACCGGAGCAATTGGTTAGCATGACCCACACCCTTCAGTCGAAACAGGACACGTCGGTCAATTGGGTTCTCCCTGCCGAGGGAGGCGGGTATTTCGAGACCCGCTTCGTCCAGAGGGACCCCACGTACTTCGTGTGTTACCTCTCCGTCCAGTCTGGCTGCAACCATGGCTGTCGCTTCTGCGGGCTCACAGCGACCAAGCAGACGCGCCCAGTGGACGCTGACGTGTCGAGTCTTGTGGAGCAGGCCTGTTTTGGGCTTGACTGGGGCATCGAGCACGCGAGCAAGGCGGAGACTGTCCACTACAACTTCATGGCGCGCGGTGAGCCAATGGCTTCCAAGACGATCCTGGAGCGCTGGGGTTTGCTGGCGGGCAATCTGTCGCGTGTTACCGAGCGGCGCAAAGACCTCCATCCGAAATTTCTGATCTCTACGATCCTTCCGCTATCACTCGCTGACGTGCGTCTACGAGACGTCTTTCGTGGCCGGTTTGTGCCAGACCTGTACTACTCTCTCTACAACATGCGAGAAGGGTTCAGAAGGCGCTGGATGCCCCAGGCACTCCCAGCCACCGACGGACTCGACAAGCTCGCACAGTGGCAGCAGGACACCAACAAGATCCCCACGATTCACCTGGCATTCATCCAGGGCCACAATGATACCGAGCGGTCCGTGGAGAACATCTGCCATGCGGTCATGGCGCGCAAGTTGCGGGTGAACGTGAATGTTGTCCGGTACAACCCGCCGGATGGTTCGCTCTCCGAGGAACCATCCGCCCGCGAGGTGACCAACCTTTCGAAGGGGTTCAAACAGTGGTTCCCCGAGGCCCGCGTGCAGGTCGTGGACCGGGTGGGTGAGGACGTGTATGCCAGTTGTGGCATGTTTGTGACGGCTGACACCCTGAAGGAGGCTCCATGAGAAGCCTGGACGCTGGTGAGAAGGCCGCAGTCGAAGAGTTCATGAACAAGGCTGTGGTCGATGAGACCGCCGTGAGCGTCATCGGGAACCTTCTCTCGGTCACCTGGGAGACGTCGGACGAGTACGGTTGTCGAGATGGCTCGACCACCATGATCCTTGAAATCGTATCCGTGGAGAAAGAGTAATGCTTCGACTGATGATCCTCTGCCTGTTCACCACCCAGCTCTCTGCTCAGCCCGAGGAGTTCATCCGGGGCGACGTCAACGAGGACGGCAACGTCAACACGATCGATCTGATCATCCTCGTCAAGCACCTGACCGGTGGTGAGCCTTTGAACCTCGACGCGGCGGACCTCGACGGGGATGGTGACCTTGACTTCGTAGACGCTCTCTACCTGCATAACTACCTCCAGGGCCACGGCCCCGAGCCCAGCCATCCATTCCCCGGCTGCGGACTCCCGAAGCCTCCGGTATACTGGGACCTTACTTGATGAAGGAGAAGTGACGTGCCTGATCTCGCGATGTGCTCCGGGGGCGCTTGCCTCCTCAAGGAAGAATGCTACCGGCACCGTGCCAAACCGACAGAGTTCCGCCAGTCCTATTTCGGGACACCGCCGTTCAAGGGCGACGACTGCGAGTACTTCTACGACCTCAAAGGCTGGCCTCCAAGCTATGTCCGCACCATGGCAGAGTGCACGGCAGCCGAGGAGAGGATCGCCAAGGCTCAGAAGGAGCATGAGGAAGAACACGGGGCATAGTTATGTGACTCCATATCCGATTCATACCTTCATATCGTAGTAAGTCCTTACGGCATAAGGACTTACTAATGTGACTGGAGAGTGGACAGGACGGGCAGATCATCGTACTCTTAGATGACTGGGGGCAGGAAACCGAGTTCAGAAAGGACCGACCATGAAGCTCACGACCCGCAAAATCAAGAACTACGGCAGCGAGGCACGCCACCTGATCCTTCACGAAGGTGTCCCCGTCGGCCTGCTCACGAAGTTCCCGAACACCCGCACCGAGGAGCACCCCTGGAAGCTCTTCCTCTATGAGGGTGAGTTCGTTCCCTGCGAGACCGAGGTCCGCATGGTCACCGTCAGCTACGGCACGTCCTTCGGCGAGTCCCGCCGCATCCTGCTCGGGATCGCGTCCGAAGAGCTGACCAAGGCAGTGGTGGCATGAGCGCTCTCCTCGGACCCCTCCTGATCATTGCTGTGGTTGCCCTGGGCGTTCTCCCCGGGCTGAAGAAGACCACCGATATCCAGGACGACCGGGAGAAGGACGACGCCTGGCGACGAAGTTGACAGCCTGAGCTGACTATCGTACTCTTTAGTGACTCGGGGGCGAGACACTCACCAGAAAGGAACCCGACATGCGTAAAGACCACGGAACCATTCTTCTGCTCATTTTGCTTGTCCTCACCCTCTTCACGGGAGCAGCCGCAGCCACCTCGGTGGAGATCGTCCTGATTGTTGACGGGGTGTCCTACAAGGTGGACGAGATCGATGCGACAACCCTCAGTCTCGTCATGGACGTTGTCAAGGCAGAGTTTGAGATCGACACGGCTTACTATGTATTCGCTCGGATGACTGCTTTGGTTACCGAGGCGAAGCAGGATATGCAGGCGGCTTACGCGGAAGTTGCCAAGTCAGCCAAGGCGAGTCTCGATCTGGCCCGTGCTGAGGCTGTCAAGGCGAAGCGTGTCCTGACTGCCCACTGCCATCGACGCCTTCAGAAAAGTTGACGGATCTACCTGACCATCGTACTCTTTAGTGACTCGGGGGCGAGACACTCACCAGAAAGGACCGACCAGCATGTACAAGAACACGAAAGACACCAAGGACCACGGCGGCGAGAAGGTCACGATCTACACGATCAGCCCCTTGGGGATGAGCGTCCTCAAGATCGAGGCGCGGCTCCATGAGACCGGTCTCCGGAACCGAACGACCTACGCCACCAAGTCGGTCCCTTACGCGATCTTCACCCCGAAACGCAAGCGCAAGAAGCGTGGCCTCACCGTCGAAGAGCGCTCCCCCTACCTCCTGATCATCAAAGGCTGGGGCGGACCGGAGCCTGCTGGCATGTGGGGCGAAGGGACCACGGACCCGGACACGGGCGTGACCACGTCACGCGGCTTGTACGCTGGCTTCGACCCTCGCTGGAGTTCGGACTTCAACGAGATCATCGACCCGGCGATCGAGTCGGGCTCCGTGACGGTGGTCCTGGACGCCCGGGACGAGTCCTCTTTCGGAACGCCTGTGGAAGTGAACGCCCCGAAGCTCGGCAGCGTCTACGCGCTGACCTCGTTCGCCACCGGCGGCCCGAGCATCGCGTCGGGAAACACCTGGGAAGAATCACGAGTCGGCTAAGAACACAACTCCCCTCGACGTCTCCTGTGAGATTGGAACCCTCGCGGGAGACCCCGCTCCTTTCTGAAGCCCCTGCGGACCTCGGAGGTTTGGTCACCTCCTTGAGGAATCACCCGCAGGGGCACTTTTAACCATAATGACAGACATACTCATCAACCCGTTCGGCTGGGACCTACACGAGGCAGGCCCGCCATCTCCGTGGCCTACCGAGTCATCGCAGCCACCCTCACACCTCTCACTGGAGTTCAGTGAGTTCAGCCAAGGCCCGCCCAGATCATGGACGCTACTCACCCAAGGAACGACCAACATTCCCAACCTCGAAGCACGTGGGGACTGGTACGGATGGCTGGAGAGCCTCGACTTCCCCCGGGAGGAGGAGATGAATTTTGACGCGGACGGAGAGTTCAGACATACCCTTCACCAGTTCGGCACACACTGTGCACTGGTGTACCGACGTGGACGCGGCAAGCGAGTGAAGAACCGATCACTGCAACCCTTAGGAGCCTCCTGATGAACACCGAAGCCGAATTGGAACTGACCCGCAGGCTCTTCAGCAACGAACTCAACAGAATCTCCGAAGAGCGAGCCGAGGGCTACCTGCTCGCGGACACCGTCGTACGTCGCCACCCCAGCCGGGACGCCTGGGTTGTCGTCAACAAGAAGGAGGCTGGCTTCTCGTCCTTCGGGATAGAGTTCGATAGCCTGATCGAGGTCGCTGAGACGTTCCTCGTGCGCTTCGGTTGCCTCAAGAACGACGAGCACTCTGACTACATCGCGCTGACGGCGCTTCCCCGCTCCTCCCGTTGACCATTCGCTTGTCGGAAGCGGGTGGGGCGTTGGGTTTGAAATAGCCCTCCTCCTACCCCGAGAACGATGCTGAACCAGCTCCCGGACTCACCATCTCCTTTCTGTGGTTCGCAGTCCAACGGGGAGTTAAGCGTGCATGCCCGCTTCCACTTTTTTTTTCACCCTGGAGAACATCATGAGAGTCGTAGAACTGACCACCGGTGGCCTGACTGAGAAGCGTACTGGCGAGCATGGTGAGGACGTTTATCACTACTGCCTCTGGGACCACAACAAGGTCCTGGAGAAGCCCACAGACGCACGAGCGATCTTCCTCCAGAGCCACGGGAGGCCACCCACTCTCAACCACATCGACGTCGAGTCGAGCATCGTGGCCGACATCGATCTCAAACAGACCCTTTATCGCTTCCGTGATAGGAAGCACTTTGAGGACAACCCCAACCTGAAGAAGAACCGGATGCGGGGTCGATGAGTCAGCCCTTGCTCTACAAACAGGTCAAGCTCCTCCGCACGCTGAAGCGTAAGGATGGCGGTGTGCTGGTGAAGCGCGGCCAAGTCCTGACGGTCGGCGTCCAGTATGGCACGCGGCTCGCCCTGTATGACCACATGAAGACTCGCCGCCGCTTCGCCCCACGCTGGGTGGTGGTGAACGCACCAGCCGACGCAGTGGAGGTGGTTGACACTGAACCTGACAGCCCGTAGACTCGAAGACCAATCTCTTTGACCTAACAAAATAGGGTATCATAGAAGGACAAGTAGGGCTTGGCACCGAGAACGAAGTCCGTAGCAGAAGAAGACAGACCTACTTGTTCTTCTAAGGAACCCGACCATGAAAAAGACCTACCCTGTCTCGAAGAAGGCCAGGAGCTACTGCGGTTGGTGGAAGCACCTGCGCCCGTTCGGTAAACGGCAGGCCAACAAGTCCACTCGAAAACTCGGTAAGCATGGCACCGAAGAAACAAGATCTGAACCTTGATATCCTCCTCGAGATCGACGACCGCCTGCAGGCCTCTGACGCCCTCGGGAATCTCCTCTACGGGCGAGAGGGCGCACGACATGGAGAGTTCTGCCGGGCCTTCCTGGACGCCGTAGACGACGCTCGAACAAGCCGCTGGATACCCCCTGGCCAGGGCAACATAGCCCCCGCCTCAGTCGGCACCCTCCTCGGGGCCGTCTGGGTGGAGCGCCGCTAACTCCGCCTGAAACGTTCTACTCCCCCACCCCACCTCTTTCTGAAAGGCTCATTTATGAGACTTCTCACCATCGTTCTGTTTTGTCTACTGAGCACCCCGGTGTTCAGCGCTCCGATTCTGCAGCTGTACCTCGAAGGAGGCACGTACAACGAGACCACGGAATCCTGGGAGGTGTTCGATGACAACCTCTCCCTGTGGGCCATCGGCATCACCGACTTCGGCTCCATCAAGGACGTTCGTTTGTCGATCGCGTACGACTCCCTCTACTCCCCGCTCATCAGTCTCACGCCGAGCACCACTGATGGCTTTGGCGGAGTTCCTGACCCATCGACGCCGACCGGCACGGGTTCCCTAATTCAGACCGTCACGGATGGCAGTGCACCGCTCCTGGGCGACGGGTCTTCACTTCCGACCCATGGTATCTACGGCGAAGACACGACTTGGCAGGAGTTCGACCTCGGAGACTTCACGCTGTCTGACTCGCCGATCGGTGATTATGTGACTCCGTTCCCGGGGTCCTTCCCAGCTCACGACGGACAGATCAACGTCTACGACATTGACGTCTCTGGTGACGGACTGGACGGTCTGTCACTCCACTTCGATCTCTACGATAACGTCCTGGCCGGGAACCATCTCAACTACAAGTTCGCACCCTTCTCGCACGACGCGGATGGCGGTCCCGTTCCTGTCGTGCCGGAACCGGCAACGATGGCAATGATGGGCCTCGGTCTTGCAGGCATCGGACTCATGCGCCGTCGTCGATCAAAGAATTCGGCCTTGTAAGCCGAGATGGCTGCGGTGGGAGGCTGAGGCCTCAGCCTCCGCGACCAATCAGGCAGCACCCCCGGACGTGCGTCGACTGGCGTCCGGGGGAGTTTTACTAAATGGGCCGACTTGAACGCGCACCTAAGTTGAGGAGTTTAGTTAACATGGGTGACGAGACTGAAGCGCAGAAGTGGAAGCGTCGGTATGAGGAGCTGGTCGAGTCGATGGAGGACCACCGGCGCGGGACACTTCGGTACGACCTCGAGCTGGTTTGGACCGGAGCGGCGGTCCTGTTCGCAGCGGAGATTGTACTCTTCCTGTACTTCTATGGTTAGGGGGTGTCAAGGGAAAGGTTGATCCTACAGGAATAGTAGGGTATACTGAAGACGACGACCGTTAACCCCATGGAGGAGGATTGTTATGACCAGCGAAGAAACGACGCCCTTCACGCCCACCGAAGTCCCGGGGGTAGTCAAGTGCGCGTACTGCCACACCGAGGTCCGGAAGAGCACCACGGAGAAGTTCATGACGAAGGCAATGGGCCGGGTCAAGAAGGCCTTCCGTGAGCGCGAGAGTGTCTATCATGACCTCTGCCCGACCTGCTTCAAGGCGAACGAAGATCTCGAAGCCCTCGTCGAGGAGTTGCTCGGTAAGTGATCCCGCTCAAGACCCTCGAGTGAGCCCCCAGCCTCCGACCGAAGCTCGCCTACACCCCATTCGAAGGAGGTGTAGGCGGAATCCGCATCGGGCTCAAGCCCCTCGGCGACCAGCCATGGTTCGTGTTCGACGAGGACGAGGAGATCCAGCTGGCGATGAAGCAAAAGATCTGCTGGAGTGGGGCTCCTATGAAGGAGTACTTCCAGCAGATGGACGGTTCAGAACCTGCTCAGCAGGAAGTCCACAAGGCGATCTTCTCCTGGCTGACTGAGACCTACCCTGATCGATACGCGGAGTTCGCGGGGAGGATTATCTGGGCTAAGAAGCACTTGGGCGCGGCACCTCTCCTCACAATCTCCATGTGCGTCCAGGACGACCTCTGTCTCGTCGAGGAGGTGGACGGGGAGTTGATCATGACGGCTGCGTCCGTCTGCTTCCCGACGTCCTGGCGGATGGAGGAGAAGTTGGGCCACACCGTCAACTGGATTCACAGCCACAGCGACGACGGCCCGATCGGCTCGGACAAGTTCCGTGCGGCGACGGACGGCAAGGTCGCAGAGACGACAGAGGAGATCACTGAGCGCTTCAACTGGTTCATCTACCGCGACCCGATCCTTCGGCACCGGCACCTGAACACGCTCTATGATCCGGAGTGGGACGACCGCGAGGTCAATGAGTACAACGCTGGGGCTCGTCTGCACCTCCGCTACGAGCGGCAGACCCTCCGTCGGTTCCCCAAGACCGGCGCGATCCTCTTCACGATCCGACCCTACGTCGATCCGCTCCGGAAGCTGAAGGAGGAGCATCCAGCTCTGATCGCGGACTTCGCGAAGGCGTATGCCAAGCATAAGCACCTCCCAGATGGTCCGTGGAAGGCCTGGCAGACGGGCATGTTCCATTTCCTGGGGCCGAGAGCCTGGAAGGCAGTCCACGAGCTGTGCCAGCTGGGAGAAGACCCATGCGATTGAAGCGGAAGACCCTCAAGAAGCTGGCCCAGTTCTTGGCTCACCGCATCGGTGTGATCGGCCGAGACGGGCAGATCCATAAGGGCAAGATCCGCGTGAAGAAGTTACGTGGTCAGCGTCGTGCCTTCCGGAGGTTCAACGACGCCATCTCAGCGAAGTAGGCTGAGGAACCGCTGGAGCTGAGCCCGGGGCACCACGACGCGCTCCTTGTCGTTGGACTCGAGCCACAGCCCACCGTAGGCGTCGACCCATGCCTCCTTGACTGAGGTGTCCCCAGTGGTCGAGAACGCCGTGGGCTTGACGTGGCAGCCATCGTCGCCAGGACCCGGCGCGGTGGGCTTGCAGGGCACGCAGACGCCCCCACCAGCCGCGTGGAGAGCCTTCAGGATCTTCCCCTTGGACGTCCCGAAGTGGAGGGCCGCGTTCGCCACATCCTCCTTCCGGGGGCCTCGGCCGATCAGCTCGAGGACCTGGCGCTGGAACCTGGTGGGCTTAGCCACTGTTCGGAGGTGCCTGCGGCGGGACGGGCTCAGTGACCGCTTGGGGCTGCGGGGGGACGACCTGGGCCGCCGGCTGCGGGGCGGGAGGCGTCAGGACGGAGGCGTAGTGCTCCAGCTCATGGACGATCCGAATCGTCTCCTCCTCCGGCAGGAAGGCCTTGGCCTCCCCCATGAGGATGGCTTTGAGAGCCTGAACACGCGCGGAGATGTCCGTTCGGATCTCCGTGCCAGCGCTCTGCAGGGCCGCGTCCAGCTGTTGCTTCTGGGCTATGGCTGTCCGGTACCGTGCCAGCGCGGGCAGGGTACCAGGCTGCCCCGGTGGGAACTGTGGGTTGACGACCTGCCCGGGGATCGGACCTGGGTACGGGTAGGACGCGCCGACGCCGACGAACTGCTGTGGGTACTGCGGTTGGGGTGCGTAGCGCGGGTCGTTCAGGTAGCTGCCGCTCATGGGGGTCTCCAGGCTTATTCACTGCGAGGGCCTTATTCACTACGGGAGTGAATAACGAGCTTACCATGAATTGGAACCCGTAGAAGTGAAAAAGTCCCGGACCGGGGTCCTCTTTCGAGGATGGGGTTGGGGGCTCTCGCATTCACGGTCCGGGGGAGGCGAGATAATCTCCCCTTAGCATATCATCAGATCATGCTCTGGGGGAGCCTCAAACTACATGAGCCCATCTCCTGCCGACAGCGATGGCACTTATGGTCTGCGGGCTCACAAGGAAGCGAGAAGCGATAGAAACCTGGGCCTCTCCAGCAGCCAGGTCAGCCTTGATCTCCACAACCTGCTCCTCAGTGAGCTTCGCTTTTGGATTACGAGCACCACGATGACTCTCATGAGAGTGACGTTTTCGATCTTCACGGTCCTGCGCGTTCTTCTTGGCTGTTCCCAGTATCAGGTGGGCTGGATTACAGCAGGGCGGGTTGTCGCAGCTGTGGCGGACGTGGAGTTTTCTGGAGGGCCTCTTGGGAAGGCGGTTTATCAACTTCAGGGCGACATGATGGGCATAGTAGGAGATGCCCATATTCTTGATCTTTCCATACCCATCAGGAGTCTTCGATGCTAACCAAGGCCAGCACTCGTCAGGACCACGGCGGTCCACCTTCTCCCAGAAACGCTCATGTAAAGGTCGTGTCATGGGCTCACCTTCTGGGAGGTTGCGCGAGCGCTGCCATCGCAGCCAGGGTCTTCGCGGTCTGGATGGTCGGACTCCTGCCCATGATCTGCCGGGCCTTCGCACGTGCGAGTTCTCGCCGGGCTCGAGCAGAGAGAGGTGACCTGCGTTCTTTGACCTCGGGCTTTTCCTCCTTCACATGATCACCGCACGCGAACGCCCCACCCTTGGTGAAGCAGCAGATGGCCTGCCAGGGGTTCTGGTCGTACTGACGGCAGAGTACCCAGGTCATCCCGGAGATCTTTGCACGAGCGAACCCCAGGGTGCCTTGGTCGGCCAGCTCGATCAGTTTCGAGACATGATCGTACTCCTCGCGGACCTGCGCGGCGGGGAGATACTCGACCTGGCGTTTTACGTGCCGCTCATGCTCCGTGAGGGGGAACATCAGGATCGACTGCTTCCGCATGATGACGGGTTTCATATCTCGTCTCCTAACCAGACTTTCCGAAGTAGATCAGCGTGCAACCACCGACTGCCAGGACGAGACCCACCCAAGCCATGGGCGAGAGCCGGACCCCGTACAGGATGGGTGGCAGGATCATGAAGGGTACCGCAGTCACGCAGACCTGCCAATACCAGAAACCACTGATGAAGATGTCGCGCTCGCTCCCCAGTGTTCTACACCACCACCCCCAGATGAGGTGCATGACGAGGCCAAGGGCCGGAGCCACCAGCCAGAGCCACCGCTCCCGCAGGGTCGGGGTGTACTGGACGTGGGCGTAGATCAGGGAGATGGCCAGGATAATCAGGTAGACCATTTGCGGAGTTGGTTCAGGGTGTGGACTGCGGCAGTGACCTCCTTGCGATGGTAGGTGTACCAGGCCGGGAAGGTCACGATCTTCAAAAGGACTCGATTGTGCGGGTCTGAGAATGCTTCAGCGAAGGACATGATAATCTCCAGGGTTTCAGATTTGCACCCCTACGAGGATACGATGGTGCTGGAAGGCTGTCAAGAAAATCGCAGGCTACGCCCCAGGTGGCCGTTATACTTGACGCTCCCGAGGGACTATCGTACTCTTGGACATGAGCGAGCAACAATTGACCACATTGATTGCGGCGGAGATCCGGTGGCTGATGGTCTACCACTCTCACGCAGAGGAGCAAATCGAGGAGGAGGTGACCCGTGTCGACCAAGATCGATTACAGAACCACGGAGACTGAAGGCATCTGGCAGATCAGTCAGTTGGACGACGACGAGAAAACCGCGTCGTCGATGCTTGTCGTTCAGCCTCACGGTCGTGGCGCGAGGGCGTATCCGTGCGACGTGCACATGGACAAGGACCTTGGTGGCCTCCTGGCATCCCAGCTCGTCGTCGATGTGGCCTCAATTTTGCTGGTTGCTCTGGCAGCTGACTTCAATCACATTCGTTTCGTCCTCACCTCCCTGCTGAAGGTGGGGAAGGTTTCCGAAATCACTGGAGCCTCCTCTTTCCTGGAAGGTTGACCATGAAGATGACCCGGTCGCGGCGTTTGAAGGTTCTCCGAGAGCTGACCAAGCTCTCTCTCCGAGATTTGTCCCTGGAGCAGGTGTGCTTTCTCGCCGACCTCACCCCGCACCAGCGAATCATGTGGGTGGCAGGTTTCCGGAAGGGGGTCAGGCACGCCTTGTGGTGCCGCTTCCGCCCGGAGAAGGGTGACGCGCGGACCCGGCGCGGTGGCGGACACGTCTCGTGGGCCAAGGGCTACTTCGCGGGCAAGAAGTTCGTCCCGGCTGACGTCCGTCGCTCCCTCGTGAGCGGGAAGGTGGTGGCATGAAAACACTGGTCATCATCAAGCCGGACGCGACTGTTCGGAATCTATTCGAGCAGATCATCACCCGTTTGTTGAGCTTCCCGGATATCCATATCAGCTACCTTAAGTCCTACGACTTCCTCCCCCATCCCCTGCTGAGAGAGCACTACAAGGAGCACGAAGGAAAACCCTTCTACGACAAGCTCATCTGGTCCATGAACCTGGGGCTCAGCTTCGTGCTCGTCCTGGAAGGGCCGAACGCGGTGCGTCGGGTGCGGGAGCTGATCGGTGCGACTGACCCGCAGAAGGCAGCCAAGGGGACGATTCGAGGGGACCTCCGTTGCCCCGAGTCGACCGGGCCGTACAACCTGGTCCATGCCAGTGACTCCTGGCAGGCAGCGATTCGAGAGATGATCATTTGGGGCGTCGTCAAACCAGAAGAGGAGAAGGCAGGTTTAGAAGAGATCGACGCCGATCCGGACCTGGCTCTCCAGCCGATCAAACCATGGCCGCAGGAAGGAACCAGACCACGTGAAGGACATCCACACTCAGACCAAAATCGAGAGGGCGATTAAGCTCCCCTCTGGTGTCGCGGGATATAAGGACCGTGAGTTCGTCCTGGTGATCTCCAACGCGGGGGTCGGTCTTCGAGAGAAGGGGAAGATCCCCCTACACAACTTTATCAGCTGGAAAGAGTTCGTCCGGTGGATGTTCGTTCACCAGCGCTGACAGAGGAATTCGTATGCTGCTGTTCAACTTCGACGTCACCGCTCCCAACGGCTCCGGTATCATTGTCGTCCTGGCACAGGATCGGAGCGACGCGGAGCGGCTTGCCCAGCTCGACCTCCAAGAGGACTTTCCCGACCACCAGCTGGGGATGCCAGACACTCCCAAGGAGTACCGCATCGCCGGGGATGGACTCGTCGCCTACTGTGAGATGAGGGTTCAGGTTCATGGACAGGATTGACTACATCCTTGACAGGGATTTCTCTGTCGCAGACATGGCTCCGATCGTGCGTGTGGAAGAGCACGGCCTGCCTGGCACTGAGCATTGGCCCGTCGACGCCTTCCTGGAGCGCGAGCCCTCCAAGAAGTGGTACCTCTTCTCCGAGGAGGAGAAGGCCACGCTCGAGGATTGTCTCTGGCGCGCTCGCGCTGTCGGCCGAGGGCAAGGGCTCGTGATCGGGGTCGTCGTGGGCATGCTCATGATAACCGCAGCCTGGGTGCTCAACACCCTATATTCTTGACACCCTCAGCTGACCATCGTACTCTTTACCAGCTGGGGAGAAATCCAGCAGACTCCATAAAATACTCTTTGCACGGGAGGTAAAAATGCGAAGGGATCAAGGTGTAGCTCTCCTACTCGTACTGTTCATCAGTCTTCTCATGGCAGCGACGGCGGCAGCGGCCATCGCGTTCGGCAACTCGATAGCCAAGGCAAACCGCGAGCGGGAGTGGTCAACTCGAGCGCTCTACGGGGCTGAGGCAGCCCTGGCTCGCTCTCTCCACGACCTCAGCCAAGGCGGCACAGGGGAGATTGCACCTGTGGCCTTCGGAGGGCTCACAATCTCCGCGTCTATATCCGGCGGGGGCGGCACGATGGTGATCTCGGCTGCCGCTGAGAACACCGAGCAGCCAGGGGCGTACGCGAGCCTCCAGGGCTACGCCACGCCAGTGATCATTCAGATCCCTAAGGTGGCAGCGGTCTACGTGAGTCCAACCACAGTGCTGGATTTCAACGGGCAGGCTTTGAGTCTGGACGGTCGAGAGGAGTTCGCCCTGGCTGTTGCCGACGCGGACGGGGACAACTACGACACTCTGCTGGACCAGATCGATCTTGAGCACTGGGATAATATCCAGGGTCAGGAGGCTGCCCCGTCTATCGGGGAGGTCCCGCCGATCGACCTGGACGACCTCTACTCTGGGCTCGTCGGGGCAGCTGACACGGACATAACCAACCTCGGGACTGAGGGGGTACCGAGGGTGACCTATCATGATGGGGACCTCCACCTCTCTGGGAACCGCTCAGGGGCCGGCGTCCTCGTGGTCGACGGGGACCTTGACCTGACAGGTCGGTTCTCCTTCGTTGGCCTCGTATTCGTACGGGGGTCGATCACGCTGGCTGGAGGCGGGGACCAGCTCTTTGTCATCGGGTCTCTCGTCGCGACTGAAAACTTCACAGTCTCGGGGACGGCCGACGTGTTCTACGACGCGGAGCTTCTCGCCGAGACGGAGATCCTGGTCAACTCCCTCACCCACCACTACGAACTGGCGGCCTACGTTCGAACATGAGCGCCGTACTCTACAAGCTCGATGAGCTGACCTTTTGTCCTCAGCAGGAAGGCCCCGGCAAGTGCCGGGGCTTTCTGATAATGGCCCACAAGGTCATTGGCCATGCAGGCGCGGACGAGCTGGTCTTCAAGACCGGTCAGATCCTCGAGGGCCTGACCTACCTGGACCGGATCGAATACTCGAACTATATACTCCGTGCACTGCTCTTCGAGGAGCTGTCCCAGGCGGCGGAGCGGCTGACTGGGGACCCGCTCGTTATCGACCCGAAGAGCCTTTTTAATGACGTACCCTCCCTCGTGGCCTGGGTACAGCCCTGGAGGCCTATTTGACCGCTTGGAGGACGGAATCGGAATCGTCATTTTTCACCACCACCCACCGACCGGAGAAGCACCGTGAAACGACTGAACTTCATCCACGTCCTGATTGCTGTCATGGCTGTCGGAATCCTCTTCACCGCGTGCCGTGATCACAACCACACCACCATCATCATCGACGACTCCATCGAAGTGGACCCCGTCTTCCGCATTCCGAACGGGCACGGATTTGAGCGCCAAACGGTCTTCGTCTTCCATGCGCGAGGACCGAAGAAGAAAGCCCCTGAGGAGTGCTCTGACACGAATGAGAATGAAGACTTCTCGGAGTTGGGAGCACGGCTGTCTGAAGCCGGGTTGTTCTTCGACTACCATCCCATATTCGAGCCTACGTTCGAGGCCTTCGAAGCTGTCGAACGGAGCTTCGCCGCCTGGGAGGTGGAGATCGGCAACATCTTCGACGTTGCTCTCTACCCGCCCGGGAACGCTGGGCCTGAACGCGACGGTCTGAACGTGATCGGCTGGCGACGCTTCGTCGGTCCTGGCGGGGACTTCCTCGCGGCAGCCTTCATCACGGAGAACGGTGTAGGAGAGATCGTCGAGGCTGACATCTTCTTCAACCTGAAACACAAGTGGTCCGTCGGCCCGGTGATCACGCCGGGAGATCTCACCTGTGGCGAGCAGTACGACATACAGGCGGTCTCGACGCACGAGGTTGGCCATGCGCTCGGTCTCGGGCACGTCGAATCGGGAAGCGATGCCACTATGGCACCGTCCGCGAGGAGGGGAGAGCTGGCTAAGCAGACCCTCACACCAGGGGACGCAGTTGGGGCAGTGACGGTCACCACCCCGTAGGTCAATCGGCCCGGTTCGCCGGGCCGAGTCTCTTCCCCTGAAAGGACCCCATGAACAGGCTATCCGAAACACTCAAGATCATCCGTGAGCAATACCTGGCCCCCGTCAATCTCCTGGGCAACCTGGGAGCACTCCTCGAAGCGGACAACGACACCGGGTTCATGCTGGAGATTGAGGTCATTCGACTCCACTCCGAGAAGACCGGCCTCGACGACGCCAACGCGTGGCTGCAGATGCGCCTGCACAATCTGCTCGTCCGCGCTCGGGAAGAAATGGAGGTGGTTTCTTGTACGAAGTGATCGATTTGATCCTCAAGACCCTCATCGTGGTCGGGCTCTTCCGACTGAGCAAGAGCGTGCGCTCTCACTACTTCGATCTCGACGCACCTCTCGACACCACACAGCCTTACGACTACACCAAGCACGACCGTGACCGGCCCCGCTCGCACCTCTACGACGCCAACAAGGACCCTCGGCTGCCAGGGTAAGCCTTGACACTCTTTCCCAGCACAGGTATTCTTTATGTTCGCGTTTTTGGGCACGTTCTGACAGCCAGGAGAATATCACCGTGCACAGTTTTAGTGTCGACGCCCACGAAGGGGACGAGTACGCGGACTTTCGATACGACGATGACGACCTCCATCCGAATGGCGGCCCAGCCGAGGAGCGAGAGGGAGCCTGAACATAGCCTCTGCTGAGCAGAGGCTTTTTTATTGGAGCAGCGCATGAACGAGAGCGTAAGGCTACACATCGAGCGGAAGCGCAAGGAACGGGACCTCGAGCAAGAGGTGGCGCACACGCTGACGAGCATGGGGAAGTCGAAACTTGAGCGCGAGTCGCTGATGCGATACGTGGTCAAGGAGGTCAAGGAAATCTATGGCTACGACGACGCTGCGGCGACCGTCTACGCACAAAAATTCCTCCCGCCAGAGGACTGAGTGTCTTTTTCCTTGACACTACTTTGCCGGTGATCAATAATCGAGCGGGCTATCAACCAGAGGACCCGCTCGATGACCGATACCGAGAGCCCACAGCCGGGCCGTCCCAAGGGGAGCACCGTCCCGATCGCTACACGCTTCTGGAAGAAGGTGAAGAAGATCGGCAAGTACTGGAAGTGGATAGGCGCGAAGAGCAAGGAAGGCTACGGCCGGATCTGGGATAGCTGTAAGAAGGCGTCCGTCCCTGCTCACGTCATCTCCTGGAAGCTGGAGCACGGCACGCGTCCACCGAAGGGCTATTACTGCCAGCAAGTCTGCTGCAGGAAGTCGCAGAGGTGCTCTACAAAGCACTCTCGTTTGTGTGTGAATCCGAAGTGTCTCACCATCCAGACCGCTCTCCAAGCCAAACGAGAGTGGGCAACGAAAGAAGAAGAATGACAGGTTACTATGTCGGACTCATCGTCGTGGTCACGATCATCATCTTACTCCGTGGCCTCCAGCTCGCGGCACAGGAGAACAAGCGGCTCCGAGGGATCATCCGTGGTATCCTTCGCAAGGATAAGGACGAGTTCGTTCGGCAGTGGGCCATCCTGGAGCAGCGCACCCGCGAGGCCGGGGACCGCATGGGCTACAAGAAATCGGTGGAGGACGGCACGTACATTGCTCTCATCCACAGCGAGGTCACCGAGGCTCTGGAAGCCCTGAGGATGAAGCCCGAGCGGAAGAGTAAGAAGATCCCCGAGTTCTCCGAAGTCGAGGAGGAGTTCGCTGACATCGTGATCCGCGTGGCTGACCGAGCAGAGACCAAGGGCTACCGCGTCGGTGAAGCCATCATGGCCAAGTGGAATCACAACATGAACCGAAAGGGAGACAAGAAGTACTAATGAACCCTTCAGAGCCAACCCCAGGCCTCAAGCGCGCGGTAGGTGAAGTCAAAAAGGAGCTGGAAGAGCAGATCCGGTATCATCGCGGGTGCTACTACAACGGCGTCCCGAAGATCTCAGACGAGAAATTCGACGGCCTCGTGACAGAGTTGGAGATCCTTTCCCCGGACAGCCCTGTCCTGACCGAGGTCGGCGCTCCCGCCATGGGCGAGAAGTGCCAGCACAAGATCCCCATGGGCAGCCTCGAGAAGTGCCCCGTCGAGGACTTCGTGAAGTGGGTCGAGAGGACCTCTGGCCCCTACGTCGCTCAGCTGAAGTATGACGGGATCTCCATCGACCTGGAGTACGTCAAGGGGAAGCTCCAGGCCGCTATCACGCGTGGCGACGGGTTCGAAGGTGAGTCTGTGACCGCTAACGCCCTACGGATTGTTGGCGTTCACAAGGAGCTGCCGCTCGATTTTACAGGCAGCCTGCGCGGAGAGATCTTCTGCAAGCTCGCGAATTTCGAGAAGGAGTTCGGGAGTGAGTTCGCCAACCCCCGGAACATGGTGAGCGGGAGGGTCCGCAATAGTGACGCAGGGAAGCTCTGCGAGTGGTTCTGCGTCCGTTACTTCGACGTGGTGGAGCAG
>SDBS01000878.1_pt1 | contig 30194 bp, 29 predicted proteins | sample 2277091 | NCBI WGS metagenome assembly SDBS01 (sample SAMN10404972, study PRJNA504765) | marine sediment metagenome | isolation source: marine sediment core GS10_PC15, 163 cmbsf | place: Arctic Ocean: Southern Knipovich Ridge | collected 2010 | reverse complement strand
CTTTTTAAAAGCTATATCTGTCAAGGTTTTTTTAATCACTTGCAATTGGCAATCTACTTCTCTTAATTTTTTCCTCAAATCAAAAATATCTGCTGCTTTTAATCCCTCAACTGCAACGAAAACCATTGATTTTTGTCTATCAATTTTTTCTTTTAATTCTTCAACAATCTTTTGTTTTTGTTCTTTGGTTAAAGGCATAATTATTAAAAAAATCTGTGGATAAACCACAGACAATAAAACCAAACTTCATTACATATCCTCGGCAGGACTTAATTTGCCTGCTGTCTGTGGACATTTATCTTTGTATTTTAAATATTACTCTTTCTTGGGAAACTTGTCAAGAGCTTCACTCTTCAATACAGAGCAGTTTTTGGACAACATTGCAATATTTCCCCTGATACATAGTAAGAGTAGTATTACTTCCTCTGCCTGTTAATCCGGAAGAGAGTCCCCCTAAAGCAACCGCGTTAGTAAATTCTCCTGTAGGAGCATAGCAGGTTGGAAAAGATGGTTTTGGCTCTCCGGTAGGAACGGGATAACCCTCAACCAGCTTATTTCTTTGAGTCCAGTTCTGACAAGTAACGGTGAAACTATATTTTTCAGCAAGAGGCAAAGAGAGAGATTCAACAACCGCAGCGATTGGAATGCAATTTTTTTTGCTTGCCTCATTAACTCTACCCAGCCAAATATTTTTTAAATCCTTTAAAAAACCCTCCTCTAATTTTTCTTCATTAATTATTAAAGGGTTTGAAAGTTTTGCTAAAAACTCATCAAAATCTTTTGCCAAGAGCCGATGACAGGTTGCTCCTCTGATTAAAGTGGCAACTGGCGGAGCTATAATAAAAACACCATCAGTCCCTCTGGGAGTTCTTTTTAATCTTTCAATAGCTAAATTCTCATCGCTATCCCCTCCCAGAAAAGCATGCCATTTTCCCTCAAATCCGCGTTCTTCAGCTTCTATCTGGCATTTTTCATCAGCGCCCTCAAGTCCTTCTAAATTCCCTGTAAATTTCCCTTGGGTAATAAAAACTCGCCTTAGATCTGGCAGATCGCTCGGAAGATAGAGCCACTCATTTTCAGTAGATAAGGCATCGCAACTAATAAGCTCTGAAAAAGTAACCGCAAAAGAGCCGTTTGAATAATCTATTTCGTTTCCTTTTTGCCAGGGGTATTCAAAAATAGCAACCCAATAACCATCTCTATACTCCTGGCCAGGATAAATCTTCCATTCATATCTTTCTAAATTAGCGCTAACATTTTTGGCAATCCACTTTGGTTCATTTTCCTTAAACAAAATGATGCCAACCCTTTCTATTCCTCTTGATTCCCAGGTAATCTCATAAGTTTGTCCGATTTCCAACTCTTCTCCTCCGTTAGGAGTTAAAACTTCTATATTTTTTGAAAGTTGGCCGAAAAACAAATAAAATATAAACACAAAAACTATCAAAACTGCGGCTATTAAAACATAAATTAAATTTCTTTCTATTGTAAATTTTTCTAATATTGAATTATTCATTATAAGTTATCAGATTCAGAAAGAGAGCAAGAAGGGTTAAGCTGATTTATTAACTCCTCTTTAATCTCTCTTCTATCGCTAAAACTATAAATTTCTAGTGGTGCCTCAAAGATTGCCAAATAAAGGTTTTTAAGTTCCTGATTGCATTTTTCCATCCAGCATCTATATTCTTCATGTTCTGTTAAAAGCTGCTTCTTCCCTCCTGCCGTTTCTCCAATATATATTATATCATATTCCTCGTTTCTTTTACAAAAAATTGCAAATACTGCAGGGTTTTCAATAAATTTATACTCTTTCAATAACCAGGGTCCTATAAAGTAATATTTCTCAATTTTAATAAATTCGGGGGACGGAGGAAAGTTTGCAGCAGGAGAAGGAGGAAATTCTCCTGGAATTTCCTGTGGAAGAAAAACCTCCCCTCTTTTGAGCAAATAAGTAACTGAAAAGAAAACGAGAGCAATTAGCAAAGTCATAAAAAGAGCGTAGAGAGAATTCAGCAGAATTCTTCTGCCTCTTTCTGCTCTCTGAATGTTTTTAATGGCAGTTAGCAAAACAAATCCCCCGAAAATAAACACAACTAAAATAACGAAAAAGGCCAAAGTAAAAATAATTAATGGAAGATTTTCTAAAAAATTAAACTCAGCCATTTTAATTAAGGATATTTATTATTGTTTCAGCAAATTTTTTAGCAGCCATAGGACCGTCAGCGGTAATTATTTTCCCATCAACAACCACGGATTCTGACTGGTAAATTGTTCCTGAACTCTGTAAGATTTTAACCCCAAATTTATCCATTGGCGAACTCCAAACTGTTGCTTTTTTCCCATTAAGCACACCGGCTTTAGCTAAAATTATCGGAGCGATGCAAATTGCTCCCAAGACCTTATCTGTTTCAACTGTTTCTCTGGCAATTTGATGACAATCTTCGTCATCAATATACTTCTGAGCTCCCGGTCCTCCAATAAACAAAACCGCGTCGTAATCTGCTGCCTTGAGATCTTTTATTAAAATATTAACTTCTGCATCACCGCCCAATTTCCCAATTGCTTCTCCCAAAGAAGAACTGAAAGTGATTATTTCAATTCCTGCTCTTTCCAATATCTGCTTTGGGATAAAATATTCCTCATCCTGAAATTCCCGAAAAGCAATAATCATTGCTATTTTTTTACCTACCATATTTCTTAATTATACCAAAAAAATACCCTATCTCAAATATTTTGTTATAGCTTCGTTATGCTCTCTTAAGGTCTTGCTGAAAATTGTCTCTCCTTCCGGCGTAGAAAGATAAAACCAGTACTCGCTTTGTTTAGGATATATTGCAGCTTTTATACTTTCCAAGCCAGGGTTACAGATAGGGCCCAAGGGCAAACCTTTATATTTATAAGTGTTGTAGGGAGAATTGATCTTAAGCTCTTCCTTGGTAATCTCTGTGGTTTTGCGGCCAGTGATATAACTAATTGTAGCATCTACCTGTAAAGGCATTCTGCTCTTTAACCTTTTCCATAAAATCCCAGAAACAATTTTTTTATCTTCAATGGTTCTAACTTCTTTCTCAATTAAAGAAGCCATTGTTACTATTTCAAAAATTGATTTCTTTTGAGAAGCGATCTCTTCTTTTAATTCTAGCGTTAGCTTCCTATCAAAGTTATCTAACATTCTCCTGACAATATCTTCTATTCCCTCTTCAAAAAAAATCTCATAAGTGTCGGGGAAAAGATAACCTTCCAGTCCTAAATTTTTTGGTTTATCTTCCAAAAAATCAAACTCTTCGCTAAAATCTTTCGGTTTAAGCAAATCAGTTGCTTTTGAATAATCTATCAATGGGAAACCCACTAATTCGAAAAGCTCCTCAGCCATAAACATCTCTTTATTTTCTAAATACCAACCAATATTTCTTAAATTCCATCCTTCGATTATAGTGATTGTTTTTTTAATAGCCTCTCCTGAAGCTAATTTATCTACAATTTCAGGAATATTCATCCCAGAAGACAACTCATACTCTCCGGCTTGAAGTTTCTCTGCTTTTTCCTGAAATAGAGCATAAATCCTAAAAAGAGAGCTGTATTTAATAATCCCCTGTTCTTCTAAATTAATTGAAATTTCCTTAGCCCCCTCGCCCTGTCTAACCAAAAAGCTCACTGTCTCAGCGGAACCTGGCTCTTTTGGCAAATAAATTCCCTGGTAGACAAAGAACAAAAAACAGAAAACAATTATAATTAATACTAATAATACAATTAAAAAATATTTCATTTATAAAACTGTGTGAAGCCCGACATTACACGGGTGTTATTTTTGAATCAACGGCACAAAAACGAAGCCGGGATGCTCAATTTCTTCAAACTCCTTTTCAGATTTTTTAATAAAAACCCAGATTGAAGATCTAACCGGACAAACTATTCTCCCTTCAACCTTCAGCTGCTCTCTCCAGGCCTGAGGCATTTTGGCGGCAGAGGCAGAAGCCAATATCTTATCAAAAGGAGCTTCTTTTTCATAACCCTTTGAGGCATCAGTGCAAATAAATTCAGCTATGCCCTTTTTTATGAAATTGTACTTAGCTACATTTTTCTCGCCGAACTCCTTCAACTCAGGCACTAATTCTATTGCGATAACTTTGCCCCCGCCTGACGGCAAGGCAGGCTTTTTACCTACTATGTGAGCAAGTAGAGCCGTTGTCCAGCCAGAGCCAGAACCTACATCTAAAATTTTCTCTCCAGCTTGGGGCTGGAGCTGCTCAATCATAAAAGCAACCACTAAGGGCTGCGAAATTGTTTGGCCATAGCCGATTGGCACAGCTTCATTAAGTTCGGCTAAGTTTTGTATATTCTTTGGCATAAAATCAGCTCTTTTTATCTCAAAAAAGGCCTCTATTATTTCCGGAGTTTTTAACCAACCTTCTTGAATTAAAGAATCTATTAATGCCATGTCTTTAAAAAAGAAAGGTAAATTTTGAGGAGTAGGTGGGGACGAGCCAAAACCCGAAGGTTTTGGGGTTAAGCGACGAAAAATTTATCTTTCTTTTTTTAAAGCCTTATCGAAATATGCTTTAATTTAAATCCTATTTTTTTAATAAAGCTTAATCGGTTAAAAAACAAAATTCCATCAAGGTGATCAACTTCATGCTGGAGAACACGAGCCAAAAGCCCTTGAGCTTTTATTTTAACCTTTTCTCCATTTATATCTAATCCCTCAATCTCTATTTTTTGGGCTCTTTTTATTTTTAAAAAAATATCGGGGAAACTCAAACATCCTTCTTCGCCTGTCTCTGTTTCTTTGCTTTTTTTTAGAATTTTAGGATTAACTAAAACCAAAATGCGCTGATCCTTCAAATCGGTCTGAACTGTAATTGCTCTTTTTGATATCCCTACCTGCGGCGCAGCCAAACCAATTCCTTGGTTTTTTTTCATTGTTTGAACTATATCAACAACAAGCTTTTTTGTCTTTTTATCAATTTTTCTTACTTCCTTGCATTTTTTTCTCAAAACAGGATCATTAAATTTTTTGATCTCTAGAATCGCCATAGTTTTAATGTATTTTCTATTTTAGCTTATTTTAACAAGAATTAAAAGAAAAATGCGCACCGCTTAGCAGGGCGCACATCAAATCTGCGGGTCCGCCAGGAGTTGAACCTGGAACCTCTGGTTTTGGAGACCAGCGCTCTGCCAGTTGAACTACGGACCCTTATTTCTTTCCCTCTTTATGCAAGGTATGCTTTCTGCACCATTTGCAGAATTTTTTCAATTCTAACTTCTCCTCAGCCATCTTTTTTGACTTGTGAGTATAATAATTAATTCTTTTGCATTCCTTGCACTGAAGTTTAGTAAATGGTTTTTTCTTTTTTGCCATATTTTATATAAATAATTAGCCCATGAGCCGAGAACGAGATTCGAACTCGTGACCTTTCCCTTACCATGGGAATGCTCTACCAGCTGAGCTATCTCGGCATTGCTGTGGGCAGGGCAGGATTTGCACCTGCGTAGACCGAAGTCGCGAGTTTTACAGACTCGTGCGTTTGACTACTCCGCCACCTACCCATATAAGCAAGGTATTTACAATTCTACCATAAATTATTTATTTTTCAATCCTTTGACAAGCTCAGGACGAGATAACTTTCCTGCGCTTTTTTCGCCACTTTTCAATTTCTTTATGATTACCGGATAACAAAACCTTAGGGGTTTTCCATTTTACGCTTTTCTTTGGAGAAAATACCTCTGGCCTGGTATATTGAGGATACTCTATAAATCCTTTTTCCTTTGTGATCCGTTCTTTCAACAGTTTAGGTTTTCCCAAAACTCCTGGAATTAATCTTGCAACTGTTTCTATAACTACCATTGCTGGTAATTCTCCGCCCATTAAATCATAATCCCCTATTGATAGCTCAACATCAGCAACGTGTTTAGCCACTCTTTCATCTACTCCTTCGTATCTGCCGCAAATAAAAATCAATTGATCCAATTTACTAAATTGGTAAGCTATTTTCTGAGTAAATTTCTTGCCACGAGGAGTAAACAAAATCACTTTTGTTTTTTGTTTTTTGTTCTTTCTTTGAAGGTCCTTTACAGCTTTAAAAATGGGCTCTATTTTCATTACCATTCCAAGCCCTCCTCCAAAAGGTCTATCATCAACGGCTTTATGCTTGTCAAAAGTCCAATCTCTCAGATTGTGAATATTTACCTTTATTAATTTTTTCTTTAAAGCCCTTAAAATCAAACTCTCTGAGAAATAAGAGTTGAAAATCTCGGGAAAAATTGTAATTATGTCAAATTTAATCATAAACAAAAGAAAACAGCGCTATCAAATACATCGTAGCACTGTTTTCTAAAAAGATAAATCTGAGTTAAGGATTACAGTTTTAAATCTTCTAATCCTTCAGATGAAGCTTTCTTTTCTTGAGTCACTCTACCGCCTTCTGGCTCTTCAATCTTCAAGTTCACTCTGGCATGATTTTTTAAACCAACTATTCGAACTAAAGACCTAATGGACCTGGCAGTTGAACCGGCTCGACCAATAATTTGACCCATATCTTCAGGGTTTACCTTCAAAGTAAGTAAAACTCCCATTTCGTCAACTTTTCTGTCAATTTTGACTTCTTCTGGGTGGTCAACCAGCGCTTTAATAATAAACTCAAGGAATTCCTTGTCACTATCTGATTTTGCCATATATGTCTTTTTCCAAAAATCGCTAAGCGAATTTGGAAATTCATTCTTTCTTTTTAACAGTAGCCCGACCTTTCTTTCCACCTGATTCTCTATCGTTCAGAGAACCGGTTTTAACAAGAATAAAAGCTACTATTTTCTATTATACTCTTCCTAAAAATTATGTCAACCTAGGCTGCCTCCTTGGGTTTTTCGTTTGTTGTTTCTTCTTTTGTTTCCTCGGGCTTTACTTCCTTTTTTTTCTCTTCGGATTTTTCTTCCTTAGTTTTTTCTTCTACTTTCTCCTCCACAGGTTTAATCTCTTCGGGTTTCTTAATTTCTTCTTTATTTTCTTCTTTCTTTGCCTCTTTAACTTCTTTTTTAACTTCCTCTTTCTTTTCTTCAGCCTTGACTTCTTTGGGCTTTTTAATTTCTTCTTTAGTCCCTTTTTCTACATCTTTTTTCCCTTTTTTCTTTTTGTGAACAGGGATTTTTTTACCCTCTAAAACTTTTTCTTTAATTAAAAGGTTATAAACGCTGTCCGATGGCTTAGCTCCTTTTGAAATCCAATATTTAATTCGTTCTGCTTTCAGATTTTTTTCTTTAGTAATAGGGTTCAAAAATCCAACTTCTTCCACAAAACGACCACCGCTCGGCGGCCTTCTTTTATCTGTAACTACAATCTTAAAAGAAGGTTGCTTTTTTTTGCCAACTCTGAAAAATCTTATTTTAAGCATATATATTTTTTTTAGTTACCAGCCCTCTGCCTTTAATCCTTCTTTGGCTGCTGCTTCTTCTGCCTCTTGTTTTGAAGAACCATCCCCTTTTGCTATTAAATCTTTACTTAGAAAAACACCGATTACAAAGCACTTGGCATGGTCTGGTCCAGATTCTTCCAAAACCTTATAAATAGGCGTAATTCCTGTCTTCTCTTGAGCTTTTTCTTGAAACTGAGATTTATTATCTCTGAAAAGGCCTGCTTCAACAATATGAGATAGCTCTTTTATTAAATATCTTCCAATAAAATCTTTACAAGAATCCAATGCCTGGTCAAGATATAAAGCACCAATAAACGCCTCAAGGGTATTAGCCAAAATATACTGGCGAGCTTTTCCTTCCTCTTTTAATTCTCCCTGGGAAAGCAAAAGGAAGTCGTTGAAACCAAGATTTCTGGCAACTTTCGCCAGCATCTTAGCATTTACTAAAGCTGCCCGCCAACTCGTCAGATCACCTTCTGATTTTTGAGGATAATTCCGATATAAGTATTCTGTAACAACTTGCTCCAATACCGCATCTCCCAAAAATTCTAATCTTTCATTGTGAAAAAGCTTAAAATCAGGATTTTCGTTCAAAAAAGACCGATGAACAAAGGCCTGGGTCAATAAATCTTTATTTTTAAATTTAAAATCCAATTTCTTTTCAAGCTGTGAAAAATCTTTCATATTATTCTTCTATCTGTTTAAATACTGTTCCAAGTACTCCGTTTATAAACTTGCCAGAGCTTTCTCCTCCGAAAGTTTTAGCCAACTCAATTGCTTCGTTTATAGCTACCTTTGGAGGAACCTCTTTTTTATTCCCATATAATAACTCATAAAGCCCGATTCTTAAAACATTTCTATCAATAATAGTTATCTGGTCGATTGGCCATTCAGGAGCTGCTTTTTCAATAATTTTATCAAGATCAGAGAGCTTGGAAACAACGCCATTCATCAACTGCCAAACAAAAGTTTTATCTTCAAGCCCTGGTCCAAATTCTTTAATATTTTTTTCAACAATCTTTTTCAAATCCTTTGCTTTTTTACCAGAAAAGTCCCATTCGTATAAACTCTGCATTACTATTGAACGTGACAAGTGTCTGCTAGCCATAATTACTTTTTTGATAGTCCTTCCATTGTTATTGGCTTTGTTTTCTTTTTTTCTTCTCCTTTGGATTCTATCTCTTTTTCTTTTTTCTTTCTTTCTTTTTTAGTTAATTTTTTCAAAACATCAATCACTTCTATTCCCTTATAATACCCGCAATTTTGGCAAACCGTATGAGACAAAACCGGCTTACCGCATTTTGGGCAAGACGTTAGAGCGAGTTTCTTCAGAAAAATATGCATCCTTCGCTGATCTCTTCTTGATTTTGTTTTTCTTTGTTTCGGAACAGCCATATATTCTTATGGTACATTGTTATTTTAAAAAATCAAGCCCTCACAACGAAACTTTCGTGTGAAGGCAAAGTTGCAATTATAATTAATTAAATACTATAATAAACAAAAGAAACTTGATATGAAAAAGTATTTATTACAAATTTTTACTAAATATAAATTTGATTTAACATGCCTATTGCTTTTTTGTATTTTTCCAATAGCTACAGTTATAATTTATATCAATAATAATTTTTGGGGGATAATTTTTAGTATATTTATTATCTTATTTATCAACTTATTTATAGTATGGCTGTTTCGGTTAAATATATTTTTAAAAATTATAGCTTTTATTTTTAAACTAATTGAAACCATCTTTGCCCTATTAATCATTAAAACAAAAGGGCCGTTTGATATTTTTTATGTATTGGACAATTTAGATACAGTGCCCTATATTCTTTTCTCTCACACTATAATAGAAGTAGTATTATTTTTCGGTTTAGCTATTTTCTTAACTTTTTTTGTTTATTTTGTCTCCAAAAAAATAAAATTTGCTAAAAATTTCCAAATAATTGTATTAATGCTATTAGCTTTAGTTTTGGTTCAGACCACTGATGGAAGATATGTATTCTTTGACCGGCTTATATTTGTCTCTTCAAAAATACCCGATCATCCAGCTATACGTTATCCTCTTGTTGATAGCTCTCAAGAAATAATTTTTGACGAAGAAGACAATATCGTATTGCTTCACTTAGAAAGCTGGAATTCAAAGGTTGTAAATGGAGATGTTTTAATTGATGACGAGCTGCACCAAAAACCAATGGCGCCGGTTTATTTGGATTATGCCGAAAGAGGATTATATTTTCCTGAATTTTATAGCAACAGTATGCAAACAATTAGAAGCCAAGAAACTACATTATGTGGAATTACAGATAATTTGGGGACTCGTTATGCTGACAGAAAAGAAAATTTCTCCTTTAAATGTTTGCCTCAAATCTTTTCTGAAAATGGATTTAAAACTTATTTCTTTAAAGCGCATGATATTGATTTTCACGAAACCAGATATTTTATGGAAAAGATAGGTTTTGATGTAACTGCTAATAGAGAAATTATGGAAGAGAATGATAAGGAATATTATTGGGGCTATCAGGATGATATATTTTATCAAAGAATTTTTGAATTTTTAGAAAAAGAGCCCACTTCAAAAAAATTCATTTACATAGCAGTTTCAGCGTTAGTCCATTACCCCTATGAAATGCGAGAAGAATTTAGTTTTCTGAAAGAATTTAATAATCCAAAAAACGCTTATGAAGAATATTCAAATGTCTTAAAACAGGAAGATTATTGCCTGAAAAGATTTTTTGGTTATTATGATAAATATTTTCCCGAAAATACTCATTTATTCATTTTTGGAGATACTTCTATGCCAGTTGGCATTAATGATAATGAAAGCTCTCATGTATATGCATATGATGATAATTTTCTAACCACCATGCTTTATATCCCTCCTAAAAGAAACAACATTGAGCCTCGGGTTATCAAAGAAAGATACGATCAGGCAAGTTTATTCCATACAATTCTTGAGTTATTCTCTGAGAATTATGAATTAGATAAAAGTATCCCCGAAATAACTCCTAATAATATAAATGACAGCCCTCGTTTTATCAGATTAAATCAACCATATACTGATAAATGGATGGCTCTGGTTCAATATCCTGACAAATGGATATATAATTTAAAAACCAAGACCATTATTTATTTTAATTTAAAAGAAGATAGATTTGAACAAAATTCTGAAATTATTTCAACATCCGAAGATTTAAACCAATTTTTTGAATATGTTTTGGCGGAATAAACAGAATCAATTATAATTATTAACAACATAAATATGAAAATTCTTGTTACCGGCGGGGCTGGATTTATCGGTTCCCATCTTGTAGATAGATTAATAAAAGATGGCAACAAAGTAGTTGTGGTTGATAACTTATCTACAGGAAAAAAAGAAAATTTAAATAAAAGAGCAAAGTTTTATAAGATTGATATTTGCAGCCCAAGAATTTATCAAGTTTTTAAAAATGAAAAACCAAAAATAGTTTTTCATTACGCTCCTCTGATCAATATTCATGAATCAATAAAAGAGCCCATTAAGAACAATGAAGTTAATATTTTAGGAACCTTGAATCTTCTTGAAAATTGTCGAGAATTCAAGACAAGGAAATTTATTTTCCCATCCAGCGGTGGAGCAATCTATGGAGAAGCAAATATCATTCCAACCCCGGAAGATTATCCCGCTAAACCTCTCTCCCCATACGGTATTACTAAATTATCAATAGAAAAACATCTAAAATATTACTATAGAGTTTTCGGCTTGCCATTTATCTCTTTAAGATTCGCCAATGTTTATGGTCCAAGGCAAAATTCAAAAGGGAAACAAGGAATTGTGGCAATTTTTATAGATAAAATGCTTACAGATAAGCAGCCAACAATTAGCGAAGATGGCAAGCTAACAAGAGATTTTGTTTATGTAGATGATGCTGTTGAAGCAAATATTTTAGCAATGAAAAAAAATAAAGTTGGGATTTTTAATGTTGGGACAGCTAAAGAAACTGATATTAATATTATTTTTAGAAAATTGAAAAATTTAACGAATTCAAAATGCAAAAAAGTTCATAGTTTGGTTAAACCTTACGAACAAAAAAGGAGTTGTCTTGATTTTCAAAAAATAAAAAAAGAGCTTGGCTGGAAACCAAAATACTCTTTAGAAAAAGGCCTTCAAATAACCGTGGATTGGTTTAAGAAAAATTAATGAAAGGCATATTCTATATTAAAAAATTCTTGACTAGATACGGCATCTTAGTTATTTTTCTAATATTTCTTCTAACAACTTTTGGCTGTTTTTATAATAAGTCATACGACAATCAGGATTTTGATTACTTAAGATTGTCAGGAGAAAGTATTAACAAAATTGTTTTTCAAAATTATGGCGACCAACTGCCTCTCTGGTTTCTGTTAGTAAAGGGTTATACTTCTATCTTTGGGAAATCAGAAATTGCCCTTAGAATATTTACTGTTCTGATTTTTCTTTTATCTGCATTTGTTTTATATAAGCTTTGTGAAATATATAAGTTAAATAAATATTTAATTCCTACCTTATACTTATTTAACCCTTTATTGCTTGTAGACACGGCCTATGCTTTTAAACATTGGTCTTTTTTAATTTTGACCTGTTTGTTGGCTCTTTATTGTTTTGAAAAGTTTAAGATTACAAAGAAGAAAAGATATTTTCTGTTTTTAATTCTGACAACAATCGCCGGGGCTTATTCAAATTTAATTTTTTTAATCTATCTCTATGCTTTAATAATTTATTTATTAGCTAATGTTATTTCAAAAAAGATAAGCTACAAACCTTTTATTCTCTTTCTTATCATCTTAATAGTATTTGCTTCGCCTCTTTATTTTTATCTTAATAGGGCAGAAAATCAGTTATTTAAAGTCCAAGCAGCTAATATGAACTGGGGAACCAGCTTAAGAGGTTTTGACTTTATAAAAGAATCTTTAAATATTATTACCGGAGTCAAATATTTAAATGACTACAATCTTTTATCTAAAGCTTTAATCTTAATTATTCTATTTTTAATTGTTTTTCAGTTTTTTCAAAAAAAAGATAATAAGCAGACACTTATAACAAAGCTATGGCTGGCTTCAACTGTTTCCTTTGTTTTAATAGCATTGATGATTATGGCTTCCCGCACCCCGGTCAGATTTAGATATATCGCTTTAACCACCCCCTTTTTCTATTTAGCAATTATTCCCAGATCAAAAAAAATCTATATTACTATGCTCGGCATTGCCCTATTATTTATAACTGCATTTTCTTCAATTCAGGCAACAAAAGATTTCCAACCAGATGATTGGAAGGGAGCCATCTTTTTTCTGGAAAATAGAATCAAAGATGACTCTCAATTGTTATTAATATACAAGTTCCGCATCGGTCCCTTTATAACGAACTATTATTTAGATAAGTCCGTAAAAAGATTAAAAAATCTGGAAGACCTTTCTATTTTATCTGCTGATGATATCTGGATAATTAGAGTGAGCGGCGATTATAATAAAGTTTACCAGCTCTATAGCGAATATGATATTGAAGAATATGATGATTTTTCTTCAATTCTGTTAATTCATCTTACTAAAAGAAAAACTTCCACTGATGAAGATAAGTTAATTTTCACAAATCCTTTGATAAAAATAATAACTAACGAGAAATCAAAAACCTGTCAATTCTCAAATGGGACAATAACTTCTAACTGCCATGATAAAGAATGGCAAAGAATCCGTATAGACAAAATAACCTCAGGGGATAAAGATAAAATATGTTTGTTTGTTCACCCAAGAAACGATAAAAAAATTAACCTCATTTATAAAAATATTAAGCTTGACGAAAGTATTAGGTTCACTACGGGTATTTCTGACAATATGGCGATCGGAAATTTAAGCCCTATTTATATGGATATTTATATTGATAACGAATTTGTAAAAAGAATCATCCAACCAGATAAAAAAGGGTGGCTCGCAACAGAAATTGACACCGACAAATATAAAAATAAATCAGCAGATGTAAAGCTTGTGATATACGCTGATTATGTTGAAAAAAGACATTTTTGTTTTGATGCTGAAGTTGTTGATGAAAAAGCTGTAAATGACTATTTTTATCGCAATCTTAAAAGCGCCAAAGCCACAATTGACAACAAATTATGCGAAACATACAGAACCGATTCAATCTGGCCGCATAATGAAAAAAGGCCGCCTTTCTTGAGTTCAAAAATCTTTGAAAGGTGGGATTGCGAAGATAATTTAATTTCAAAAAAGAAAATCTGGAATACTATAGGAAAATCATATGCTATTTCTAACGACAAATTTAAAGAAGCTATTTGGATACACCCTATAACTGATAAGATTAAATCTTTAAAATATGAAAATATTAATTTACATGTTGACAAAATTATCGGTTATTACGGTCTGAATGATCTTGCGATTTCAAAAAATTTAAAAGCAACTCTAACATTCGCCATCACCGTAAATGGAGAAAAAATATATGAGGATAAATTTACTCCAATTAAAGATTGGAAAAATTTTGAAATACTAATAAATAAAAAGGTAGATAATGTTGTTTTCAGCATAACAACTACTAATAACCGCTGGAATCATTTTTTCTTTAATGCCTTTTTAGAGGATTAATTTTATGAGCATTTCTATCGTTGTACCGGTTTACGATGAAGAGAAATCCATTTTTGAATGCCTAAATCAGATAAACGAAGCTTTTAAAAACATTGATTATGAAATTATTGTTGTAAACGACGGGAGTACAGATAATTCTCACCAAATAATTCTTTGTTTGACGAAAAACAATCCAAGGATAAAATACATATCTTACTCTGACAATAAGGGGTATTCTCATACTATAAGAGAAGGATTTAAGAAAGCTACAAAGGATTATGTTTCTTTTATTGACGCAGACCTTCAATATCATCCAAGCGAGCTTTTGAAGATGTATAATTATGTAAAGAAAAATAATTTTCAATTTATCATTGGAACACCTAAAACAAAATCAAAATATTATAACCAAATAAGAAAGATATTATCGTTTCTCTATAACATCTACGTTTCTTTTTTATTTAATACGAAATTAAAAGATGCTAACTCATTAAAATTAATGAGCCGACAATATTTAGAAAATATAAACTTTCGATTTGAGCATGCTATGATTGAAATTGAAATTTTACTTGGATTTAAAATGCAGGGAATACCCTTAAATACATATCCAATAAATATCCAAAAAAGAACAGCAGGAAAATCAATGTGGTCGCTTAAAATGATTTATCGTACCTTTATAGATTGCATTAAGCTTAGATTTTTAAAAAATACTCTAATTAAAAATAACTAAGATGCTCGGTCAAACTAAACACAAGAGCCTCATAAAAATCTTACTGATTTTGGCAATCTTAATTGTTTCTATTGTAGTTTTATATAAGCCACATTTTAAAATAAAATTTGGCGGATATGATAATTTAGAATGGTATAATGAAGCGCAAGAAAGAGATACTTTAGAAAAAATTATTGATTATAAATACTACTCAGGCAGATATGGCCCGAGCGCTTTTTTCAATCCCATCCAGCTTTTTATCTGGAGATATATGACAACTCATTACGAAAAAAGCCCTTTCCCCTATCACCTGCTCAGCACTTTAATTCACATAATAAACACTATAATTGTTTTCTTCATTTTAAGAATGTTCATCAAAAGTAATTTTTTTTCATTTGTCGCAACTCTAAGTTTCGCAATTTATTATCTTAATTTCAGAACAATAGAGTGGATAGCTGCAGCAATCACAACTGGATTAGCTACATTTTTTATTTTATCCACTTTTTTCTTAGCGATAAAATATTTTCAAACTAAAAAAAGATGTTTTCTTATTTTATCATTACTAATTTTCTTTTTAGGAACATTTACGAAAGAATATGTCGTATTTACAATTCCTTTATTACTTGCTTATTACCTTATAATTCAACGAAAAAAAGTTCTAAAATTTGTTGAAACAGATCCGTTTGTTCTGCCTTACTTTATGTTATCTCTACCAATAATTTTAATCACTCTTGCCAAACTGAATAACTCTGCAATAGTAAATAGATGGGGCGGTACGAATTTTGGGATTCATATGTTCTATCGGTTTATTGATTTTATTAATTACCTAATTACCGCAATTCCCGTGTCTTTCAATATTAAAATGGCGATTGCAATGTTTATTTTATTTTCATTCCCTCTTCTGATTTATTACGGCTTAAGAGATAAAAATTTATTATTCCTTGTTGTTTGGCTAATTGTATTTATTTCAATTTACATTTATTCCAATTTTCGTAATATTTATACTTTAGCTAGATACTTATATCTCCCCTCAATTGCTTGGTTTGGTTTGTTGTATTATATAGCAGCAAACATAAAAAATATAAAAATGAAAATTGTAACTTCTTTTTGTTTAATTAATTATACGATAATTTTTAATTTATTTTTAATACTAAGATGAAAAACAAATTAAAAGAATTAATCCCGGCACTGGTTCTTATTTACTGCCTGATTATTGTTCCAATTATCTTGTACCATTACAGTATTTATCTCAGTAAACCAGATAGACAGACATGGAATCAAGTGGAAAATTATCTTATTAACTCCGGAAAATATAATAATGAACCGGTTGTCTTTAATCCTGCGTGGCTAAGAAACTATGCTACTGATATCTATGGCCTATCCCAAAAATTTAACATTGCCAAAACCAATAATAACTTTTACACTTATTGGTTGATTTCAATGAAGAAAAAATCAGCGCCAGAAAATTATCAAGTGATTAAGAAAAAAGAAATCAAGAATTTATTTATCTTTAAATTAAAACGCGGTATAGAAAACAAATAGAAAATAATATGATTGCTTTAACAATAGATTGCGAACAATGGAATTGTCCTTTACTGGAAGGAAAAGAAGTTGAAGAAAATAATGATATTTCTTTTAGTAAAAAGGGTAATGAAATATTGCTGGATTTATTTGATAAATATAATCTAAAAGCTACTTTTTTTGTTACTGGATATTTTGCAGAAAGAGAATCTGGACAAGTTGAATTAATAAAAACCAAAAACCATGAAATAGCCGGTCATGGATATAACCATCATTATCGAGACAATAAAGAATTAGAGCTCAAAGAAGATATAATTAAAACTAAAAAAATCCTTGAGAATATAACTAAAGAAGATATCAAAGGATTCAGAGCTCCTCAACTACAATATTCCACAAAACTAATTGAATTATTGGACAATTTAGGATTTAAATATGATAGCTCTCTACATCCGTTATATCTACCAGGATGCTACAATAATTTAGGCAAACCAATTAAGATTTTTAAACCGATTGAAAGCCGAAACATCACGGAAATACCTCTTTCTGTTAGTCCTCTTAGATTGCCTATTAGCTGGATGTTTATAAGATTATTCGGGATAAATAGAACGATCGCCTGTTGCAAAAAGTTGCTAAAGAAAAAAATAACCCCAGTTTTGTATATTCATTCCTGGGAGTTTGTTGAAATGAAAAGCAAACATGTGCCTTTTTATTATAATTATCGCACCGGCAAACCCTTTGTTGAAGATATTGAAAGGTTTATCCGCCAGTTTAAAAACACTTCTTTTATCACCATAGAAAGCTTAATCAAAAATCAAGCTTTTTGATAAGATTGGAAGATGATTAAACAGAAGTAATTATATAAAATATAATAATTATGGACTATAAGGATTACCAGGCAGGACAAACAAGTACAAACTTTTGGTTTAAAGGGAAAAATAATCTCATAGACATTTTGATGTCAAAGATTTCTGAAAAAGGAAAAAGGTTGAAAATTCTAAACATAGGCGCTGGCACTGGTGAAAATTTAAAAATTCTAAATAAGTATGGAGATAATTATCTAATAGATATTAATAAAAATGCTTTAAATCTAATTGATGAACATTTGTGTATTGAGAAAAGAGTGGCAGACGCCTGTAAGCTGCCCTACCAAGATGGTTTTTTTGATATAGCCGTTTCTTTTGATGTTTTTGAGCATATATCAAATGATAAGAAAGCAATTTTAGAAGCGCATCGGGTATTAAAAAAAGGAGGAGGATTAGTTTTTACAGTTCCTGCATTTAATTTTCTATTCAGCAGCCATGATAAAGCATTAGGTCATAAAAGAAGATATAATAAAAAAATGCTGAAAGAGTTATTAGAAGAATTTAAAAATTTAAAGTTACATTATTGGAATTTTCTTCTGTTCCTCCTTATAGCGCCAGTGAGATTAATAAAAAGAAATTCCAAACCAAAAATAGACCACCTAAAACTCCCTGAATCTATAAATAGTTTTCTTTATTTTATATTAAATATAGAAAATAGATGTATTAAATATGAAATTCCTCTCCCTTTTGGATTAAGCATTGTTGGTTTTTGTAAAAAGTAAACTGCCAGCGATTTTAATTGCTGGCAGTTCGGGGAATAATTCTTATAAATTAATCAGAAAAAGTTATTTTATTATAGTTTCTATTTTCAAAAGCTGGAAAAAAAATCCCTTTTATTAATTTCTCAAAAAGGGTAAAATGAAAGAATGATTAATTATCTTTTTATATTGACCTCTATTTTCTTGGCTGCTATTGGTCAAATGCTTTTGAAAAAAGGGGCTATTTTAAATGCTGACATTTTAACAATTCTTCGGAATTATTTCATTTGGGCAGGTCTATTTTGTTATTTTATTGGGGCTTTGTTATGGATTGCAGCTCTTTCAAAAATGAAACTAAGCCATGTTTATCCATTTACCTTTTTGACATATGCCATGGTTATGGTTGGAGCGCATTTTTTATTTGGAGAGAGGATAAATATTATTAATTTATTGATAGGATCTGTTTTAATTATCTCAGGGATTATTATTATAAATTTTAGTAAATAATATAAATTATATAAATTTGGGTTCAAGAAAGTTTAATTGCTTTCTTTTTTTATTTATTAAAAATCAATTAAGGATTCTTTGGAATTGAAATTAATATTCCATCTTCCAAATAATTTATTATCCCGATGTACCCGTTTAAGCCATGGGCAACCGAATCAGTTCTGACATATCTATTTTCCTCATTCCAAAAAATACCCCCATTTGCTCTATCCGGATTTTTAAGCATATAACTATTCTCTTTTGAATAAGTATTTTGAATAAGCCATCTTATTGCCAGCACTATCCCCTCTTTGTATTTATCGCAATCATCCCTATTTTCTGCCCTGCACAATTCGTGAACTTCTGCCATTACTTCTGCTATCCAGCCAATTCCGCTTGTTGAATAAGCTCCTTTCCACTGGCCGTACTCTAAAATATTGTCTGGATTTGTTTTTTGATTTTTTAGAATCAAATCGCTTAATTCAAATATAACTTCTTTGTAATAATCGTCTTCACTAGCCCTATAAAAATCTATAAAGGACATTACCACCCAGGAGTTTGAAATTGGGTTTTTGGAGCGGTATTCGCCCACAATATAATTCCTTCCTGCTTCTTCGTATTTTTGGGCAAAGCGTTGAGCAATTCTTTCAGCAGTATCATAATATTTTTTCTCTCCAGTAACTATATAAATTTTGGAAAGAGCGGAAAGAACCTGGCCGTTGTAGAGAAGCGATTCTTTTTTTCCGTAAAGCCATTTCCCGTCTTCAACGTCATATCTCATATACGGCTTTATGCTTCCATCTTGTTTCTGCATAGTAGTCAGCCAATCAGCGCCTAATTCAGCAGATTCTAAATATTTATCATCGTTGGTCAGTTCATATAATTTTAATAAAGTGAATATAGTTTTTGATGTTGTTCCGACCACAAACTTCTCTTCTTTTTCTTTACTGTCTAAAAAGTATGAATAATAAAAAGCGCCATATGTTTTATTCTCTTCTTCTTTATTCTGCATTGAGAGAATATACTCGCCGCATTTAAGCGCTTGGTTAAAAAGCAAAAGATCTTTTTCAAGATCATAAATTTTTAAAAGCGCGTATGTAAGAGTAGACGTGTATATGGTGTGCAATCTATTTTCAAAAGTATCATTTTCAGCATAGTAATATTTATGAACTCCATTTTCTTTTTCATCTATTACTCTAAATAAATATTCCCTGCCTTCCTTAATTTTCTGACGAATCAATTCTTTGTCTAACTCGCGAATTACTAATATGTCGCCAATAAACTCTTTTTCCTTTTCGTTCGGTTCAACAAAAGAAGAGGGTTGTTCTTCAGGGAATAAAACTTTATAGCCGACTATCCCGACAACTAACACAAAAACGGCTAAAATTCCCCATAGTAAGTTTTTATTTCTTTTTATATTCATAGATCTAATTAATCCATATAGTACTTTAATATATTTAATTTAGCAATATTTAGCAACACCCCCGCCTTTCAGCGAGGGCTTAATACACTATAATATTCTTATTAATATTAATAATTATTAAAAAGGCGGAATCTCTTTCCATTCCGGAAGAGGCAATCCTCCTGCCCCTATAGTTAGTATATGAATTTTAAGACAATAATGAGAAGAATCGCTCGGATCAGTTGCCGTCAAAGTAATTTGGTATTCGCCATCTGAAGAAAAAGTATGAGTCGTCGGCTCCTCCTCGCTACTTGTTAGAGAGCCATCCCCAAAGTCCCATTCCCAATCACAGCAACCAGGAGGAGATTTAGCAAAGTTAGTTTCATTGACGAAAGTAACATCAACTGGAGATGAAGGGTTAATGCTCTCGCAGTCTTGAGCTCCTGCTCCAATATCGCATTTAAAATCTGGCCAGGGCCAAAAAGGACCAGTATCGAATTCATTTCCTGGCGGGGAAGTTGGATTGTCTTTGTCAGAAGTTAGAGGATATGACCATGGCTCATCATTCCAGCTTACAGACTCATTTTTTTTATTGTCCCAGACCTTTACTCTCCAGTAATAATCAGTTTCAAACTCCAGTCTGCCATAGGCATATTGAGTGACAAACTCTTCGGAGTTAGAATCTGGCGCCTCATAATCAATTATGAGATCATTAAAGTTGCCTGTTTCTTTATTAATTTGGATATAGTACCCAAGTTGAACGTCTCCATCATTCTCGTCATAGAACTCCCACTGAAAGTGTCCATAAGGACCATCGTGAAAACAACAATCTATTGGATATGCTGAAAGATTAATAGCTATGGGATCCTCCTCTTCTTCCTCCTCTTCCTCTTCTTCCTCTTCTTGTTCTTCCTCTTCCTCTTCTTCCTCTTCTTCTTCTTCCTCTTCCTCCTCTTCTTCTTCTTCCTCCTCTTCTTCCTCTTCCTCCTCCTCTTCTTCTTCCTCCTCTTCTTCTTCTTCTTCCTCTTCTTCTTCTTCTTCCTCTTCCTCTTCTTCCTCCTCTTCTTCTTCACCAGCTCCCCCATAATAACAGCAGGATCCTGGACCTTCGTCCCAGAAACACGCGTCTATCGACCCAGAAAGCACTTCTCCACCGTAGGAAAGAGGACACATATCTCCAGAAGAGACAAACGTTACGTTTACTCTACTCGTGTCACAATAACCCACACTTGTGCAACAACAGGTTCCATACATGACGGCGTCCCCGTCGGGAATCCCTGGGAGCCCGGAAACATAGCCATACGTCTTACAACTGCCATGATCGGCTCGCGAGCCGCACTCAGAGGTTTCGGAGACCGGACAGGGGTTACAACTACAAGATATAGGACACTCATAGTCGCCGGGGTTAGCTTCCTTATGTTCTTCCTCAAGAATCCCTGCTAAGGGTTTCCATGTATAATTCCCATTTTCTTCTAAGCATCTTGTGCACCCAACACGACCTCCGTCAGGATCACAACCCGCATTTTTCGTTAAAACTCCTCCGAACAAATAACCTGTGCTGTCGCAAAATACCTTATTTAGTTCTATTTCGCTATAAAGACATGCGTCACACTTGGAGCAAATATCTTGTTCGCAGTTATCACCGCAGCACTTTCCTCTGTCAGGATCATCAGGGTCATAACAAACACCATAACAACATTTTTCCCCTGCTTCGCAACCATAAACATCACCATAAGAACTTATACACTCAACACAAGTATTTTTCCGATAGCGATAATTTTCCTCCCAGTACTCATCTATTTCACACCAACCATAATCATCCCGAACATATGCAGCAACGCAGAAAGGCTTGTCTTGAGAACAACAGGCCTCGGCTCCATCTGTTTGAATACCATTTATATCGCAACAGGTACGGGTTGTAGTGGTTCTTATGTAAGTATCGCCATTGTAAATATCATGTTCAACTGTTGCGCAAGTATTTGGATTGCAATAGTTCCCTATCGCCCCACAACAAGTCTTTTCGTCTGAAACACATGCATTTCCGGTACAGCAATATTCTTCTGGGCCGCAATCTCCACATACTTCGCATCCTGCGCCGACAACTTTACACCTTGTACTTTCAAGCAAGTCGCCTGGAGCTATTTCGGTAACCACCTGCCAATCATTGCCGCAATAACGAGCATCGCTGCCGCAGCAATACTCGCCGGTATAAGTACAGGCAATCCAGTCATATTCTCCGCCGCAAGATTCTGCATTATCGCAACACGCTGATGAACCATAATCAATATCCCCATAGCAAGACCCCCAATCATCCATAAAAGAATAACTTACCGCGCATTCACAGATCTCCGAGTCTTCTACATAATACGGAGGATTGGGACAATCCCCTGCACGTGGACAACATTGTCCTCCACAACAATATTCATCAACATAGGTCTCACAACAATATTGACTATACCACGTTGAATACATATCGGCGTATTCATCATCGGCATACCTATAACCACATGGCCGTCCATTTCCATCCCAGGGAGAGCTTGGATCGCTTGGATTACAGTACCAAAACCCACCCAGAGAATAGTACTGAAGACGATAATCAGCATCAGCTTCTTTAGCTTCAAAACGAAATGAAAATACAACGGCAGAGGAAATCAAGAAAAGAGATATAATGATAGACAATATGAGCTTCTTTTTTGACATATAAATTATTGTTTAGTTTTAGGCACAGGCAGGTCTTTAAAAAAGCGGAGTAATTTAGAAAATCTATCTTCAAAATCAGAAAAACCCTTAGGCGAATTAATTTCTATTGGATTTTCAAAATTAAAAAGTTTTGCGTAAGCTTTAATCAAAACCTCCTGAGAAGATGTTTCAGAATTAATATTAGATTCTTTTATTAAATTGATCTGGTAAAGAAAATCGTCTTTTTTACCAATCCAGACCTCAACAATTATTTTTCCTTTTCTCGAAAATAAGCTATTGAGCATATTGTCAAAATCAACGATTTGTTTTTTCATCCACAGCGATTCAGCTTTATCTCCTATCATATCTCTGATAAAAGATTCCGTATTAAATTGGAACAACTCTTTGGTTAGTTCGTCTGCTTTTTCCTCGTCTATGGTTATCAAATAATGATAGGCCTTTTTCCCTTCTATTTTTTGGTCAGGGAATTCTTCTGTTATATTATAGTTTTCTTCTTTTCTAAGAAAATCAATTAGTTTTTTGATAAATATCCGTTTGCGTCCTGTTCTTAATTTCTCTTCTATCTTTTCCATTTTACTTTGTTCTTCAATAACCTCTCCGCTAATTAGCATAAACATATCTCTAACTTCCCTCATGTCAAATCGAATCCATTGGCCTCCAACCCTGTCTGGGTTAAGACCCATTGCGTTTAAGAAGATTGGACTCATAAGAAAATTAAGCCTGTATAATTTGAAATAAATATCGCCCCTTACCGCTTTATAGGCAGCCTCTACATCAAAACCTGTTTCAGGATAATTTCCTACAGAAACGCTAAAACCTATAGCTGATTTTGGCTGAGGAGAATTAAGCTCATCCAAACTTCCGTTAAGAGTCATAATCAATTTGTCTTTTATATCTGTTGACATGTTTTCAAGATTTATCTCAAAAGAGAAACTCTCTAAATCATCCATATTGGTTAACATTTTGCTAAATGTTTCTTGAGGAGAAGGTCTGAAAGGATTCCATAAAGGGTCCCAGATTCGAGTGGAAAGAAGAATAAAAATTCCAATCGCTACTAAAAGAATCGCCCCGATAACGATTCTTATAATTACTCCTTTTTTCTTTATTAAAGGAGTTGGAGAAATTAATTTTGGGTTTTTTCCTGATAAATCTACCATTAATATATTATATACCCTTTTTAACAAAATTAAATGTCAACCTGTGGATAACTGAATGACCGTGTTTTTTTAGCATCTTTCGGTGGAGCTTGGTTGGATATCCTTTATGCCGGTCAAAGCCGTATTGAGGATATTTTCTATGATATCTGAGCATCATTCTATCCCTAAAAACTTTAGCAATAATTGAAGCTGCTGCGCAGGAAAAAACCTTTTCATCTGCTTTGATTATTGATGTTTGAGGATGCGGCGTCTTAATTCCAAAATTCCCATCTAAAATTAAAAAGTTAGCTGTTGAAGATTTTCTTTCTAAATTCCGCACCGCTCTTTCCATCGCCAGTTTTGTTGCTTCTAAGATATTAATCTTGTCTATAACTTTTTCTGAAGTTCTCCCTATACCCCATTCTATATGAGGGTGCTTTGTTATCATCTCATAAAGCTCTTCTCTTTTTTTGGGAGTTAATTTTTTAGAATCTCTAATTCCCTGAATTTGCCATTGTTGCAAAAGCTTTTTTAGTCCAAAAGAATTAACAACCGGAATCTGTCGCACAATAACAGCAGCGGCAACAACCGGCCCGGCTAAAGGACCCCTGCCTGCTTCATCTAATCCCACAACTCTTTTATACCCTGCTCTCCATAACTTTTTTTCTTCTCTAAAATTAGGATGTTTCATTATTTTATTATAACATAATAAACTTTTCCCAAGAAGCTTGACAGGGTTAAAATACTATGCTATGCTGTAAAATAGTTTGGTCATTGTAAACTGAATACGGAAAAGTAATTTCTGATTTTTGAAAGGAGAAACTAATGAAAAAAGAAACGAAAATCGCTCTGATAGCCGTGGTGCTATCATCACTTTCAGTGTTCTTGCTCTATTTGATTGCTTATAGCAACCAAATAACAAATTCCTACATCATCGCTGGTATCGGTGACAACACCTTTGGCGGTATATTTTGCGGCATCTTTGGTATTATCGTTGGTTTCATCTGCGGCGGCGTCGGTGGCGGCATCTTCGGCGGCATCGGTGGCAGCATCATTGGCGGCATCTCTGGCGGCATCATTGGCGGTGGCATTGGCGGTGTCTTTGGTGCTATCAGCGGCAGCATTGTTCGCAGCACCATTAATAAGAAATTCCAGAAAGGACTCTCTGCCCATTTGACAGCTTCCTTTCTAGGCGTTGTCTTTCTATTGCCTTTTATTGCTACAATAGTCCCGCTTTCTAAATATCACAACCAGAACCAATTGGAAAAAGACAAAAAAATCGTGGGAATGCTCCAGATAACAGTTTTAGAAGATGGAATAGGAGTTCTTTTACCAAGTGCGTATAGTTCAGAAAGCTCCTATCTAAAAAAAGTTTTTTCTGTTGGATGGGAAGGACAAAAATACCCGTGGAATAGGATAGCAACCTATTGCCAAGAAGGAAAACAGAAATGGTACAAAGCAAAAGTGCCATTTTATGAAAACGACAAAGCGCTAACTGACTCGCTTACTTTCTTCTTTAACCATGCCTGGGAGGACTATCAGATAAGCATAACAATTCCTCCAAATTCATCTTGAAAAAAATATTCTCAATGAAAATTCATAGCCCATAGAAAATCTAACTATGGGCTTTTTACTACTTGCATTACAATCTCCAACAGAGTAAAATAATATAATTATGAAGTTTACTCATCTTCACGTTCATAGCCATTACTCGCTCCTTGATGGTCTGCCAAAGATTGATGAGCTTTTGGATTATACAAAAGAATTAGGAATGGATTCAGTAGCTTTGACTGACCACGGCGTTTTATACGGAGCTGTTGAGTTTTACAAGAAAGCAAAAGAAAGAGGGTTAAAAGCCATAATTGGCTGTGAGGTTTATGTTGCGAATGAAAGAATGGATCAGAAAAGACCAAATATAGACAACAAAAGATATCATCTGGTTTTACTGGTAAAAAATGAAAAAGGGTATAAAAATCTGGTTAAACTCGTTACAAAAGCCCACTTGGAGGGCTTTTATTATAAACCAAGAATAGATGAAAACCTTTTGGCAAAACACTCTGAGGGTCTTATTGCTTTAAGCGCCTGCCTAGCAGGAAGAATTCCCCGTTTGATTATAGCAAAAAAATATGAAGAGGCCGAAAAATTAGCCCTTAAATACCAGCAAATCTTTGGGAAAGACAACTTTTATTTAGAACTACAACATCATCCTCATATTAAAGAACAGAAAACCGTTAATGAAGTATTAATTTCTATTTCAAAAAAATACGGCATTCCTTTAGTAGCAACCAATGATACTCATTACTTAAGGCCGGAAGACGCTGAAGCCCAAGATATTTTAATGTTAATTAACACTGGAGCTGACCCAAATGACCCAGAAAGATTAACAATAAAAGCAGATGATTTTTCTTTAAGAACTCCGGAAGAAATGGCCCAGATTTTTAAAGATGTTCCCGAAGCTATTGAAAACACAAAGAAAATTGCTGCTTCCTGTAATTTTGAGTTTGAGCTTGGAAAAACCAAATTGCCCGAATTTGAAGTGCCTAATGGCAAAACCCCGGATGAGTACATTAAAGACCTTTGCTCTCAAGGATTAAAAAACTGCTTTGGCCAAAAGCCGGACAAAGAGATAATAGACAGATTAAACTATGAACTTTCGGTTATTAAGCAAACTGGTTTTGCTCCTTATTTTTTAATAGTTCAGGATTTTGTCAATTGGGCAAAACAAAAAAGAATCGTAGTGGGCCCTGGAAGAGGTTCAGCGCCGGGTTCTTTGGTTTCTTATTTATTAAATATCACCACCGTTGATCCTATAAAAAATAATCTTTTGTTTGAAAGATTTTTAAATCCCGAACGCATATCAATGCCTGATATTGATCTTGATTTTACAGACAGGAGAAGAGACGAAGTTATAGATTATGTGGCCCAAAAATACGGCCGTGAAAAAGTTGCTCAAATTATTACTTTTGGAACAATGGCAGCCAGAGCCTCAATTAGAGATGTCGGCAGAGCGCTGGTTTACACATACAGTTATTGCGACCGTATTGCTAAAATGATTCCTTTAGGCTTTACATTGGACGAAACCTTTAAAAAAGTTAGCGAGTTTAGAGAAATCTATGAAACAGATGAACAAGCAAAAAGATTAATTGATTTAGCAAAAAAACTTGAGGGGGTAGCCCGCCACGCATCCACCCATGCTTGCGGCGTAGTAATCGGCAATCTGCCCCTTTCAAATATAATTCCCTTGCAGCGCCCTACCCAAAATGACGAAAATATAATTACTCAATATGAAATGCACTCAATTGAAGATCTTGGGCTTTTAAAAATGGACTTTTTGGGCCTAAAAAACTTGACTATTATTGAAGATACCTTATCCAGAATTTATGTTCTCCGAGGTGGTAAAAAAATCAACATTGAGGATATTCCGTTAGACGATAAAGAAACATTTAAACTCCTTAGAAAAGCAAACACCACAGGCGTGTTTCAATTGGAAAGCGATGGGATGAAAAGATATTTGAAACAATTAAAACCAACTGAATTTGAGGATATTATTGCTATGGTTGCTCTTTATCGGCCGGGTCCAATGCAATTCATTCCAGAATATATCGCCAGAAAACATAAAAGAAAAGAAATAGAATATCTGCATCCAAAACTAAGGCCAATTTTGGAAAAAACACAGGGAATATGCATCTATCAGGAGCAGCTTATGCAAATTGCCCAGCATTTAGCAGGCTTCACCTTAGCCGAAGCCGACATCCTGCGAAAAGCAGTTGGGAAAAAAATAGAAAGCTTGCTTCACAGCCAGGAAGAGAAATTTATTCAAGGAATGATAAAAAATGGAATTGAAAAAGAAATTGCTCAAAAAATCTGGCAGTGGATTTTACCTTTTGCCAGCTACGGATTCAACAGGTCACACAGCTGTTCTTATGCGATGATCGCCTATCAAACCGCCTACTTAAAAGCTCATTTCCCTGTGGAATTTATGGCTTCGCTATTAACATCAGAAAAAATAGACGTTGAAAGGATTGCTATTTTAATTGAAGATTGTAAGAAAATTGGGATTGAGGTCTTGCCGCCAAATATTAATGAAAGTTTAAAAAACTTTACAGTCGTGCCAAAAGAAAACAAAATACGTTTTGGACTTTTGGCTATAAAAAATGTTGGTGAAAATGTGATTGACGTAATTGTTGAAGAAATAAAAAACAATGGCGCTTTTAAGGATATTGAAGATTTCATCCAGAGAATTAATTCAAAAAACTTAAATAAAAAATCAATGGAGAGCTTAATAAAGACCGGGGCTTTTGATTTGTTTGCCGAAAGAAATCAACTCCTGCACAACTTAGAAAGGTTGCTTGAGTGGTCAAGAGAAACTCAAAAAACAAAAATGAATGGACAAAAAGGTCTTTTTGATGGAGATGGTTCTAACAATCATATAAAGTTAGCTTCTGTTGCTGTGGCAACGAATTTTGAAAAATTAAGCTGGGAGAAAGAACTTTTAGGCCTTTATGTGAGTTCCCACCCATTGGAAGATTTTAGAGAAATCTTTGAGAAAAAAACTCTGTCTCTTATTAAAATTAAAAATACCTGGATAAATCAAAGGATCAAAGTTGGAGGGATTATTTCAGGAATTAAAAAAATTATTACCAGAGCTGGAAAACCAATGCTTTTTGTAAAATTAGAGGATTTAACTGATAAGGTTGAAGTCGTAGTTTTTCCAGGAATAATTGAAAGAAATCCAACTGCTTTTCAAGAAAATAAAATTGTCTTTATTTCGGGACGAGTTGACAATCGAGATAATGTCCCTAAAATAATAGCCGAGGAGGTTGAAGAAATTTTAATAAACACAGATTAATTTATGGAAATTAAAACTATCCGCCATTCATTGGCCCATATTTTAGCATCAGTTGTTCAAGAGCTCTTTCCCAGAGCGAAATTTGGCATTGGGCCGGCTATTGAGAACGGATTTTATTATGATTTTGACCTGCCACAAAAAATAACTCCGGCAGATTTATTGAAAATAGAGAAGAAGATGAAAAAATTGATTAAACAGAATATCAAATTTAAGAAGAAAATAGTTTTTAAGAAGGAGGCGAAAAAAATATTTAAGGGACAATCTTACAAATTAGAACTAATCAAGGAAATGAAGGAGAAAAAGGCAACTGTTTATGAAAAAGGAAAATTCATTGATTTGTGCAAAGGCCCCCATGTCAAATCAACTAAAGAAATAAATCCAGATGCTTTCAAATTAACAAAAATTGCCGGCGCTTACTGGAAAGGCGACGAAAAGAATCCAATGCTCACTCGCATTTATGGAGTAGCTTTTAAAACAAAAAAAGAATTGGATAAATATCTGAAAATTCAAGAAGAAGCAGAAAAAAGAGACCATCGTATTCTTGGCAAGAAACTAGAATTGTTTCTTTTTGACGAAGAAGTGGGATCCGGCTTGCCAATTTGGCTCCCAAAAGGAGCTATCCTCCGTCATATAATTGAAAACTATTTATATGAAGAACTAACAAAACATGATTATAAATGGCTTTATACCCCTCATATTGGAAAAATTGATCTATGGAAAAAATCCGGACATTGGAATTTTTACCAGGAAAATATGTATTCCCCTATCCAGATAGATAAAGAAAAATATTTATTGAAGCCAATGAACTGCCCTTTTCATGTTAAGGTCTACAATTTTAAAATCCGCAGTTATAAAGATTTACCAATAAAGTTTGCCGAATTAGGAACAGTTTATAGATATGAGAAATCAGGGGTTTTGCACGGACTAACCAGAGTCCGAGGGTTTACCCAAGATGATGCCCATATTATTTGCGAACCAGGACAAATATCCCAAGAGCTTGATAAGCTTATAAAGCATGGCCTTAAAATGCTTGGAGATTTTGGGTTTAAAGATTATACTATTTATCTCTCTACTCGTCCGAAAAAATACGCAGGGACTCCAAAGGGTTGGAAAAAAGCCATTGATAGTTTAGAGTATGTACTGAAAAAAAATAAATTAAAATATCAAACTGATCCTGGCGGAGGTATCTTCTACGGGCCAAAAATTGACATTAAAATAAAGGATTTATTGGGAAGAGAATGGCAGTGCACAACAATCCAGTTTGATTTTAACTTGCCGGAAAGATTTAAGATGGCCTATATTGATAAAAAAGGGAAAAAGCAAGAACCTTATATGATCCACCGAGCCCTTTTGGGAAGTATTGAAAGATTTATCGGCGTTTTGCTTGAACATTATGCTGGAAGTTTGCCCTTGTGGCTATCACCGGTTCAGATCTGGATTATTCCAGTTGGCGCCCGCCACGAAAAATATGCCAAAGAACTTAAAAAGGAACTCGGCTCCTTAAGGGTGGAAATTAAAGACGAGAATGAAACTGTTTCAAAAAAAATCAGAGAAGGAGAAATTCAAAAAATCCCATATATGCTGGTTGTCGGCGACAAAGAAATGAAAACAAAATCAATAAGAGTAAGAGAACGAAAAAAGGGAGATATTGGAATGATAAAGTTGAATAAATTCATAGAAAGGGTTAAAAAGGAAGTAGAAGCAAAAAAATAATTATGTCACAATTATCTCAACCTACTCAAAAATTAATACAACGATACCAATTTTGGTATCAATCCCTCCAACCCAAAGAAGGGGTTTCAACTATTCACGTGGATGAGGTTGCCTCAAAGGTAGCTGCTT
>SDBS01000877.1_pt1 | contig 30215 bp, 26 predicted proteins | sample 2277091 | NCBI WGS metagenome assembly SDBS01 (sample SAMN10404972, study PRJNA504765) | marine sediment metagenome | isolation source: marine sediment core GS10_PC15, 163 cmbsf | place: Arctic Ocean: Southern Knipovich Ridge | collected 2010 | reverse complement strand
AAATTGCAGGTGGACGCAACGGTGCAGTATGTTCGTGGTGAAACCGAAGGCGGTTGGTGGGTGCCTATCCAAATAGAAGACAAAGGAATTGACTCGCCATATAATACCTACATATATAAAGGACTACCTCCTGCCCCGATTGCCAATCCGGGACTTGCGGCGATTGAGGCGGTGCTTAATCCCGAAAAGACCGATTGTCTGTTTTATATTCACGACAATAGGCAGATTCATTGCTCCGCAACCTATGAAGAGCATAAAGAAAATATAGAAAAACACCTTAAATAATTTTTATGAATATTTTACGTGAGGAAGCATGGAGATTGCTAAATGAGCATGTGAACTCGGAGAGTTTACAGAAACACTCGCTTGCAGTGGAAACGGCAATGCGCGCCTACGCGTGCAAGTATAGTGAAGATGAAGAGAAATGGGGTATCTGCGGACTGCTTCATGACTTTGATTTTGAGAAATATCCTGACAAACATCCATATGCCGGTGTGGAGATTTTAAAGCAGAAAGAATATCCGGAAGACATTATACAGGCGATTTTGGGGCATGCGTTATATACCGACGTTCCGCGTAAATCATTAATGGCTAAGTGTTTGTACGCAGTTGATGAACTTGCTGGATTTATCTATGCACTTGCCTGTATTCGTCCGGACAAACTTGATGGAATGACCCCAAAGTCGGTGAAGAAGAATTTGAAGAAAAAAGGATTTGCGGCAAAAATTAATCGGGAGGAAATTGAGCAGGGAATTGAGGAGTTGGGCGTTGACAGAGATGAGCATATTGCTTTGGTGATTGAGGCGATGCAGGGAATAGCAAAAGAACTTGGCTTCCTGTGAGTCTCAGACAAGTACAAGAAGTAGAGACAACGTGCGGTAACCCTCCCACAGTTGCTTTTCAGAACCAGGTGTTCATGCTCTCCAGCGGAGCATGCCACCCTTGACTCTCGGCATCAAAACTTTCTGCTTCGCAGAAAGACCAAGCTTTTGATGCCTCCGAGACATTCTGAAAAGCATCTTGCGCTCGACCACACGTTGCCTCCACTCCTTGTTTGAACAGTATGCCTTCGACCGAAAGACGGCTTTAAGGTATAATTAGAAATGAGATTGGTAGTATTCTAAAATGCAGATTCATATTAAAGCGACGCGGCTTGAGCTAACTCCTATAATTGAGAAATATATTGAGCGGAAAATAGGAGGGTTACAGCGTTTTGTAAAACGATTTGAGAAAGAGCGTCAAGTGCATATTTTTTTTGAGATTGCCCGGACGACGCGGCATCATAAGAGTGGCAACGTTTTTTATGCAGAGGCGACAGTAGATTTACCGGGGGAGACAATACGGGCAGAGCACCACGACGCAGATATCCGCGCTGCGATTGATAGTATTAAAAATCTTTTGAGTCGGGACATACGGAAATACAAGGAGAAAAAAGTGGAATACAGACGAAGCGTAAAAAAGTGATGAAACTGAGCCAAGAGTTACCACAGTTTGAGAATAAACCGGTATTGCTTCTTGTCTGCGGATGGCAGAGTGGGAAAATATTCTACGCCTTGAACGGAGAGATTGTACTGGTTCAAGAAATTGACGTGCCGGACCATCACTACTCGGACAGGGAAGGACATTTTAAAATGCGTACGCGAGGAATAGTCCAGTCCGGCTCGGTGTATGAGCAGAAGAAGGAACATATCCGAAAAGAGTTTCTTGGAGAATACGTGAGTTCTATTGATAATGCCGTAAAGAAATACAATGCGAAGGAGCTTTATCTTTTTTCCCCACCGGAAGGCATGCACGACTTGCAAGACGTGCTTCCTCCTCGTTTCAGGAGACGCGTACGAGGGCGTTATTCCGGTAACTACATTCATCACAAGCCGGATAAAATTGTAGCGCTTATTAAAGACAAAAAACTGAAACCGGTTCAGCTGATGAGCGAAGAGGCAAAGAAGATTTTAGACAAGATTGACTTTTTCAGACGCTTTCGTTAGTATATCTAGTACGATTTTCAGAAAAGGTCGAGAGACAGATTTTGTAGCAATACTGTATAGATTATGGCTAAAAACAGTGATCATGAATTTCTTGAGTTTGTTGTGAAAGGCATTGTTGATCACCCTGATGATGTTCAGGTTGACCGCAAGGTTGACGAGATGGGTGTTCTGCTTTCACTGAAAGTGAACCAGCAAGACATGGGTCAGGTTGTGGGTCGTCAGGGTTCTACTGCCAAGGCGATTCGTGCTCTGCTTCGTATTGTTGGTATGAAGAACAATGCTCGGGTAAATCTCAAGATTGAGGAACCCGAGGGCAAGGTCGCTCCGGCGCCTGCACCAACCGAAGAGTAACTCTTTATAGAGTTCTATTATATAACTTCCAAACCCCTGCTATACTTATATAGTGGGGGTTTGGCTTATAAAGGGCTTTGTAGAGAAGTTTGGGCGGGTGCTCAAACCTATTACAAAATGTAACTGCGCCTGTGGCTTGTTAATTTTGATATATTTGGCATGAAATTTGACGTAATCACCATATTCCCCGAGGCGTTTGATTCATATCTTCAAACATCGGTGTTAGGGAAAGCGCAGGAGCGCGGGCTTATTGAAGTTAACTTAGTTGATTTGAGAGAATTTACCGAAAGTAAGCATAAGACGGTTGATGACAAACCGTATGGCGGAGGGCCCGGTATGGTATTTATGGTAGAACCGATTTACCGCGCAGTGCAGTTTTTGAAATCTGAAACAAAAAATAAGCGAACAAGAGTTATTCTGTTTTCAATACGGGGAAAAACGTTTAACCAGACAATAGCGAGGCGGTTGAATAAATATGACCATCTCATACTTATCTGCGGGCGGTATGAAGGTGTTGACGAGCGCGTTGCGAGATATATAGCCGATGAGGAAATCTCAATAGGCAGCTACGTGCTGTCCGGAGGCGAGCTACCGGCGCTTGTTGTTATGGAGGCGGTGAGTCGGCACGTGAAAGGCGTACTTGGGAAAGAAGAATCGTTAGAAGAAATAAAGGGTTCATATCCCGTCTATACAAGACCCGAAGCATTTATTACCGACAATGGGCAAACATTAAAAGTGCCGGAAACACTTCTTTCCGGTGACCATAAGAAAATAGGAGAATGGAGAAAGAAATATTTTTGACTTAAATGCTTATTTTGAGTACAATTGGTGAACGTACAAATATATGCAGGATATTGATATTAACGCAGAAGAAACATTGGATGAAGAATTAGCGGCTGAGATGGTTAAAGCAGGCGTGCTTTACAGCCATAAGAAATCGAAAGCTGATCCCAGGATGCGCCCGTTCATTAGTGCGAATCGACATGAAATTGACGTACTGGATATGCAGGCAGTGTTGGAGAGTATTGAGAATGCGTCCACTTTTTTAAAGGAAACGCTCAGCAAAGGCGGTCTTGTGCTTTTTGTAGGCACGGCTCCATCGGTAAGCAAGGCAGTAAAAGATATTGCCGACAAGTTTAATCAGCCGTATGTTACGCATAGGTGGCTGGGGGGTACGCTGACCAACTTTGATGTAATACGGAAGAGGATAGATTATTACATAGGCCTTAAAGAGAAGCAGACGAAAGGAGAGTTTGAGAAATATACCAAAAAGGAACAGGTAAAGTTCTCTGATGAGATTGCAAAACTGTCACAGCGTTTTGAGGGGTTGGTGAAGCTTGAATGCTTGCCTGACGCGATTTTTGTAGTAGATGCAGGAGCACATACGGCCGTTGTAAAAGAGGCGAACAGTATTGGTATTCCTGTGGCGGCAGTAATTGACAGTGATGATAATCCTGAGTTGATAACACACCCGCTCATTGCCAATGACCATGCAAAATCAAGCGTGGAATGGGTGATAAATCGTGTCAACAAAAAGCTTCGCACCGTACAAAAAAAGAGTGTGCGCAAGGAGAAAGAGAAAGAAGAGGTATAATATAAACATGAACAAAAAAGATATACAGAGATTAAGAGACGCTACCGGCGCCGGCGTGATGGATTGCAAAAAGGCACTGGAGAAAAGTGACGGCGATTTTGATAAGGCGGTTGCTATTGTCCGCGAACATGGAATGGTAATTGCAGAGAAGAAAGGCAGTCGAAAGACGGGTGCCGGTATTTTGGAGACGTACATTCACAACAATAGAGTCGGAGTTCTTTTGGAGTTGAGGTCTGAAACTGACTTTGCCGTACGCTCCGAACCGTTTCGTGAATTGGTTCACGAGCTTACAATGCAAATTGCAGCTATGGGACCAGAGGATATTGATGAACTTCTTAAGCAGCCTTATATTAAAGATGAATCAATAGTAATTGCTGAATTGGTTAAACAGACCGTAGCAAGGGTAGGAGAGAATATTGAAATAGAACGGTTCTGCAGATATGAACTTTAATTTTATTCTTGATCTCGTTATTATGTTGAGCTTGGGCACGGTACTTTTTTTAATTGCTCGTGTACTGCCTCGCATTAATGACGAAGAATATGAGCCGGAGCTGAAAACATCTTTAGTACTGGTCTGCTTGGAAAAAGCAGACGTGCGGGTTAAAATGTTTACTGAGAAGTTTCTGAGGCGTACAAGAGTGGTTATTATGAAATTTGATAATTCATTAAGCGAGAGATTGAGAAGTTTTAAGAAAGATTCTGATAAGAATGGAGGACTTTCGCTGGTAATAGGAGAGAAGAAGGAAAAGGAAGAACAGGAGCAATAGATGCGCCGGTGGCAGAGCGGTCAATTGCACGGGTCTGTAAAACCCGCGCCTATAAGGCTACGCAGGTTCGAATCCTGCCCGGCGCACATATTCTTTACTTTTTCAGAAACTGTGCTATAATGCTTACAGTGAGTGCTGAGAATTCTTTTGTCCGCCTTAGGCGGAACAGAGGATTCCCTCTAACCACCCCGCCAGTCCTTGGACTGGCGGGGGTTTTGATGTTTACAGATAGTACGTTATAATGTGGACGTACAGTATTTGGGTCGTGTAAGCGGCCACGGTAGAGCACTCACTCATGAAAATGTTGGAGGTCACCTCCGTGGCCGCTTACACGGCCTGAATCTATATTTGTATATATGAAATCATTTTTTTCTAAGCTGTTTGTTGACAAAGATCTTAAGCAGTCGCAAAAAATCATTGCGCTTATAAACGAGAAGGAATCTCATTTCCAGAAGCTTTCTTCTGAAGAGCTGAATTCAACGTCCAAGAAGCTCGAAAAGCAAGTACGGGACGGAGAATCACTTGACGATATATTACCTGAGGCGTTTGCGCTTGTTAGGGAAACAAGCCGTCGTACACTGGACCAGCAGCATTATGATGTGCAGTTGGTTGGTGGACTTGTTCTTCATGAAGGAAAAATAACCGAGATGCTTACCGGTGAAGGCAAGACGCTTGCCGCAACGCTCCCCGTATATCTAAACGCCCTTTCAAAGAAAGGTGTACATGTTGTGACAGTAAACGAGTACCTCGCCAGAAGAGATACTGTTTGGATGGGACAGATATATCACGCACTTGGACTTTCGATTGCATGCCTGGTTCACGAAGGCGCATATCAATACGACCCCGAATACATTGTCCAAGACCTTGAGGTTCTGGATAAAGAGCGTGACGAGAAAGGCGGATTTAAGGTGGTTGATAAATTTATGCGCCCAATCTCGCGTAAAGAAGCATATAACGCGGATATTACATATGGGACTAATCATGAGTTTGGTTTTGACTATCTGCGGGACAATTTAGCCGCTCGTTTGGAAGATAGGGTACAGCGCGGGCACCATTATGTGATTATTGATGAGGTTGACAGTATCTTAATTGATGAGGCAAGGACGCCGCTTATTATCTCCGCGCCCGACCAGCAGTCAAGCGAGTATTATAAACTGTTCGCACGAGTTATGAATAGCTTGGAACGCGAGAGCGATTATGAAGTTGACGAGAAAAGGAGAACGGTGAGTATTACCGATGAAGGTATTGAGAAAGTTGAAAAGACGACGAATGTTACAAATCTCTTTGCTCCCGAAAATGCGCGACTGGTGCACTATATGAACGAGAGCTTGAAGGCAAAGGCGCTTTTTCAAAAAGACAAGGACTATGTTGTGAAGGACAAAGAGGTGATAATCGTTGACCAGTTTACCGGGCGGATGCTGCATGGACGGCGTTATTCAGAAGGACTGCATCAGGCGATTGAGGCAAAGGAAAATGTTCCTGTGCAACAGGAGAACAGGACATATGCTCAAATCACAATTCAGAACTACTTCCGGTTCTATGAAAAAGTTGCCGGAATGACCGGTACTGCGCAGACCTCTGCCGAGGAATTTCACAAGGTTTACGAATTGGAAGTCATAAGCGTCCCGCCAAACAAACCGGTTATTCGAGAGGATATGCCGGACGTGATTTATAAAACAAAAGAAGCAAAATATAAAGCAGTTGTTCAGGACGTAAAACGCCGGCATGAGCAAGGCCAACCGGTTCTTTTAGGCACGGCATCAATTGAGCATAATGAGATAATCTCTTCGTATCTTCAGCGTGCCGGGGTACCTTACGAAATACTGAATGCGAAAAATAACGAGCGGGAAGGAGAAATTATCGCACAGGCGGGCAGGTCAGGCGCAGTAACCGTTGCGACAAACATGGCAGGACGCGGAGTTGATATAGTGCTCGGGGGAAATCCGCCGGATCAAGAAAATGCAGAACGTGTAAAACAGGCCGGTGGACTGCACGTTATCGGTACCGAACGGCATGAGGCGCGCAGGATTGATAACCAGCTTCGCGGACGTTCGGGGAGGCAAGGCGATGCGGGCTCAAGCCAGTTCTTCCTATCGCTTGAAGACGATCTTCTTCGCATTTTCGGCGGTGAGCGCATCAGCAATATTATGGAGACGTTTAATGTTCCGGAAGATATGCCGATAGAATCAGGGCTTGTTTCAAAAGCAGTGAATCAGGCACAGCAAAAGGTTGAGGGAATGAATCTGGATATCCGCCGCCACCTTCTTGATTTTGACGACGTATTGAATCGCCAGAGGAACTATATTTATAAACGTCGTATTTTATTTCTTGAATCAGGCAAAAAAAATAAGCTCCAACCGATAATAAAAAAGGCCGTGTCAAATTATGCGGACTATGCGATTCAAGCATTTGAGGGAGAGATAAAGGAATTAAGAGAAAAAAGAGAGGACGAGAAAGAGGTTAAAAAAAGAGAGGAAGTTATTAAGAAACTTAAGGAAAGCGCTGCGAAAATTCCTGAATCAATTGAACCGGAACGCTCCGAAGTTATCGGTCAGCACATAACAAAAATACTTGACGCACTCTGGGTTGACCACCTTGATAATCTTCAGTCGCTCCGTGAATCGGTTAATATTCGGGCGTACGCTCAACATGAGCCGCTTGTGGAATATCGAAAGGAAGCGCACATCTTATTTCAGCAATTAGACCAACGTTTTGATGAGCTTATTTTCAAAACCATTTTCCCGATTTTTGAGGTAGATATAGAGAAAATTAAAGCGCACGCGAAAGCGGTTGAAAAATCACATACGGTTCAACATATACATGGCGCCGATGGCAAAAAAGTAGGCAGGAACGACCCTTGCCCGTGCGGAGCAAAGAAGTCTGACGGACGCCCGATGAAGTACAAGCACTGTCACGGTAAGGGTGTTTAGTGCTCAGATAATAGAAAAAGCCCAACTCGTAAACGAGTTGGGCTTCAGGATCTTTTTCGCTAGGTGCCTTGCAGCTCCGGCGGCTCTTCATAAGAGAACTCTTCCTCAGCCCGGTAATAGACGCAGACTTCATATATTCCGCTATCTTTATTCGCACTATCAGGCTCGCTTAACCATTCTTCTGTGATTTTTACATCACTAGGTGAAAGAGAATATTGATTAAGAAAAGCTATTGCTCTGCGTCTTGCTTTTCTGATTCTATCAAAACCTTCTACTGCACCGCAGAACTCTTTTAAAAACCATTTCATTTGTAGCTCCTTTTGGATTATTCGTGGATTTAATGTTCTGATGCTGAGATTAATACATAATATGCTAATTGTCAAGTCAAAAAACCACATGATATTTCCTTTGTTGGTATTGGAAAAAGCTTATAATATAAAAAGTGTTATGGAGTGAATCTTGCCTAAATCGGGAAATAAGAGTAATAATTGGAGTATGGCAAAAAAGTTGAAAATAGCGGTTCTAATGGGCGGTCCATCAACAGAGTATGAGGTGTCGTTGAATACGGGGAAAAATGTGCTGGCAAATCTTGAAAGGGGTATTTATGACCCTGAGCCGATAGTTATTAGTAAAGAAGAAAAGTGGGACATACCACCTGAGGAGCTTAGGGATAGAACCGACGTTGCGTTTCTTGCGACGCATGGAAACTATGGTGAAGACGGGACATTGCAGGGCGAACTTGATGTCGCCGGCGTTCCATACACCTGTTCAGACGCGCGCTCAAGCGCTTTGGCGATGAACAAATTCCTTTCATTACAGCTCCTTCGGGATGCCGGATTTACCGTTCCTCCGACGATTCTTCTTAGTAAAACAGAGTGGCTTGTTAACCCCGAGTTGTTAGTGAAGAAAATTGAGTGGTTTGTTAACCCTCCGTATGTGCTTAAACCGAACAGAGGCGGTTCAAGCGTCGGCGTTTTTGTTGTACGAAACGCGTCCGAGCTTCAGAATGTGCTTTCACAACTTTTTGATTCGTATGGAGAAATTATTGTACAACCGTATATAGAAGGAAGGGAAGTAACATGCGGCGTGCTTGATTTTGGAATGCCGGGCACGGCATATCCACTGCCTCCGACAGAGATTATTCCTAATCTTGGGCAGTTTTTTGACTATAATTCAAAGTATAAAACTGGTGGGGCTGATGAAATTACACCGGCTCGGCTGGCGGACAGTTGGCTTAAAGAGATTCAAAGAGCCGCAAAAGAAGCACATCTTCTATTTGGCTGTCGCGGTATGTCGCGTACTGATATGATTTTAGGAAAAGACAATAAGTTGTACATACTGGAAATTAATACCATTCCCGGTCTTACAAAAACAAGCCTTGTCCCGAAAGCGGCAATGGCAATAGGTATTTCTTTCCCGGAACTTATAAATAGAATAATCCGAGCATCTCTTAATAGCTACAACTAATGGGAACTCTTTATGTTCTCGCAACGCCGATTGGTAACCTCAGGGATATTTCTTTGAGAGCACTTGATATTTTGAAAGAAGCGGATGTTGTGTTTACTGAGGATACAAGAGTAACAAGAAAACTGCTTTCGCGCTACGGCGTGAGAACACCGGCAAAAAGATACAACGAACACAGTCCCGAGCGAGTTTTTCAAGAGACAAAGAAACGTCTTTTATCCGGAGAAAACATAGTTCTTGTTTCTGATGCCGGAACACCTGGCATTTCTGACCCCGGCGCAAAACTTGTGGCATTTGTGCGTGATAAAGTTCCCAAGGCACGCATTGAAGTCGTGCCCGGCCCATCCGCAGTTACTGCCGCACTTTCAATTTCGGGCATTCCCGCAAACCGGTTTACGTTTGTCGGTTATCCTCCGGCAAAGCGGAAACGAAAAGCGTTTTTTGAGGAACTTAAAGGTATGGGAGTGAAACCGCTTGTGCTCTATGAATCACCGCATCGGTTTCAGAGAACGTTGGATGAGCTTGCACATGTCTTCGGAGAAGGTACAGAAATTTTCATCGCCAGAGAGCTTACGAAGATATACGAAGAACATTTCACGGGGACGGTTGCAGAAGCACGCGAACACTTCTCCGGCGAGCGAGGCAAGGGCGAGTTCGTTTTGCTTATGCCGTGACCTTAAAATGTTGATATTCAACATCAACATTTTTTATTTGCTACAATTGGCGTATGGCAAAACGTTTATTGAGTATCATGGGGGCAGTCGGCGGACTGCTCTTTATTACTCCTTTTGCTCCCTTTATTGCATTGGCGATTATATTAGAGGACGGGTTTCCTGTATTGGTGAGACTTGACAGAATAAGCGAAGGGAAGATGATACGGGTATACAAATTTCGCTCAATGGTTAAGGGCGCTCATAAAATGAAGAAGGACCTGCTCCAATATAATGAACGGAGCGACGGTCCGTTTTTTAAAATCAAGAATGACCCGCGGTTTACGAAAGTAGGAAAATTTTTGCGGAAACTGCGGGTAGATGAGTTTCCGCAGTTTTTGAATGTTTTGAAAGGGGAGTTGTCGCTTGTGGGGCCGAGACCACACGAGCCCGAAGAAGTTGCCCAGTATCCGGCGGAGTTTCGGAAAATCGCTTCAGCAAAAGCAGGGGTTACGGGGCTTTCACAGGTAAGCGGCGCTTCCGGACTTTCTTTTGAAAAAGAGCTGGAGTTTGACCTCTATTATGTGGAGCATCAGTCGTTGTGGTTTGATATCAAGATTCTTTTTCGCTCGGTCTGGGTTTTCTTTTCTGACCCGACTGGGGTCTAAAAGAAATAAGCAATTCTCTTCCCGCAAGTGACTGCTCTCTACTCACTCAACGACCTCTCCAAGAGACTGTCTCCGGGCCGACAGCCAAGTCTTTAGTCTCATGAAGATGTGTTGGGCTCGCTCCAGTATACTGCGAGAGGATTGGTTATTTCTTTTTTGTATAAAGGAGGAGTGATATGAAGAGAGAGGAGTATATTTATACTCCTTTATAAAAATAGTCCCTTCTGCTTTAATGAAGATGCGATGAAGGTTGCTATTCTTCATGATTATTTGAATCAGTTTGGGGGCGCGGAGCGTGTACTGCAGGCGATTATTGAACTCTTTCCGGATGCGGACCTTTATACCCTGCTTTATGACGAGCGCAAGACGCTTGGTTTTTTTAAGAAAAACCTTAAGAAAACAAGTTTGTTGGATAACAAGCTTGTGAGAGGCCGACACCGAATGTTTATTCCGCTTATGCCTATTGTTACGAACCTCCTTCGGTCTAAAGAGAAATATGACTTAATAGTTTCTTCAACTGCCGGTTATGGAAAAGGAATAAACATTAAAGCGCCGTTTCATATCAGTTACTGCCATTCGCCGCTTAGATACGCATGGGAAATTGATTATCTAAAAGAACTGCCTTTTGCTCCATGGCAGTTAAGCCAGTTTTTCGTGCACCCAATAGCCGGAGCACTGCGGAGGTGGGATAAAAAAGCATCGGAACGGGTCAATATCTTTATTGCAAACTCTGCATTTATTGCAAACAAAATCAGTGCGTACTACGGACGGGAGGCACAGGTGATTTATCCGCCCGTTGACACAAGTATTTTTTACACCGAGCCGCGTTCGGTTGACGATTCCGACGGCTATTATCTAATGGCAGGCAGATTGCTCTATTACAAACTTTTTAATCTTGGCATAGAAGCGTTCAATCGTCTTAGAAAACCACTCAAAATTATTGGCTCGGGGCCGGAAGGAAAAAAACTGAGGCAGTTAGCCGGTCCTAATATTGAATTTCTTCCTTATGTCACCGACGCGGAGCTAAGGTCGCTTTATAACAACGCCAGGGCGTTTATTTTTCCGCAGATTGAGGATTTTGGACTGGTTGCCGCTGAGGCGCAGGCATGCGGTCTTCCAGTTATTGCTTATAATGCTGGCGGCGCCAAAGAGATAGTTGAAGACGGCAAAACAGGTCTTCTATTTGATGAACAGACACCCGAGTCACTTATCAAAGCAGTAAGGGTATTTGAGCACACCAATTTTGACAATAATTATATTACAGAGAAAGCGGAGCGGTTTTCTAAAAATACGTTTCAGGAGAATATTCGTCGGATTGTAATAGAGAACGGATTTAAAATTTAAGCAAAAGATGACACAGAAAGTACCACGAAAAAATATAGGACCGGTTTTGGTTGATGTAAAGCGGCCTGATTTTAATTACCGGGCGTCTGCTAAGTTTGCCAATGTTAATCTTAGAAGCATTCCTCAGCCGGAGACGTCCCGAACTCCCAACATAAAGAAATGGGCGCGGCGATGCCTTGCGCTCACACTTGTCCTTTTTATTGTCGCCGGTTTAACACTCGTCTTTTATTTTGGAAGCACGAAGACAACTCTTGAAAAACAAGGAGAGATAGTTTCAAGCAATATATTTTATTCACTTGAGGCGATTAGGGACTTTCAGCCTGATGAAGCCAGCGCTTCACTGGAAAAAAGCGGGCAGGAACTTTCAAAGATTAGCGAGTCATTCAGCGCCGCCTTTAATTTCCTGCCGGTGCTCAAGGAGATAGGAGGTTTTTTGAAACAACTCACCGTATTTAACGTTGATTTACTTAGATTATCCAATTTGCTTTCACATCTGCAAAGCACCGGGTTTTCAAACTTTTACAGTAACGGGGGAGAGCTTATAGATAATCTTACACAGCTTAAGCAATTGGTGGGCACGGTGCAAAAAGAGGTTGAGGATTTGCGGAACTCGGTAGCTTCATTGCAAAAAATTTCATATTTCAGTCGTTTTGAACAGCTTATTGAGGAGAATTACCTAAATTATAGTAGTGATTTGTATGCGCTGAACGATTTTCTGGACGGATTGCTGGCGCTACTTGATACATCTCAGGAAAAACATCTTTTACTGCTTTTCCAAAACTCTTCCGAGATAAGGCCTGCTGGCGGATTTCTTGGAAGCTATGGTGATGTAGTAATTCGCGGAGGGCAGATGGAAAACCTAATTGTGCAGGACATCTATTGGCCGGACCATGAAATGAACGTTACGGAAAAATTTATTCCGCCTGAGCCGCTCCAGCGTACTACTAAGGACTGGGGCGCCCGCGACGCGAACTGGTTTTTTGATTTTCCTGCATCGGCGCAGGCAGTAACGACACTTCTGGAGTCGTCAAAGATTTACAAAGAACATAATATAACTTTTGAAGGAGTAATCGCAGTCAATATTAATGTTTTAGAAACTATTCTTGAAGTTACGGGGCCTATACTACTTGAAGAGTACGACATAGAAATAAATGCTGAAAACTTTTTATCAGAACTCCAGCGTGAGGTGGAGATGGGACGTGATAAACAGGCGGGCGATAATCCAAAACGTATTTTATCCGTACTTGCTCCGCGCCTCATCGAAAAATTAAACAACTTCTCCTTAGAGACGACGCGTGAGTTTATAGAGAAACTCGGTTCTCATATGGCGAAGAAGGATATTATGGTTTTTATGAATGACAAACGTATGGCCCATTCGCTTCAGCGATTTGGAGCGGACGGTAGTATATATGACCTTCCGAGTTCGTTCTCCGGGAGTTATCTCGCGGTTGTAAATGCGAATATTGCGGGCGGGAAAAGCGACGCGTTTGTGGAGCAGGTAATTGACGTATGGATTGATGTCGGAACCGACGGTGGGACTATAAGCGACGTGGCAGTGAAACGGATACATTCGGGAGAGAATGAGAAAGATTGGTGGTATCAAGAAGATAACAAGGACTATATTAAAATATTTACTAATCCGGACTCAAATTTAATCTTTATGAAAGGCAATGATATAAGAAGAAAAATAACGCATGACTATGACGATACGTACAGCACTTATGATATTCTTGCCGCTATTGAAGAAACGAAGGTGTTTTTAAGTAATTACGATGCATGGATGACAGATGAGTTTGGTAAGCAGGTATTTGCGACATGGCTTATTACTCCTGCGGGAGAAAAACGAGAGCTTAATATCAGATATGAGACACAGGCCAGTGGTAATATTATGCTTACATCCGGCAAAACATTCCAGTTTATTTTTGATAGACAGTCGGGAGCACACACCAGTTTGCGGGTAACAGTAAGCGCACCCCTTGGTTATATATGGGCGGAGTCGGAATCTCCTGTCTTCGTATACGAAACAGATAATCCGGACAAACGGGAAATTTTTACACTTACTTTAGAACGGCAATTTGATGAAGAATTTATTGAAGCACGTTAGGAATTTTTGCATTATTGCTCACATTGACCACGGCAAGAGCACGCTTGCCGATAGATTTCTGGAGCTTACAGGAACGGTTGAAACACGCAAGATGAAGGCGCAGTATCTGGACCAGCTTGAACTTGAGCGGGAACGGGGAATTACAATTAAGATGGCGCCTGTCCGTATGATTTATCCTATCAATCAAGTTGAGTATGTACTCAATTTGATTGATACTCCCGGACATTCTGATTTTTCATACGAGGTTTCTCGTGCCCTTGCGGCAGTTGAAGGCGCAATTCTTTTAGTTGACGGCACACAGGGAATTCAGGCCCAGACGCTTGCTAATTTGAGAGCGGCGCAAGAAGCGGGGTTAACCATTGTTGGAGCAGTTAATAAAATTGATTTATTAAGACCTGATAATTGCAACGATAACGACGATAGATTAAATAAAGTAATTTATGAAATGGTGAAACTTTTGCATGTTCCTGAGAACGAAATCTATCTAGTTTCAGCAAAAACAGGAGAGGGAGTAGAAGACTTACTGAACGGCGTGATAGACCGAGTTCTGCCGCCTACGGCATATAGTAGAGATGAACAGCCAAGAGCGCTTGTTTTTGACTCTTTTTATGATGCTCATAAGGGAATAATCGCAAGCGTAAGGGTATTTAGCGGTGAGTTTATAACCAGTAAAAAGGCAATGTTTATTGCAACAAACCAGCAGTTTAAAATTAAAGAACTGGGATACTTTGTCCCGGAATTAACAACAGCACATGCGCTTTCAAACGGTGATATCGGTTATATTGCGACCGGCATTAAAGACCCAAAGCAGGTGAATACAGGAGATACAATAGCCGAATTTAAAATTAAACCACTGGAAGGATATAAAGAGCCAAATCCGGTTGTGTTTGTGTCGTTTTATCCTGAAGATGGCAGTGATTATGAAGCATTAAACCAGGGCTTACGAAAACTAAAGCTCAATGACTCATCGCTTAGTATAGAATATGATCGGAGTAATGTTTTGGGAAAAGGATTTAAGGTGGGATTTTTAGGCAAGCTTCATTATGAAATTGCGGCAGAACGATTACTGCAGGAGTTTGGTATAGAAACGGTGCATACGATGCCTTCCGTACTTTATCGCATAAAGACATCAAAGGGATGGAGCGAGATTGTGCGCCCCGAAGATTCACCGGCAGATGCGGACGAGATTTGGGAGCCGATGGTCAGTATGGAGGTTGTACTGCCGTCCGGATATATGAACGCCTTGCTGGCTGTCGCGCGTCAATTTCGAATGCGTGATATTTCCACCGACATCGTTGGAGAAAACGTAAAGATAACGGCGCGAATGCCTCTCGCCGAACTCATTAGTGATTTTGATGATGTGCTTAAATCCCTGAGCAAGGGATACGGTTCGTTTAGTTATGAATGTGAAGAGTATGAACGGGCCGATGTCGTGAAAGTTGATATACTTGTTTCAGGCGAGCAGGTGCCGGGCATGAGCCGGTTTTTTCCTCGAGAGACAGCTTTGCAAGAAGCTCGAAAAATGGCAAAACGATTACGGACACTCTTGCCGCGGAAGCAGTATGTACAGCCGGTTCAGGCAACTGTGAATGGCAGGGTGGTAGCGAGAGAAAACATTCCGGCGTTTCGTAAAAATGTAACGGGACATCTCTACGGCGGCGATAGGACGAGAAAGATGAAGTTATGGAAAAAACAAAAGCGCGGCAAAAAGAAATTAGAGCAACTTGGACAGATGAGAATAGATGCTAAGGTCTTTAAGGAATTGCTGAAGAAGTAACATCTCCTTTATAATAAAACTATGAATATTTGGAAAACAATTGTCTTTATTCTTATTCTTGTGGCGCTTGGGGTAGGTATCTATAATTTGAAAGTTGAGAATAACAACCTTGAAACTAAAATAAACCAGTTTGCCGCAACATTTTGGGAATTGGAAAGTGAGAATGAGTCATTATTGGAGAAAATAGCGTATTTTAGGAATCCTGAGAATCTTTTGAAAGAACTGAAATCGCAGTTTAACTATCGTGAAGATGGCGAAGAAATGATTATTATAGTGCCGAAGGATAGTAGTAATCAGTAATTAGTGATCAGGCCCTAGTTACCAGTTACTCCGCCAGCTGGCGGATTACTATTTACTATTCTATCTTGACATTCCGCGCTTTCCCTCTATACTAAATGGTGTCACTATAATAGTGGCGCTAAAGCTGTTGGTGATATGTTTGAGTGTTCTTTAAAAATAAAAAAGAATAAGTATTTGAGTATTTTTTAGTTGTCCCAATATATTTTTTTTCGAGGATTTGATCCTGGTCCAGGGTGAACGCTGGCGATGTGGATAAGGCATGCAAGTCGAACGATCTGTCTTCGGGCAGATAGTGGCGAACGAGCTAGTAACACCTTAGTACCTACCTCTATCACGGGCATAATTCGTCGAAAGGCGAACTAATTCCCGATGGTCTCCGACCTTGCGTCGGAGTAAAGGTTTCTTTTTGGTTTCCGGATAGAGATGGGCTTAGGTCCGATCAGCTTGTTGGTAGGGTAATGGCCTACCAAGGCTATGACCGGTAGGGGGGGTGAGAGCCCGATCCCCAGCGGCGGCACTGAGACACGGGCCGTACGTCTACGGATGGCAGCAGTCGAGAATCTTCCACAATGGGCGAAAGCCTGATGGAGCGACATCGCGTGCAGGATGACACTCTTCGGAGCGTAAACTGCTTTTCTATGGGAAAAAACTTCGATGTAATGTCGGAGCTGATGGTACCTTAGGAATAAGGGGTGGCAAACTTCGTGCCAGCAGCAGCGGTAATACGAAGACCTCAAGCGTTACCCGAATTTATTGGGCGTAAAGCGCGCGTAGGAGGCTCGGTAAGTTTATTGTTAAATCTCACCGCTCAACGGTGAAACTGCAATGAAAACTGCCGGGCTAGAGGACGTTAGAGGCCAGTGGAACACACGGTGTAGGGGTGAAATCCGTTGATATCGTGTGGAACACCAAAGGCGAAGGCATCTGGCTGGGGCGTTCCTGACTCTAAGGCGCGAAAGCGTGGGTAGCGAAGAGGATTAGATACCCTCGTAGTCCACGCCGTAAACGATGTCCACTAGCCGTTTCGAGTATCGACCCTCGAGGTGGCGAAGCTAACGCGTTAAGTGGACCGCCTGGGAAGTACGGCCGCAAGGCTAAAACTCAAAGGAATAGACGGGGACTCGCACAAGCGGTGGAGCATGTGGTTCAATTCGACACTAAGCGAGAAACCTCACCAGGGCTTGACATCTTAATGGAAAGCCGACAGAAACGTTGGCCTTCTTTCTTAAGACCGTTAAGACAGGTGCTGCATGGTTGTCGTCAGCTCGTGTCGTGAGACGTTCCCTTAAGTGGGGTAACGAGCGCAACCCTTGTCCTGTGTTATATGTGTCACAGGAGACTGCCGTGTTATACACGGAGGAAGGCGAGGATGACGCCAAATCAGCATGGCCCTTATGCCCTGGGCTACACACATGCTACAATGGCCGGTACAACGGGTTGCCAAGCCGTAAGGCGGAGCTAATCCTTCAACATCGGTCTCAGTTCGGATTGAGGGCTGAAACTCGCCCTCATGAAGTCGGAATCGCTAGTAATCGCGGATCAGAATGCCGCGGTGAATACGTTCTCGAGTCCTGTACTCACCGCCCGTCACACCAAGGGAGCCGGGAGTAGGTGAAGCCCGCCTTAGGGCGGGTTAGTCTAAGTTCGGTGACATGGGTGAAGTCGTAACAAGGCACGCGTAGCGGAAGCTGTGCGTGGATTAATTACATTTCGTTTTAAGAGTCGATCTGTCCAGTGATTTGCGCTGGCAGGGGTGTTGGTCGAGGAGTCAGAGCACATAATGCAATTATGTGCTTGACCGAGCACTAAAGATTGGTGCTTTGGCCCTAACTCTCGACTGGCTTCACTTCGTTTCGCTAGACACGGATTTATACGGATTTGGACGGATATATACGGATTCAATTATCCGCACTAATCCGTTGTATCAGTATTAATCCGTGTAAAAGCGAGCGGAGCAAGGTCATTGGGGCAACTAAAAAGATACTTAAATTAAAGCGAGTAGCCGGTGAACATGTTATAATAATTCACATGACCGAGCAGAAAACAATTCTTTTAGTAGAAGACGAGCCATTACTTTCCGCTCTTCTTAAACAGCGTATTGAGAAGGATGGTTTTGCAGTACTTCTTGCAAAAAACGGCGAGGAAGCGCCTACTATATTGCGGGAACATAAACCAAACCTTATTTTATTGGATATTATTTTACCTAAAGTTTCCGGGTTTGAGTTTATGGAAAAGATACGTGAGGACCCTCAGTTTGAACGAGTTCCGATTATCATAACCTCCAATCTTGGACAGGAGAGCGATATCAAAAAAGGCAAAGATCTGGGCGCTGTCGGTTATTTTGTGAAAGCGCATGTTTCTATTGAAGACCTTGTAACAGAGGTGAAGAATTATTTCCAAAAAGGCGCAGTTGTTTCATAAGGGCTGTGGATAAGTAAATCATAGAGGTATTTATTGTGTATAATTAGAATAAGAGGATGAGAAAAGGTTTTACTTTAATTGAGCTGTTAATTGTTATTGCGATTTTAGCGGTACTCGCAACGGCGGTAACGCTTATTTTAAATCCGGCAGAGCTACTCAGGCAGGGGAGAGACGCGACTCGACTTTCTGACTTAGCCGCAATTCATAGTGCACTTGCGCTCTATTTAGCTGATGTACAAAGTTTTACATGGACGAGTACTATCAAATGTACATATGACGGTAGTGATACTATCACTTTAGGCAGCTGTAGCGGTAATGTTAATGCCAGTACTACCGTTGACAGCACCGGGTGGGTGAATGTTGATTTTGAAGATATATCAGGCGGTTCACCGCTTTCACGGTTGCCGATTGATCCGGTCAATGATGCTAGTAATTTCTATGTGTTTGCCAGAGCTACCTCAACATATGAAATAAATGCAGCTATGGAAAGTGAGCGCTATACAAATGGCGGAGGGAGCGACGTTGAATCAACCGACGGAGGAAGTAGCGGTATCTGGTACGAAATAGGCAACGATCCGGGTTTGGATTTGTAACCCTAAAATTTTTCTCAAAAAAAGTCCCCCGCAAGGGGGTTTTTCGTTATAATAAGAATAATGGTAGTCATATTTTCGTTGGGTGTTTTGATATCCGTATTTGTTTTGCAGTTGGTTTGCTTGAAAGTTCGTTTTGATGTGAAGCGCGTGATACAAATTCTACTCTTGGTATCGGTGTTTCTCATTGTTGCGTATTTTGCGTACCTTGTTGTGTCGCAGTATATAATCTGGCAAAATGCCGGTCCACCCTCAGTTTATTTAGTTCCTCCGTATCAGAGCATTTTGTATGTTATCAATTACCAATTCATTCGGTTTGGTCTGTACTATCTGCTTTCGCTTGGCGCCGCGCTTCTTTTTTTGAGTGCGGCTCGGTGGTTAAACCGCAGATTTGATTATCGGTTTTTTGAAACGGAGGAGCCATACTTTGGAGCGCTCTCAATATTTTTACTTGGTAATCCTGAGTGGAACTATGCCTGGATATACTACATTGTTGCAATTCTTTTTATCGCGTCCCTGGTTACCGGTTACCAGTTACTAATTACGAGAGAAAACCGTAGGTTTTCTCTCTGCTGGCTGTGGTTTCCGCTCGCGATTTTGGTTATACTTGTAAATAGCTTATAGCTTTTAGCTTCATTAGCTTGTTAGCTTCCCAACCGAACCAAACAGACTAATAAAGCTAATAAAGCTAGTGAAGCTATCTAAGCTAGTTGTTATGATAACTCTCTCACCACAGCGATTAAAACAAATTCTCGTTACTGCGGGCGTTGTTGACGGCAGTACACTTGATACCGTTAATCAGGAAGCTGAACGGCGAAAACAAAATCCTATTGACCTGCTTATATCCCGAGGGGTGATGAGCAAGGATTATTTTTATCTGGTTCTGGCGAAGGCGCTTAATGTTGAGCGAGTGAATTTAGGAACAGTTGCAATTGATGAACAAGCGCTTGGGCTTGTTCCGGAAGGCGTCGCCCGCCAGCGGCATGTGGTAGTATTCGGCAAAAACCAGGACGGGTCGTATAACGTTGCAATGGAGAATCCGACTGATCTTGAAACGATTAACTTTCTCACTCTTTGTTTGAGCGCTCCGGTGAGGCCATTCCTGGCGACGGATGAGGATTTGGACAGAGGATATTCTTTGTTTGGGCGTAAACTGGCGCAGGATTTCAAGCAAATCATTGAAAAAAGCATCAAAGAATCTCTCCGTTCCAAAGCAAAGGGCATTGAAGAAGCGGCGCAGGATGTGCCGATTGTCGCGCTTGTTGACAATCTGCTTGCTTATGCAATATCCTCACGCGCTTCGGATATCCATTTTGAAATACTGGATGATGCCGTGTTAATTCGTTTTAGAATTGACGGTATTTTGCATGAGATTGTAAGGATGCCGGAGCAGGTCCATTCGGCGGTGGTGGCTCGTATCAAGATACTTTCGAGATTAAGAATAGACGAACATTCCAAACCTCAAGATGGGCGTTTCCGCTACAAGGTAGGGGACAAATTAATTGATGTGCGTGTATCAGTTATGCCAACCTTTTATGGTGAGAAAGTCGAGCTGAGATTGCTGGACGCGGCCCAGAAACCGCTCTCACTGGAAGAATTAGGCATGCTTGAGGACACGGCGAAACTGGTAAGAGAAGCAATTGCCAAAAGCTATGGTATGGTGTTGATGTGCGGTCCGACTGGTAGCGGTAAAACTACGACGTTATACTCTATTATGAATATTCTTAATCGTCCGGAGGTGAATATTGTGACTATTGAGGACCCTATTGAATATGATATGCGATATATAAACCAGGTTCAGGTTAATCCGGCCGCAGGAATTACTTTTGCCAACGGGCTTAGGTCAATTCTCCGGCAGGATCCCAATATTATTATGGTCGGCGAGATACGAGACAGCGACACGGCCGGTATATCGGTGCAGTCGGCGCTTACGGGACATCTTGTTTTATCAAGTTTGCACACTAACGATTCTCCTACGGCAGTTCCGCGATTGATGGATATGCAGGTGCAGTCGTTTCTGGTGTCAGCAGTATTGAATGCGGTAACTTCTCAACGCTTGGTTCGGAAGGTTCATGTGGATTGTATTGAATCATATACACCAAATGAAAATGTTTATCGGGTGATACGGGAACAACTCGTGGAGCTTGGAGTTGATGCGTCTACGGCAAAGCTTCCCAAGATACTCTATAGAGGTCGTGGATGTGAAGCGTGCAATAACTTGGGATATATGGGGAGAGTTGGTATTTTTGAAGTGATGGAGATTACGGAGAGTGTGCGGCAGCTTATTATCAGCCCCGATTTCAGCTTGGATAAACTGAAGCGGTTAGCCCGTCAGGAGGGTATGATATCTATGTTTGAAGACGGATTAAGGAAGGTCGAACTTGGTTTAACAACAATAGATGAGGTGTTTAGAGTAATTAGAGAGTAATATGGCACAGTTTCATTACTTAGCGTCACAGAAAGACGGGAAAGTGATAGAGAGTGAAATAGAAGCAGGGAACGTTTCTGACGTATTAAAGTTTCTTACCTCACGCGGGTTGAAGCCGATTAGTGTTAAACCATTAGAACGCGCTAAGGAAGAGCGGTTGGCAATTTTCAAAGGGAGAGTAACCATAGATGACCAGATATTTGTTTTTAGGTACTTGGCGCTGATGCTTCGTATCGGAACTAACCTTTTACAAGCAATCAATATTCTTATTGAGGACTTTGATAAGCCATCCGTAAAGTCATTCTTACTTGAGACGCGTTCTAATTTGGAGCGCGGTATGCCTTTTCATGCGACGTTCGCGAAATATCCGAAGATATTCAGTTCCGTACACATTAATTTAATAAAAGCGGGGGAAGTGTCCGGCAACCTGCAATCCGTGTGTGAAAACATTACAGCGTCGCTTATAAAAGAAAAAGCAATCCGTGACCAGATTAAAAATGCTCTCATATATCCCGCGCTTCTTCTCGGCATCTCGGTATTCATCTTAATATTTCTTGTAACATTTGCACTGCCGAAGATTGCGAACGTGTTTTTGGACAGCGGATTTGAACCACCGGTCTTTTCTAAAATTGTGTTCACTATTGGTCTTTTCATGGGAAAGATTTGGTTTTGGATTTTCGCCGGATTAATTATTGTTTTTGCATTGCTTTTCTACGCTTATCGCACATCGCTGTTTTTCCGAAAGTTAGTGTGGTCAATTTTGACTGATATTCCGATTGTAAGCGAGATTATAAAGAAGCGGTCGCTGCAGCGTTTCTCTGCTACGTTTGCTTCGTTAATCAAGGCGGGTATTCCTATTACGGAGTCGTTGGAGATTACTGCTGACGCTACGGGGAATATTGAACTCAAGAGCGCATTGTTGAGAATTTCGCGCGAGGGCATATCAAAAGGATTGGCGCTTGGTGAAGCATTCAAACGTGAACCGTTTTTCCCGAAGATGGTGGTGAACCTTGTGGCGATTGCCGAAAAAGCGGGTCACGTGGAGAATATACTGGAGACGTTATCGGAGTTCTATACAGGGGAAATAGACAATTCAATCAAGCGTTTAGTTTCACTTTTAGAGCCGCTCTTACTTCTTATTATTGGTTTTGTAATCGGCACTATCGCGCTTGCCATTATCGTGCCTATCTACCAGCTTACAACACAATTTTAAAGACGCTGATAAATGCGGATTGTAGCGGATAGATGCAGATAACCATCCGTATAAATCAGCTTAAATCAGTATAAATCTGTGTCCAAGGCATTCACTTTAATAGAATTACTTATTGTTATTGCTATCGGGATTGTGCTTGCTCTCGGGGGGTTTTTAGGAATCGGTGGATACCGTGACAAGAAAAATCTTGAGTTGTCTCTAAATGAAGTTGCGGCAGTGGTAAGAGGGGCGCGTGATAAGTCCGTTACACAGGAAGACGGTTATCGATGGGGCGTCCGGTTTATAAGTTCCTCTACCGGCTACGATACATATGAGTTATTCCGGGGCGCGACTTACGCAAGCGGTACAACCACCGCGACATACTCGTTTCGGAGAGCTCTTGAATTTTCGGAGCCCTCAAACGACCGATACGCTGATTTACTCTTTGAACCTATAAGCGGGAAAATTGACAACAGAAAAATTATTTCATTGGCTTTGAAAAAAGGAGGATCACGTGCAGGAGATATAATTGTAAATACTGCAGGACTTGTTACACAGCGGATGGAAGACGATATAGTCGGCTATTGGCATCTTGATGAGGGAACAGGTACGAGCACGTATGATGCGTCAGGGAATGATAATACTGGGACGCTTACGAATAGCCCTACGTGGCAGTCAGCATCAAACTGTAGGGCTGGGCAGTGCCTGAGTTTTAACGGGAGCAGTGACTATATTGTTGGGTCAGGTTCCAGTTTAAATTTTCAAAATAAAAAAGAGATAACTTTAGAAGCTTGGTTTAAAATTAATGGGGGCATTGAAAATCATGCAATCATTAATAACGGCTTTAATGTTTATGCTTATCTTATGGATATTGAGTCAGGGAAAGTCCGTTTTGTAATTGATATGGATTGGGGTAGTGGTGGTAAAGATATCTATTCAACTACTAATACGTTAAGGGATAACAAGTGGCATCATGCAGTTTCTGTATTGGAGAGCAGCAGCGCTACGAGTACTATGAAGATTTATATAGATGGTAATTTAGAAACAACCAAAGAGCTTTCATCATACAATATTTCTTTGAGTTCAAATAATTTCGGGATAGGACAAAGACAGTATGGTAGATATTTCAACGGCTTAATAGACGAAGTTCGTATCTACGACCGAGCACTCACTGCTACTGAGATTTCGGAGCACTATAATGACTTGAAATAGCTTCACTGGGTTGTAGCTTCACTAGCTTGTTAGGGTATAATAAAATCAAATAACTAAGTCGATTAAGCTAATGAAGCTAATTAAGCTAACAAAGCTAAAAGCTAATTCTGGCCAATCACTTGTAGAAATTATTATCGCACTTGCGATTGGTGCGCTCCTAATTGGCGCCGCAAGCACGGCAATTGTGATAGTTCTTCGTTCAAGTGCAACAAGTCAGATACAGCAGAGCTCAACAGTGCTTGCTCAAGACGTTATTGAGAAGGCACGCAGTATTGCGCAGGGAAGTTGGGGGAGTATTTATGACCTCTCAAAAGGGTCAAGTACCACATATTATTTTAATACTACAAGCACCCAACTGTTTGTTATTGAAGGTGAGGAGGGGATTGTTGACAACGATATCCGGGCCGGTTTGGTGGGGTACTGGAAATTTGATGAAGCGAGTAGTACAGCCGCATACGACTATTCTGGCAACGGCAATAATGGGGTGCTTCAAAACGAGGTTACAAGAGCAACCTCTACTTGCAAAGTGAGCTACTGCTTGGATTTTGATGGTAATAATGATTATGTTGATGTCGGCAGTATTAGTTTAAGTAGTCCAATAACTTTTTCTGCCTGGATTAACCCGTCGGTTCTTACAAGTAATGACAATCCAGTGGTTTATAACACTACTTATCTTCAAGTTTGGTCGAGCAAAATTCGTTTTGTTGTAAATAATGCTGGTATAACTGACTATTCAATTACTTCAGCAGATACGTGGTACCATGTTGTTGGAACTTATGATAAAGATCTGGCTTCTAATAATATGAAATTATATGTAGATGGAGTATTGAGAGACCAACAGAGCTGGCCTCAGGAGATAACGACCGGATCTTTGTTAATTGGGGCGTATACAGGGCCCCAGCTTTACTTTGACGGCCTCGTCGACGAAGTCCGCATCTACAATCAAGCACTCTCCGCAGATGAAGTAGAACATCTCTATAACTCAACACTCTTTACCCGTTATTTTTATGTGGAGAATGTTAATCGTGACAACAGCGGCGATATCACAGCATCTGGCGGAACAAATGATCCATCAACACAAAAAGTGACAGCAATCTTGGAATGGGAATCCGTGCAGGGTACGTCACAGTTTGCATTATCCGAGTATATTATGAGATGGAGGAACAGGGTGTTCCGCCAGACCGACTGGTCCGGCGGCAGTGGCCAGGAAGGCCCTCTTACTGTTCCGAGCGATAAATACGCAAGCTCGTCTGAAATTAATGTATCAAGTATAGGGACGTTTAGAATAGAAGGACTGTAACTAGCTTAACTAGCTTAATTAGCTTCGTTAGTTAGCTTGTTAGGTGTAACGGCTCTTCGCCAGCCGGCGGAGAGCCGTTTGTTCTCGCCTTGGTTACTATCCGACTGCGAGCATATATTCTATAATGTAATCATATGGATGAACAAAAAGATTTTGGTCAGGTATATGAAGACGATGTATCTCGGCTTGGTGGAGCGATTGAAAAAGCGGAGAAAAGCGGAGAGAAGTTGGAAAAGAAAGAACTTGTTAAAACCTCGCTCAAAGCGATTGCGGAATCAGAGCTTCTTCCGGAATATATGGAAAGCAAAGAAGTGGCGGCAGAAGCCGCGTCTGCCATTGAAACATTACTTAAATTGGTATTGCGCAAAGGGATTGTTGCCGGACTTAAGGAATCAAAGAAATATTCGCCATTTATTCAGGATGCTTTCCATGACGTTCTTGCTGACAAATTGATACCTGAATTAGAGAAAAGAAATCTACTTTAGCAGTCATGCCGTTCCTTATCCAACTTATTCTTGCCGCGCTCATTATTGTAGCGGGTGTTTTTGTCGCATTTGCATGGCTTAGAAACCGAAAACAGAAAATTGTTGAACGGTTAAAAATGAAACTACTACTCCTGCGTTTTTCAAGAGGGAAACAGGAAGGAAAAGATCCTCTTCAGGAGATTGGATTAACCGAGCAGTTGTTTGGGGCGGTCGCCGGCCTTAAGAAACCGGTTGTATTTGAAGTTGCAATTCCTCATATTGGCGAGGAAATTTCTTTTTATGCGGCAGTTCCTGCTCAGATTTATAGCGCCTTTATTCGTCAAGTGCATTCACTCTGGAGCGACGCGCTTGTTGAGGAGGTAGGCGATTACAATATCTTTAACTATACAGGCGCTTCGCTGGGAGGATGGGTAACGTTGAAAGACAGTTATATTTTGCCGGTAAAGACATATAATCAGATGCGCGCCGATACTTTTCAGCCGATTCTTGGCGGCTTGGCAAAAGTTGACGAAATTGGAGAAGGCGGCGCTTTGCAGATTGTTGTGCGTCCACCAACATCTTTTTATAAAAAAGAATTAAAATCAGCGCTGCGGTTGCTCAAAAAAGGTTGGAGCTTAAAAGAAATAAGCGCTCGTTCTCCGATTTCCGGCGTTGTAGAAACAATTTTCGGTGGCTCAAAAAAGAAGGCAGAGCCGGGAGAGATTAGGGTGGACGAAGAAGAGGTGAAGGCGCTTGAAAATAAGCTTGCCAAACCACTCCTTGAGGTAAATCTGAGAGTAATTGCGTCAGCTCCGAATCAAGCCCAAGCCGAATCAATTTTTGATGGTTTGACGGCCGGCTTTTCTCAACTTAATGCTCCTGACCGTAATGAATTTAAAATTGTGAAGTCCAGAAATATTAAAAAGTTAGCCCACCGGTTTTCGTTCCGCGAATTTAATGAAAAACAGAAGATGGTATTAAATACCGAAGAATTGGCAAGTATCTTCCATCTCCCGACGTCATTCACCGAAATTCCAAAGATAAAAATGCTTAAATCCAAACAGCTTTCCTCTCCTGCCTCATTAGTGACCGAAGGCACACCGCTTGGAGAGAGTGTTTATCGTGGAGAGCGAAAGCGTGTATATATTTCGGACGATGACAGACGGCGTCATCTGTATACTATTGGTCAGACCGGCACGGGTAAGTCCACATTACTCATTAATACAGTGTGCAGCGACATTGAACGCGGCAAAGGCGTTAGCGTGATTGACCCGCATGGCGACCTGATTGAACATATTTTAGGGCTTATTCCAAAAAAACGATTTGATGATGTTATTTTATTTGATCCGTCGTCTCTTGAGAGGCCGTTGGGATTGAACATGCTTGAATACGATTTGGAGCGGCCGGAAGAAAAAACATTCATCGTGAATGAAATGGTTGGTATATTTGACAAGCTCTACGATTTGAAAGCAACAGGAGGCCCTATGTTTGAACAGTATATGCGGAATGCGCTCCTCCTGCTTATGGAGGATGCTAAACACGAGCCGGCAACGTTAATGGAAGTGCCGCGCCTGTTCACGGATGCGGATTACAGAGAACGAAAACTCAAACGCATCCAAAATCCTTCGGTGATAGATTTTTGGGAGAAAGAAGCAGTCAAGGCGGGCGGGGAAGCGGCGCTTGCTAATATAACTCCCTATATAACCTCCAAGTTTAATAACTTTATCGCAAACGACTATATGCGAATCATTGTTGGCCAGACAAAGTCCGCTTTTAGTTTTAGACGCGTAATGGATGAAGGAAAGATTTTACTTGTCAATCTTTCCAAGGGGAAGATAGGGGATTTGAACGCCGGTCTTTTGGGTATGATTATAGTTGGCAAGATATTAATGGCTGCGCTTGGGAGAGCGAGCTTGCCGGAGGAACAACGCCGGGACTTTAATCTTGTTATTGACGAGTTTCAGAATTTTACGACCGACTCCATTGCTGTTATTTTATCTGAAGCGAGAAAATATCGGCTCAGTTTAACCATTGCGCATCAGTTTATTGCGCAGTTAACAGAAGAAACAAGAGACGCGGTTTTTGGCAATGTGGGGTCGCTTGCGGTGTTTCGTATTGGCGCGCAGGACGCCGAGTTTGTGATAAAACAGTTTGAGCCGTTTTTGGAAATTGAGGATTTGGTAAACATTGACAACTATAACGCGTATGTCAAATTGCTTGTGAGAGGAGAGACGACTAAACCGTTCAATATTGCAACATTTCCGCCTCCACCATTTGATGTGGGTCGTGCGGCTCAACTTGAAGAGTTGTTAAAGCGGAAGTACGGGGCGCAACGGGAAGAAGTGGAACAGGAGATTCGTCGTCGACTGCGGGCGTAGGAACCGTGAAAGACGAACAGATAAGAAAGCGAATCCTAAAAATATGAAGAAGTTAATTATAGGTAACTGGAAAATGAATCCCCAGACAGCTGATGAAGCACGTGTGCTCGCGCGGCGTGTAGCTGAGGGTATTGCCGATTGTAAAAATGTAGATGTAGTTCTCGCTCCACCTTTCGTATTTCTGTCAGAGGTCAAAGGTCAACTGTCACGGGTGCATCTCGGCGCGCAGAATGTATTCTGGAAAGATACCGGCCCTTACACGGGAGAAGTATCAGTTCAACAACTTAAAAATCTTGGCGTTGAGTATGTGATTATCGGGCACTCGGAGCGCAGACGATTGTTCGGCGAGACAGACGAGATAATAAACAAAAAAGTGAAAGCGGTACTTGAAAATGGACTCACAGCCGTTCTTTGTGTTGGTGAACCTAAGGGGGTGCGAGACAAAGGAATTGATGCCGCGCAAGAGTTTGTTAAAAATCAGCTTAAGGCAGATTTAGCCGAGGTAACCTATAACCTAACACCTAAAACCCAAAACCTCATTATCGCATACGAACCGGTATGGGCTATTGGGACTGGAAACAATGCCGAGCCGGCAGACGCTGCAGCACAATCCCACCGATCCGGTATCCCTTGGCAGTGTTATGATCGGGACGGGTGTTGAAGCTACAGCAGTAAAACGATATTGCGATCAGCGTCTTGAAAACAGGCTCATCGATTTAAGATCCGATCTCGCGGCCAATAAAGAAACCGAGGGATACATGGCGATATTGGAAGCCGCTTTCAGCGAAAACACGGAAAACGGCATAAGCCATATCATGTCGGAATTCTGGAACACCTGGCACGATTTATCAAACAACCCCACGGGCGAGCCCGAACGACAGGCCGTATATGAAAAGGGGGTTCACCTTTCGGAGCGATTGGATACCCTGACCAATGACCTTTTGCAGATTGAGAACGATTTGAATAACGAGATGTCGGCGGTCATATCGCAGGTGGGATCAATCGGTGCGCAAATTGCGTACATCAACAACCAGATACTCGGGCTGGACAACAATAAGGTGGCTAACGATCTGCTGGATCAGCGGAATGCATTGTTAAACGAATTGGGAGAGTTGGTGGATATCAACGTGTTTGAATTGCCGGATGGATCGATGTCAGTAGTTACTGCAGGCGGATTCGACCTGGTTGTCCAGGCCGATTATCGTTCCCTCACTTTTGTAAGCGGCAGGGTCATGTGGGAAAGCTCACAGGGTGCGACGGTCGACATCACCGACAAGCTGACCGGAGGTAAAATCAAAGGGTGGCTTGAGATGCGGGACGAGATCCTGAGCAAATATCAGGCCGAACTGGACGGTCTTACCAAGGAGTTTGTCTGGACCGTGAACTACCAGCACAGCCAGGGGGTGGGCAAACAGTTTGCCACCTCCGCCGTTACCGGAACCTATGCCACCGACTCCAGCGAGATGTTGAACACACTGGCATTTGGGCATAAGATCGACTATACGGAAGATTTTAAGATGTGGGTTGAGGATACCAGCGGAGCACCGGATTACGATGCGGTGACCACCGATATGGCCGTATCCACTGACATGCCGACCTATCCGGGCGGCGCTTCCTTTGCTGTAGCCAACTCTACCTATACGATTACGGTAACCGGTATTACCGGTACCGGAATCGTGGGTACCGATGACATCACCTTTGCGTGGAGTGAATCCTTAACGAGCACAACCGGCACCCAAACCATGACGAACCCTGCAATCACCGCCGATATCAACGACATGCTGTTGACGTTTGTCGCAGGTGACGTCTTGGTTGCCGGAAACACGCTAAAAATCAATACCGATGGCGGCGGAGATGATGTGGCCGTATCTCTGACTCCCTCCGGAACCGCCAACAGTGTTCTGGATAATTACAAATTCGATGTCTCTTCCATCGACGGAAACGGTGAGGTGGGAGTCGATACCATTGACATCGACTGGTCCAACAGTTTCACCAGCGGTTCATTTACTCTGGATGCTTCCGACACAGCCACGGTGGACGGCATGACACTTACATTCGGAACGGGTGGGTGGTTTACCACCGATGATGCCTTTACCATTGAAACCGACAGCACCGGCAGTCCGACGGAACATATGATGTCGGAATGGCACTGGACGCTCGATTCCTTTACCGATCAGTTCAACCGGGATGCAACAGCGGCCGGCATGGGAGTGACGGCATCCTATTCCGGTTCCGATTACAACGTAACGTTTACCCCCGATACAGGTAACACCATTGCTTTTCCCGGCAGCTACAC
>SDBS01000876.1_pt1 | contig 30224 bp, 16 predicted proteins | sample 2277091 | NCBI WGS metagenome assembly SDBS01 (sample SAMN10404972, study PRJNA504765) | marine sediment metagenome | isolation source: marine sediment core GS10_PC15, 163 cmbsf | place: Arctic Ocean: Southern Knipovich Ridge | collected 2010 | reverse complement strand
TTACAGCGGATACTAACAAACATCACTTATACCGGCAAAATCGCCCACAAGGGCAAAACCTACCCCGGTGAACACGATGCAATTATCGATAGAAAGACCTTTGATCGAGTGCAGGCAATCATCGAGGGCAACGGCCACGACGGCGGTAAGAAAGCCCGGAACAAACACGGTGCCCTACTGAAGGGACTGCTCTATTGTGCCGCCTGTGGCGCTGCGATGGCCCATACGTATGCCAAGAAGAAGAACCGACTATATCGCTACTATGTCTGCACAACAGCCCAGAAACAGGGTCGAGACGCCTGTCCGACACCATCGTTACCGGCGCAGGAGATCGAGGACTTTATCGTCGGGCAGATTCGCAAGCTGGCAAATGATCCCGAAATGGTAGAACAGGTGTTTGCCGAAGCTGAGAAACAGCGGAAGGCGAAGATCCCGCGGCTCAAAACTGAGCAAAAACGACTCCAGCGGGAACGGCAGCACAAGCAGGAGAAGATCAAAGAACTGGTAGCGGCGGTCGGCGTATCACCGGAGCCCATAGTATCATTCACGGAGAGTCTGCAAGAGTTGGAATCTGCTGTCATCCGAATCGACCAACGACTGGTCGAAATCAAAACTGATTTGGCCTCCGTAAACCGTAAAACCGTCGACAAAGACGATGTCACTTCCGCCCTCTCGTCGTTCGGGCCCGTGTGGGATGAGCTCTACCCGGCTGAGAAAACCCGGATCGTCAATCTGCTGGTCGAACGGGTGGAATATGACTTATCGACCGAGAGAATACAAATAACTTTTTGCACTCCGGGGATTAAGGAATTGATACATTAAAAAGCCAATTGAATTCTGCAAGCCAGGCCATTGCCGAACCCTTGCGAAGGTCGGGCGAATATTCCATCTTGTTTTGTTATGACGCCAGCCCGGGCAATCCCGGCTGATTACATCCCCGCCTGAGTATTCCTCTCATCCACAACCACCACATACGCCAATCCTCTAATCCTATTCATTAGGTTCCCTTGAGGTCTCTCACGCTAAATTCCCAAGGTACTGTCCATGTCGCATTCCTTGGACCCCCGGTTTTCCCAACACTCCCCACGCTATTGATTCACCAAGTATTGCTGATCTTGGGGAAAAAGGCGGAATTTGCAGCCAAATACCACCCATGCCACTGTTACACATGCTGTTACCAAGTTGTCGGAGCATGTATTGCCGGTTTAAAACTAGCCAATACGCCCCTCAGGGCTAAGCACATAGAGTAATTATACTCAGACCCCTTAGCGCATAAGGGATACCTGTGGTGCAGGATACAGGGTAATTATTGTCTTGTCATGTTCTGTCAGGTTTAGGCAAAAAAAATCGGCTTTTAAGCAGAAAACGTCGAATATTCCTTGACAAAGGATTTATGTGTATTAGGGTGGGAGTGATATTTGAGTGTGTGTGGTTGGGACATCTCGCTTGACCGACGCTGTGATGTTGGAGGCAAAAAGATGTACCGCAAGTCACAAATCATAGGGCTCGCTTCTTGCTCGGGTTTGGCGGTCTGCCTATTCTTTTGCAGCTTAACGGCTTACGCTGATACCCACTGGGTTAATCTGAATGGCTTGAACCAGTCGCCCTACGGCAGTTACGCCACTGGGGCGCATGAGATTCAGGATGCGGTCGATGTGGCGGTACAGAAAGTGGGTGCTTTGGGAAGTTGTCAGAAGGTGATAAAGGCCGGTTACATTTGCTCGCTGCTGAGGGGTATTATTTCATTGCCCGATAAAGGGAGGTTGAGGTATGATTAACGTTCCCCGGTTAAGACGAGTCCGGCAAGTTGCCGGTTTCTGCTCTGCTTGGCAGATATTATGTTTAGCAGTTATTGGATTGAGCGTCCTGGTGGTTTTTGATTCCGCAATGGCGGAAGAAGCGTCTTTTCAAGAGAAGCTGAAAAACGCCACCATTCTTAATAATTTTGAAACGGATGGTGCTTACGTCAAACAGGTGAAAGTAGCGCAAAACCGAATTTCATTCCTACTCTGGAAAGAAGACAGTTCGATTGTTGCCGTTTATGATCTGGACGGTTGTTTGATTTTTCGCAAAGCAACATTGCCTAAGAACAATGGCAAATTTACCGGTGTAGATTTAACTAGGGACGGTAATACCCTAATTGTTAATGAAGTAACTGCTTTAAGGAGAATAGACAAGAAAGTTTTCGATGTCAACGGTTCTTTACGTTTTAAACTAGAAGATTCTCCTGCTCTCCACGCTTCACCTTCAGGGAAGTATTTCTGTAGTGCATTCGATGAAGTCTTGGGTAAACCCTTATCCTTATTTGACAGCAATGGGGATGAAATCAATTGCAATGTAAAACCCAGTGCTTGGAACTGTCGCTTTCTTGACGACGAGCGCCTGCTGATTATTGATCCCGATTCCGCCTGGATCGTCCAATTACAGACTGGTCGCGTGATAGAATCATTTGTTTTAAACCTTGATGATCCTTTCCCTCCGTTCATGCCAAAGATCGGTATTTCCGAGTTTGATTCATCCGTCGCCATATATACCCGTAATTCCATACTGGTTTTATCTGTCGGTGGCAAGGAAATATGGAGAAAAACATTTGATGACATTCTGCGAATAGTCAATTTCGATGACCTTTCATCGTGGATCGCTCTTCTCTTCGAAATGCCTGAGGAATCGGCCGGATATATTAAATTTATTCTTTTGGACGATGAGAATATTGAAATCAAGTCCCCTTCCATGTCAACTCTTGGCCGCAATTTGACTCGTTACGATGAAGTTAGTTGGCTTTCCAATCACATCCTCACGATTTGGGGGCCGGTATCATCCAGTTTCTGGCAGCTAAATGGTAATGTGGATCACTGGACGATGTTTTTCGAAATCGATATAGAATCTCGCACAATTGGCCAGCCGATTAAGATGCCGGGATTATTCCGTTCGGTGACTGATCTTCATAGTCAACCAAGATACTTGCACTGCATCCCTAATATTGGTACAACCATTCTGTCAATCGAAGATGATAAAAAGGAGACAGAAGAATGAAGTCAACTGGTTTTCGACGAGACAGGATGATATTAGTACTCGGAAATGGCAAGAGGCGAAATTAAACGTGGTACGGATAATTAGGAGAATTTCGTGATGAAGCGCTCTTCTCTCATAGTCTTTTTAGCTCTTTGCCTGGTGGTAGCGCTTATCGCAGACTCATATGCGGAGTGGGATATTACCTTCGAATCAAAGACTGTTTCCCAGAATGCCACAGGTGTCAATGTAAATGTGTTCGGTTCTTGGGATCTCCCACTGGCCGGTATTACTTGTCCGATAGTCGTTCGGCAAATCGATGAGGGTTCGTTCTGGACCGGTGAACTCCCGTACGACACCGGAGGTAACGGTTACTACCACCCGCATCAGTTTAATGTTCAGTGGAAGTGGATTGATCCCCCGTTCTCAACATTGATCGAAGAATTCCGTCCGGGCGTCCCATCTGGTATCTGCGAGGCCAACGGCGACGTCGGTTACGATGGCAGTGCGCCAGATCACTTCGTAATCAATGCGACTGGTTTCGGCGCAGCGGAATCGGCGCGTGAAAATTTCAACTTCCTGAGCTTTCAGTTTGACGTTACCGACGACGCCGGTTCTTTCGAATTTGATACGGCTTGCTTCGCCTCGTCGCTGTACAATATATTTATGATCGACGATGCCATCCCGCCGATTAACCATGGCCCAGGGGGTACTGGTGAAGCGTCATTTCTGAAGGGCGTGATTACGATTAGTGAAGAGTTGGAACTAGGTTGGTGGCCACAATGTGCTTGCCCCGATCCCGATGGCATAACCGAGGATGTAATTACCGATCCTTACGGGGCCAGATACTACACCAATCGCCAGCCACCCTATGATTATCATGAAGGCATTGACATTGATTTCGAAGTCGATGAACCTATCCATGCCGTTGCGCGCGGTGATGTTCAAGGCATATTTTATCTTGGCTCTGATTATGGTTATCAACTGAATATTAATTCTACGGTTTTAGATCATGAGGGAATTCAAAAAGAAGTTAGATTTCAATACATCCATATTAATGATCCCACATCAATGACAATTGGCCAGGATGTACAGAAAGCATCTCAAATTGCGACATGCGGCCACTTTTATGCAGTTGGAACTCACTTGCATCTTATGGCTAAACCTGACTATGAATACGATGAACGTGCCCACCCGGTTCGATTTTTATCCAAGCCCGAGAATACCTGTCCGGTCTTTAATGCCGGCCTAGGCGATCCTGTTGTTGATAATGATTATTTACAGTGTACCAGTTTGTCTCAAAAAAGTGAAAAATACGACCTTGCCGCAATACATATTTTTGTATATGCAAGCGATACATCACGGGATACGACCATCGACTTTGAAAATTATAATCAGATGAAGGCTAATGATATAAATCCAGAGTATCGTTTTTTCAAGGACACAGATTTCGATGTCACCGTCACTCTGACTCCCCTGCAGTCGCTGCTCACCGGCGATTCGATTTTTTCTAGAATCGATATTAAAGTTGATCCGGTTGAATCGGTTCCAAGTTGTGACTATATTGGCATTTATCTTCAAGACGTGAGCAAGAGGAATTGTGCTGGTACGGGTCTATGCAATACTGATCCGCTAGGCCGCGTTGCTGATGATTATTATTGTCCGGGTCTCTGCAATTTCTCAGGGGAAAACCCCGGAATGCTCCTGGAGTTTTTCGAAGGACGAAGATTGGCAAATCATAGCGTTGAATTATACTGGCGGGGGATATCTGGCGTCCAGGCGAATGGAGTGATGATCTATCGAGTAGAAACGGATGGAACTGAGGAACTAATCCATAGAGGAGGCCTCCCGTTTAGGCAGGAAGAAGGCGATACTGTATATTATTACGATTATGCGACTAGAGCCGACGAAGAATTGCAGTATAGAATGAGAGTACTGTTTCCAAACGGAGCAAAAGTATTTGCGGCACAGAATGTGGTGATCGAAGCGGAAATATCAGAAAGCGATGCGATACCATACACCTTTATGCTCGAACAAAATTATCCCAATCCTTTCAATGCAGGTACAATGATAAATTATGCCATCGACTCCAAGAATACGGGTACGGTGACAATAGATGTATTTGACATTCTTGGTCGGCATGTTACGATGCTTTATTCGAATGAAACTCCCGAACCCGGTCGATATACTGTCAGATGGGATGGTTCGGATGCAAACGGTCGACTGGTGGCCAGTGGCGTGTATTTTTATCGTCTGACGGCCGCCGAAGGCCACATTGTCAAGAGAATGGTACTTATTCGATAGTTGAAGGGATCGCAATAGCGAAAGGGTATATTATGTCCTCCAAATTAAAAACGCGTTGGCCACGGACAGTAGGAATATTAATTTCAATTATTGTCTTAGCTACAGTTACGGTTTATGTCAATCCTTGTAGCGTAATGGCACAAAGTACTGGTGGACCATTAGATTATGTTATAATATACCACGAATCACTTGTCGGGACAGCACTCAATCAACTGTTGGCGTTAAAGGCGGCTCAAGGTTATTCATATCATGCTCATCGAATTGGTGATGGCGATACAAAGTGGACAATAAGGTGGATTGCCATGAGCCGGTACCATTCCTCGGAGTACGCACCATCATATGTTCTTTTGGTCGGCTCCGCCAAACGCGACGGGGGCGTAAATGATTCTATATCGGACGCATCGGTTAATAATCTAATACCTACACATTACGAAGTAGATGAATTTGGTCATCTCACTGCATACGACCAGTGGTTTGCATACATGACGACAAACGATGAGGAAAGCGAACTTCCCAGGATAATTATCGGAAGAATTCCAGCGCGGGATACAGTTGAGCTGCAAAACTACGTTGATAAGCTGGTGGCTTATAATGCCGACACCGGTGATGAGACCTGGAAGCGGAATATACTCTTTGTGGCCGGGGATAAAGACCGGGGACCGTTTCCGGGTTTCCCAAGCCCTGCCGCAGTTCGCAACAACATTGATTACCATTACAATTCAATACCCACCAGCTTCACCGGTTCAAAAATGGATTATGCCGATGGGGATCAGGCATTTATAAACGCGGTCAATTCCGGGGTGGGATTAATCGCCGGCCTCACGACTGGCTCGCATGCTAATAACTTTGGTTACATTATCCAGCGTCCATCATTTGATGCCGAGACCGACCTTTCCAACACGGGCCAATATCCCGTATTTCTGGCTTCAAGCTGTAATTTGGGGCAAATCGACGTTGATGATGGTCAAGGCGGACAGTGTCTGGCTGAGAATTTACTTTTGTCGCCATCATGCGGAGTCATTGGGATTATTGGCCCGGCGGGTTTCTCAAGTGACTATACCAACTCCTATTATCTGAGTGAGGCATTTAATCGACTCTTCAATAAAGGCGTGACTCGGATAGGGGACCTCAATTTTGCAGTAGGTCGAATACAGAGATACAACCATCGAGGGCAACGGGACACATACAATATGACAACAGTGTTGGGCGATCCCGGTCTGCAGATACCTTCCCGCTATTTCGGACTCACTGACATGATAATCGACGCTAAAATGGAAATGACTGATGCGGTACCCTATCAGGATCGCCCCCACTACTTGGGTACTGGCATCGAGAACACAAAAGCGGGCATTGTAAAGCGTGATCACATTTACGGTCGCAGATCGTATCGAATTGAAGGAGATGACACATATGAATCCGATCCGACCGCATATTGGACACTTTACGATAACCTGGGGCTAGTCCTTGACGAAAACACACGATTTCTTACATATTATGTCAAGGCTCTTGAGGGCATGACAACAAGTGGACTGGGATTTAGCGTCGAGTGTATTGTGGACGATAATTTATTGAGTTCGTATGACATTGTCGACCAAAACGGATTAAGCATTAACCCGGTGATGAGAGCGGAGCCCTCCGACGAAGTAAAGTACTATGTCTTTGATTTGGAAGATGTTTCTGGTAAGACATTAGAAAAAGTCCTTGTCGGCTACGGCTGTGTTAATTGGAAATTCGATGGGCATTTTGCGGCCATTTTCGATGATATAAGAATCTCGGCGACATGGGGTTTACCACCGGCAGTTGGAGAACTTCAAATGCCGACGAATATTATAGAAGGGGGTTCGGCAGATGTCTCGATCAGTGCCGAAGACCCCGATACATTATTGTATGGTGACGAACTCAGCATAGAATGGTCGGTTACGGACGGCACGATTACTGGATCGGGATTTGACGTCGTTTATGATGCCCCAAGCTACCCAGTCAGCGGACTGGAAATCACGGCCACGGTTAGTGATGAGGGAGGGCATGAAATAATTTCATCGAAAACCTTTAATGTAGTGGAAGATACTGATCCTACCTGCCCGCACCTGTTTGTTTGGGACGGTAAAAAGTATGTAGACCAGGGAGCTTTTCTAACGCGCTCTCGGATAGAGCGCGATAAGACATCCGTTTTTGATGCCCATCCTTTCTTTACGAAGCCAGCTCCTACTAACGGGAAACTGAAGTTTGTCCTGCGGGAAGAGGGTAATGACATAACAGATCTTCGGAATGTGAGTATGAACCTGGTGAGTCTGGGCCCGAGAGCGGCCAGTACGGCTGGCATCACTGGGGACGGAAAAATTATGAGTATTTCAAACCCAATCGCCCCGGTTCGGTGCTATGACGATCAGCAATTCGATCAAACAAATAAAGTTTTGAGGGCAGATGGCAGAGTTTTCCGCGCATACGGTCCCGGTTACTTAGTCCTCCAATACCATAATCTCCCGCCCCCGCAATTACCAAAACCCGGTGGATCACATGCCGGAGGTGAGGGCGGCCCTGGACTTCCGCCACCAGGGAAAAATATGGATAAGATTGTGGCCGGTGCGGCTGACCCAGATAACCCCAATTATGTTTCCGTCACTGTGAACCTGCCCGATGGTGGATGGAAGGAAATTGAACGCCTGGCACCAAAAAGTACGGTGAGGCTTCCGCGCCTTATCGACCTCCTGCCGTATGTTGATTCTAAAGGATCTTTGCGGGTCCAAATTGCCTGGACTTCCAACTTTTCGGTAGACGATCTGAGTTTTTATACGTTCTCTGACTCTGATATTACCGAAACTCAATCTACACTTTCGGTAGCGACGCATAATTCCTTGGGAACGGTAACGGATCGACTATCTGACGATAACGTTCAATCTGCCACACTGGAACCCGGGGAGGAGATAATTCTGGAATTCGATTGGCCTGCCAAAATGGAGAAATATAATTTTGGCGTCATGAAATTCCACGGAAAGTACGAACCATTCCTTGCCCCCGACGGAGGACAGACCGACACCGAGCTAGGGTTTGATTCAGATGAAGTTATTCTTCACCAGAATGTGCCAAACCCGTTCAACACGCATACTCGCATCGCCTTCACTCTACCACATGAAGGCTGGGCAAATCTAGCCATTTACAATATCCTGGGCCAAAAAGTCTGCCTAATCGCCAACGAATTCTTAAGCGTGGGCAACCATGAGTTCACCTGGGACGGCAACGACTATAATGGTAAACCTGTTCCCAGTGGCGTGTATTTCTACACCCTAAGTTTTGAGGGATCGTTCGGCTCCAAAAAAATGATCGTGCTGAAATAGCGCCAAATGCCGGAAGGGTCTTCCCTTCCGCAGGTTTCCATGGCGTGACACTTCGGTTAAGACCGCCGCAAAATATCTGAGAGATGGCCTACTGCAATGGCTCTGAGAAGGAGTGTTCTTTGGTCACCAAAACCCAGACATTTTGGGGGAATAATGTGTTCCGGCTTGGTTCACTGGCATCGAACTAAGGGGCAAATCGTCCAAACAATGCGGACTTTAAAGCTACGGGCACCCCACCTCAGGGTATCGCAATGTAACGCAAACGGTTACGCCAATACCCAAAAATTGCGGCGAGTGAACAGCGAATAATCTGGAGTGTTAAAGTTCGAAGAGGGTTCGGAGAAGCTCCCCGGGTGAAACCCTGTTCGGAATCCGTATCGCCTGACTCGCCTATTGTCAACCGTTGGCTGTTCACCGTGTTTCTTAATTGGGTCTAATTCGGGCCAATAAGCCCACCTGAACTCGGGACTGTCGAGACGGCAGATATAGAGACCCATCACCAGTTCAGAGGGCTAATCTTGGACTCGGGTGGTATACTTTTCGACCGCCATCCGGTATACTTTTCGACCGGCCTTTACACCGGAAGAACCCAGATCGAAATAAGGCATAAGGATCTTGGCGAATACTTCGATTGGGAAGTAGCAATCTCGTCGGTTGAATATGTATTTATCGGCTGGCAAGTACTCGCAAGCAGTAAACCTGCGGTACATAACATAATCACCATTAAACGTGGTGCTGACGTAAGTCCACCCGTCAAATAGACACTTCAAAAGCCGAGAATTCGGCAGTCGTGTGCCGTGTCCGGATTATGGCACCAAAAGCCATAACTCACGATGCTGCAGCAGAATAGTATGGTGATGGGACTGTCGGATACGCCCGAAATACGTGGATAAAAACCTCTTCAGTTTTAACTCCTACCTCATTCTCCTCATAGAGTTCGACGGGCAGGCCGGTTTTGTCACTCCAGAGGAAATCCCGAATGGCAATGCGGACTGCATCACGGGTGGATTCTTTATCTTGCCAGTGGTCGATCCTGAGCAGTTCGGTTTTTAGACGCTCAAGCAACCCGACGGCCACTGCCTTTATGCGCGTCATATCTGACGGGCCAAGATCCGACTTTTTCAGCAGATCATATATTGCTAAGGATTCATCGTCAAGGCCCTCACGAACAGCCCGATTTTCCTCCTCATCAAGTTCATTGACCAGGCGAATCAGTTCCTCGAATGTTTTCTCGATGGTTACACGGTCTTTCTCGCGGTTGTACTCGGCCACGATCTCTTCATAGTGTCGCTGGAAGTCGGTGCGCAGGGGGTTTTGCTCCAGAAGCCGCTGAAGTCGTTGCTCGATGGCTCGCTTGAGATTCTGGACGGTTGTGCGCTTCGCCGGGCTGCGTTCAAACTCTTGTCGAAGCCGATCGAAGTCTATCTTGCTAATGTCGTAGGCCTCGGATTCTTCGCCGATACGATCTGGCTGGGTCTCAATCGCCTCGTCAATCACCTGGTGCAATTGGCGGATGATATCAGTGATGTCGGCCTTCTCGCAATCCTGTTGGAGGCTCTTATATACGATGTTGATGGCGTCGCGGTCGGCCCGGTGCGCGTTCACGCCCTGGACGTTGATGCACGCCTTGAATTTCTTGATCACCTCTCGGCACATCATCTCGAAGCGCTTGCGGGTTTCGTCGTTCTCGTTGGCTGCTTCCTTGCACGCCACGATGGCCGCGTTTCGCGCGAAGCCGGTTTTCTGGATAACGTCGTCCAGTGACGCATCCCGCTCGTTAAAAAATGCCCGTACGAAAGCAATAGCTTCTGCCAAATCAGCTAGCAATTCCTCTTCAGGTTTGGTCGGACCTGATTCCCCGTCACCTCCATCGCCATAGTCCGTGCCAGCAAACGTTGCCAGCGCCTTGCGCAAATGCTTGAGAATGCCACAATAATCGACAATCAGACCGTTGTTCTTTCCCTCATTGACGCGGTTGGCGCGGGCGATGGCCTGCATCAGCGTGTGCGCCTTTAGCGGCTTGTCGAGATAGAGGGTCGAAAGACTCGGCACGTCAAAGCCGGTCAGCCACATGGCGCAGACGATAGCGACACGGAAGGGATGCTCCTCCTCCTTGAACGCCTCGTCCAGCTCCATCCGCTGCATATTGCGGAACTGGGGCTTGTTGCGCATCGACTCGGGCAGGTCGATACCCTCCTTGATCAACCTGCGATGCGGGGTGATATCCAGATCCCACTTGCGGAATTTGTCGACCTCGCCCTGCTCCTCGCTGATCACGACGCCCGTGCGGGTCTCCCGCATCCAATCGATTTGCCGCTGGAGGTAGATCTCCTCCTGTTCGTCAGCCACCGCGGCCAACTCAGTCTCCAGTTCGGTGATGCGCTCGTCCCAGTATTTCACAATCAGGTCGTGCATCCGCACGCAGGTCACCTTGTCGATACAGACCAGCATTGCTTTGCCTGTCTCCCATGCCTTCGAGTAGTGCTGCACGAAGTCCCGCGCCACCTGGTCAAGCCTCTTGTCGGCAGTGATGATGTGGTAGTCGCGCTTGAGCTCTCGCTCCAGCCGCTGCTGGACGTCGATGTCGTCGGTCTCCAGCTCCTCCAGCTTCTCGGCGATACGCTCGTTCAGGTCACCTATGGCCACGCCGAGCTTCTCGCCCCGGGCGTCGTAGTAGAGCGGCACGGTGGCCTTATCTTCCACAGCCCGCTGGAAGTCGTAGGTCGAGACGTACTCGCCGAAGACCCGCCGCGTGATCTCGTCTTCCTTGAAAAGCGGCGTGCCGGTGAAACCGATGTAGCTGGCATTCGGCAGGGCGTTACGCATGTTCAGCGCTAGGGTGCCGTACTGCGTACGGTGCGCCTCGTCAGTGATGACGATGATGTCATCGCGCCGAGTGTAGCCCTCGTCGGGGTCTACATCCTGGTTAAACTTCTGGATCAGCGAGAAAATATGCGACTTATGCTCGGCCAAAAGGTGGCTCAGGTGCTCGCCGCTGGAGGCTCGGCACGGCTCGCGGTCGTGGTCCACCACGCCGCAACCGGCGAAGGTCTTGTAGATCTGCGTGTCCAAATCCTCCCGGTCGGTCAGCACGAGGAATGTGAAGTTGCCGCCAAGCTTGCGGTGCACCTTGCGGGTAAACATCACCATCGAGTAACTCTTGCCCGCTCCCTGGGTGTGCCAGAAGACACCCAGCTTGCCCCGCCGCTCCTTACGTGTACGCACCGCCTCGATGGCGAGGTTGACGCCGAGGAACTGGTGGTTACGGGCGAGGATCTTCTTCGACTCACCCGAGGACTCGTCGAATAATAAGAAGTTCTCCACCATATCCATGAAGTTCCGTTTGTCGCACACGCCCTTGAGTAGGGTCTCCATATCGACCGCGCCCGGCTCCTGCTCGGCCAGGCGTTTCCATTCGTGGAAGTGTTCCCACTTGCTGGTGATCGTGCCAATCTTCGCCTTATCTCCGTTGCCGAACATCACGATGGCGTTGTGATGGAAGAGGTGCGGGATGGTGTCCTTGTAGTCAGAGTAGTTCTTCTCGTACGCGGTCTTGAGGTTTTTGTGGATATTCTTGCATTCGACGAACAGCAGCGGCAGGCCGTTGACAAAGCCTACGATATCTGCCCGCTTGCGGTAAAGGTCGCCCCGCACCCACAGCTCGCGCACGCAGAGGAAGTGGTTGTTAGTCGGCGCGGCGTAATCGAATACTCGCAGTCGCTCTCGCGCCCGCTCACCCTTTTCGTTGCGGAAGGTGACCTGCACACCATTGCGGTACAGGTCGTGTTTCTCGCGGTTGGTGGCGGTGATGGCCTGCGAGGCGACGGTGGCGGCAATCTGCCGCAAGGCGTCATCATAGGCCTCGTCGGGCAAGTTCGGGTTCAGCTCGACCAGCGTCTCGCGTAGCGAGCGCGTCAGCACCACATCGCGGTCGGAGGCGCGGCCCAGCATGCTGTCCGGCCCGAAGTCCTCGTTGTTGTAGGCGTAGACTGACTCCCAGCCGAGTTCCTTCTTAAGGTACTCGGCTGTGGTCTGTTGCACCAAGGTGTCTTCGGTGTAACTAGTGGGCATTACGAGTCATCCTATTCATCAGAAATGACCCTGCCGCTCGCAGAGCTCAGTCAATTGGACAAAACGTCGATCATCGGCTAGAGTATTGTTTGCATCAGCAATATCATCAAGACATTTCTTGAGCCCGACTATGGGAATCCTCGTACCTTTATCAATTATGGTATCCAAGAACGTGAGAGCTTCGGATGGATATTGTTTACAAAGTCCCGCTTCATTCAAGATATGAACGAGAAAACTCGAATACTTGACTGGTTGCAACATGTGCAGTAACTGCTTCAATGCCTCGGGGAAAGCTTCCTTCGCCGCCAGGCAGTTCCGGCCGAGATTCTCCGATATCTCGGGTGTTAATGCCTCAAGGGATTTGGGCCAGACTGATTTGAAGTAAGGGGAAACACGATTACGCCAATACTCAACGCATTGTTCACCAGCGCCGTTCAGTGCGCGAGCGATTTCCCGCAGTGAGCTTTGCAATCCGTTCGGAGGCAATGTGCTGGTGGCTTCAGTCAATTCCTCTTTAGTGAATATGTCGCTTATATTTAAGGCCGCGAAGGTCAAAAAGGCCGCGTATCGTTCGGAAACTTGGCCGAGTTGGTCATAATGGTTTACTGTTTCCAGGAATGGTTGTTTGAGGGTTGTCATCAGCGGACGGTAGAAATGCGATCTGAATAAAAAACCTTGCCAGGCGGCGCTGGCTTCAATCGGAGATTGTTGCCAATCAAATAGGGGAAGCAAGTGCGCTTCTGTCCATTGCTGATCAACGCGAAACAAAGCAATAGCGTGACCGGTCAGTACTATTCGTCCGCTGCGGAATTTATCAACGCTGGAATCGCAAAGTTGAGTGAATAGGGGCTTTACATCATTCCCCAAGCCTTGCGAGTCTTTCGGATCCTGTCGGTGCCACCACCGCAGTAGTGCCTCCGTTGATAATCCAATAGGGTGGTTGATTGCCCATGTGATCGGGTCATTTGTTTGGTCTATATTCTCATAATCCAGCGCCATCAGACGACCAATGAGCGCAAGAAATAGTCCTTTCTGATTTTTAAATATCTTCGATTGCGCATGCAGCCACCAAGAAAGTGCGTGCCTAATCTCGTGCAATACATTATCCGGTGCCTGATTGAGTAATTGCGTCATATGGCGCCATGAGCGCTTGAGTAAATCATCCTTAGACCATGCGTGTAGCGCATCGTTCCAGCGCCCTGCCGGCCATTCATTTTCCCGAGCAAGTCCACACAAAGCACAAGCGGTTGTCGGAAAGTCCTTATGACAACGTTGCTGCCAATCGTCTTCTAGCCAGATATCAGGAGGGTGCTGTTTTAGCCATTCTACCAATTCCCGACGCCGACGTGGTGTGGCAATTGGTTCTTGTCCCTCATCCCCTTTACCAATCCAAAACGGGAACTCGTCGCGTTCATCCGGGGTAATTTGCCAATTTGGATATTGCTCACTCAGCGAATCCAACCTGGATTTGGCGGGGTGTCCTAGTGCAACGCCAGCGGCATCTATCTTCGCTAAACGCAGCCACATTTCACGGTCCACAATGCCCTTCAACGACTCATCTTCAATTTCTTCCTTAAATAACTCCCGTGGCGGCCCCTTTAGTATTGCCTGTTCCAGTTCAGCGAGTTCTTGTGTGTCCAATCTTGGCGCCAAGGCCACCAACAATCGGATCGTCTCCCGCATGGTTTCTACAGACCACAGCCACCAATGGCCATCCGACAAGAGCCAAGCCATAACTTGCCTAGTAGTGAATATCTCGCTGTTAGCCGCAGCAAAAAAGACCAGTCGCTTAAACAAAGGATATGGAATATACCACCAGTCTTCTACGGCAAGCCGCGCTTTGGATGTGTTGATCTTCATCGTGGCCGACCATGCATCTCGAATCAGGTCGATTAACACGGTCCAGTCCCGCGAATCCCTATTCTGTAGATGTTCCCTGATCGATGGTTGATCGATATACGATCTATCGCTCTTCTCCATTGCACGGCCCAATTGCCGCTTCAAGTCCAGCGCATCCCTTAGAAGAATTGTAAAATCCAGCAATAAATCCGGCAAGGCTGCTTGCCATACCGCGTTGTTCTTTAAATCGCGCAATCCGTAACGCGCATGATGGCTGGTGAGTTCAATTTCCCAATCCACAATATCCTCTATTCGCTCCGGCTTGCGTTCGTCAGTGGCTTCCTCATTCCAGGGAATTCGGAAGGGTTGACGAAGTGCCACACGAGGAGATAGAAGCTCGCGAAGCTCCAATCGCAATGCCGGCGTGAGTTCGCGGAGCTTGAATCGCTGCAACCAGCCATAAAGTTCAGTGCTATATGTGTATGACTTTACCCGTCTGGTTAGAAACAATTCCCACAAGGTACGCATTAGAGGTCCAGGAATGGCCTTGGGCGCGTTTTCGGAAATATTGTTGAGGTCATCCCGCTTATCTTCCTTTGCGAGCCTATCAAGGTATTCTATCCGATTCTGGATTTCCCGTGCGAGTTGCTCATGCAGTTGCCCTCCCTGCTTAGCCAGCCATAACAGAAGTTTCGGATCATCAAGATGACGGGTGAGCCACCGCGCCAAATGCGCCATAACCTTATCCCAACGGCTGCCAAGTGTACCGCTATCTGCCACGCACATCATCGGTGCATGGCGGTATGAGGCAGGTCCACAGATAACACTGAAATGGAGCTCACTGTCCCTTTCGGCACACGGAACCACGCCAAAACGCGACAGGTCGTCATGGCAGAATTGCGATTCAGTAAGAGGTTCAAGCCATTCTAAGGGCGGTACCGGATTTAAATTGGCAAAGTGACTGGCTGCCAGCTCATCAGTCAGTGCCCATAGTACGCGGCCGACAGCAAAATCAGATCGTGACGGGGTCGGTGGCGGCACAGTCGCATGCTGGGCAATAATCATCTTTTTCCCGTGTACGCCGTCGTGATACGTATCGGCCCATTCTTTAAGAGTGCAATGAAGTACTGAATGGTCTGGCTTTTTTACGGGTACTTCATACAGTAGGGGTTCGACGCCCTTTGCTTGCCATTCGATCTGCGTTTCGTCATGTTCGCCTTTGTGGAAGCTTGCGAAAGCATAGATCTTAGATCGAATTTCGCCGAGTAATTCATCGGCAGCAAGTGCGTCCATCATGTAACGCAAGACCGGGTCTTCAATGCTGTAGCCCACAAATATTACCGTGAAGTTTTGGAACAAATCACTGACGAAACATGCCGCCCAACGTTCTGTGAGATAGGCGAGACCAAAGTCGCCACTGGTGAGAACTAGACGGTTAAGTTCCATCTCGTCGGGCGAATCTGGTAACAAACCATGCAAATGCACCACTCCATGCCAGCGGGTTGGTTTCGGGATTGGCAAAAGAGGAGCAGCAAAGATCGGAATGTCCCGTTTACTTCGCTCTATCACGCGTTTGAAGATACCGTCGAAGTTCGTGGTAACTAGTTTGACATTGCCATTGCGATCTGTGCCCAGTTTTAACAAGGCCTCGTGTGTCGTTGTAGCATTCTTTTTACGCCACCTGGGCTTGAGGACACTCGGCAATGTTTTCCTGATCGCAACACGCCGGCCGGGATAACGGCGCTCTAGCTGAAATAGTGTCGCGTCGTATTGTTTGTTCTGGTATGCTTGGTTTTCAATAGGTTCCCTCGTAGTACCAAGCTCATTATATATACAATCCACCAACTCGCGATAGCCAGGTAGACCTGCCGGGTAGGAGATGCCTGCACCGCAAAAGAACACAACGTGCCCTTCCTCATGTTCCTGTAAGAGACGCTCGGGAATATCAGGACCGTTGTTGATGAAAGCGGGCATCAGGCAACCTCCACGACTCCACAAGCGTGGTCTATGAGATTGAATTCATTCTGAGTTCGCTTATAGCGGCCGAGTTCGCAAGGTCTGCCCCAGTTCATACCGCCACCTCTCCGTTCATCAGGCGCGGTAGGAGCAGGTCTCGGGCTTGGGCGAGATAGTGACTGTGGTCTCTTAGCGACTTTATCTGCTTTAGTATCGGTCGTGCGTTGTTCGTGAACTGTGACAGGAGCATGTTCGGTGGGCGTGGAATGTACTGGTCTTTTAGGAACTTGAAGTGTCTGGCGTAGAAGTAGTTCGACAGATCAATCGCATCCAAAGCAAAGTACATGAATTCCTGCGACATCACCTCATCATTCGAGACGATCAACTGCGTTCCATCAGCACCACAAGCAAATGGAAAGTCCACGAATTTCAGAATACGCGTATGATCGCCAAAGACAATTACTGGTTGTCCTATATCAACGATGGCCTCTTCATCATTGGTATAGCCACCGATAAAGTCCCGTGACTGGTCAACGCAGGGAATAGGCCCTTCATCGAGGAACTCTGATTTCTTAATCTTCCGCGGCCGCTTCACCTTCCCAAGGACGTCTTTGACCTGTTTCATCTCCCACCCCTCCGGCAGGCCGTCGGTGATGGTGACGTGCTCGTGGCCGGGGAAGCGGAGGTGGACGAACCACTCCTTGTAGAGCAACCGCGCCGCCTGCTCCAGCAACTGAATTCGCCGCCGGTTGTTTTCGATTAGATCGTCGTAGGCGGAGAGGATGGCAGCGAAGCGGCGTTGTTCACCTTTCGGTGGCAATTTAACCTCGATATTTCCAAGGTTTGTTAGATTGAGGTTTGGCTGCGCAGCTTGCGCACTTAGCGTTTGTATATAGCGAAAAGTGTTCTTCTGCTTGAAGAAGTAATATATGAACCGTGGTTCCGCTTTTTCTTTGTCAACGCGAATTATTCCAACGGCCTGGTTAGTGTTTGCCGGTATGTCTATTTCTCTAACAAAACCACACCTTCCAGTGTTGGCACCTGCGATAGTTACTAAAACATCGTTTTTCTCAAGAATGGACCTCTGCAATATTCGATGTGTGTCATCGTCAATAAAGGCAAAGCCACTTCTCTCCAAGCTTGTGTCACCATTAAGTGCTTCTGCTTTAACGAAGTTTATACCTTCCCCAACGAAAGGCCTACCCATTGTGGTGGGTGTAGTGCCTTTTGTTATTCGGATACATATGTTCTTGAGGGCTGTACGGTGGTTTTTCATACCCCCAACTCCTCGAAGTTCTTCTTGATTGTCGCTGCCAGCGTTGCCGCCTCAGCATTAAGGTCTTCCAGCTCCACGTGTATTTCGCGCAGGGTCTCCTCGAAGTCAAAGTTCTCGTCCTCTTCCTCAGGGACGACGCCGACATAGCGGCCAGGTGTCAGGCTCCAGTCATTGGTCTCGATCTTGGCGCGGTCAACCAGCTTGACTAGGCCTTCCACGTCGCAAAGCTCCGCCTCCGGGAAGCGTTCGGTGAGCCAGTGTGCTTGCCTCCAGAAGTAGCGCACCTGCTTGAGCTGTTCGACCGCCAGTTGGCGGGCCTTATCGGCGTCCTTGCGGGCCCGGGTGATGTTCTTTCCCGCCCAGAAATCGTTCGCCTTTGCGTCGCACTCATTCTCGCAAGTTTCGATGAGGCGCAGAGCTAGTTTGTAGAGCAGGTCGGTCTGCTTGACAAGATTGCGGCTTGACTCGGCAAGTGGGGCGAACTTTTTCACTAGCATATTGAGTCCAGCGTTTGTATCGGGTGTATTCTCCCATTGGTTTGCCGCGTTGGTCACGCTACTTTGGAACTTTGCTATATCTTGGGCGAAAATCTTCTGTGCCTGCTCAAACTCCGCCTTAGTTTCGGCGTGCGGTCCTTTTTTAGGCTGAGTGGCGAGAAACGGATACATCACCTTTCCTAAGGCATCAATCGCTTCAGAATAATCAGGCAATGGATTGATGGTTTCGCCATCTTTGTTCTCGCACTCGAGACATGCCTGGCCTTCACCAACAACCTGCCCCAAATATTCAGACACCAGTCCAAGGAATCGCTCCGTCTGGTCGCGGTAAAGCCAAACAATGGCCAGCAGGTTCTGTTCCTGCTCGGGGCTGAAATCATAAATCTTGCGTGTGACTTTGCGGTAGACGTTCCGCGCGTCGAGCATGAGGACCTTGTCGTCGCACTTTTTCGACTTGTCGCGGTTTAGAAACCACAACTCGCAGGGAACGGCGCGGGTGTAGAAAAAGTTCGAACGGATGGCGATCATGATATCTACATCACCCGTCTCGACCAGCTTTTGGCGCACCTTGGCCTCACCGCCTCCAGCACTGGAAGCCTGCGAAGACATAACAAAACCGGCCCGCCCCCGCTCACCCAGATAGCTGTAGAAATAACTGATCCAGATATAGTTACCGTTGCTGACCTTGCCTTTCTTATTGACACCGGGCAGGCCGAAAGGCAGGCGAGGGTCACTTTTTACCTTGTCTGCGTCAATCTCGTCGACATTGAACGGGGGATTGGCCATCACAAAGTCGGCCTTGCCGACCAGTCCGTGAGGATCCTCGTAATAAGTAATGGCCTGCTTGATATCACCTTCAAGGCCGTGAACGGCCAGGTTCATCTTGGCTAGGCGAATGGTAGTCGCATTCTTCTCTAATCCGCGGAAAGTAAGCCGTTCGGTGGGGCTTTGGTCATGCTCCTCGACCATTCGGGCACTCTGGACGAACATGCCACCGGAGCCGCAGGCGGGATCGAGCACAGTGCCGCTCTCGGGGTCGAGCACGTGGGCGATGAGTGAGACTAACGAGACGGGCGTGAAGAACTCGCCGCCGTCGTGCGCCTTCTGATCGGCGAATTGCGTGAGGAAATACTCATAGATGCGTCCGAAGACGTCGCCAGAAACCTTTTTCAGCTCGTCGGGATTGAGCGTGCGCAGGAGCTGGCCGAGGACATCGTTGTCCAGTTCCTGATATTCACTCTTGGGCAGGACGCCACGCAGGTTTTCGTAGTCGCCCTCAATAGACTCCATCGCCTCGATGATCGCCTTGGCGCGGTCCTCGCTGTCGGGCAGGGCAACGAGGTGGTCGAACTGCGCCTTGGGCCGCAGGAAGATGGCGCTCTGCTGAGAGAAGTCCTCCTTGGTGAGCGCCCGCGTTTTGCCGCCCCGGGTGGGTAGATTGGCTTTGATGGTGTCCTTCACCGCGAGGTAGCGGCTGTAGGCGTGCCGGAGGAATACCAGTCCCATGACGGGCAGGAAATACTCGTTGCTGGCATAGTTGGAATTGGCCCGGAGCGTGTCCGCCGCGCTCCAGAGGCGTTTCTCAATTGCTTCAATATGTTCAAGCTGGGCCATGTTTGCTACTTTCCTTCACACAACTCCTTGAGGATGAGCTTCCATTCTCGCCGGGGACTCCATTCTCCCGCGATGAATTTCTGCTTATCTATAGAATAATGTAATTCCGGCCACTAATCAACCATCGCTTCGTCGGACTTCGCGTAATCCACCTGACGCGGGAGGAAAATATGAAGATTGAAACGGCGATCAGGCGATTTGACCGGCAGTTGGCGGCAAATGGGCGGAGTGCCAATACCCGGATGGCGTATCGGCGGGATTTGCGGAAATTCGCGGAATGGTTTGGGAATCAAAGCGTTAGCATGATCAGGCCGGATAATTTGGCGCGGTTTCTCACCTCGAATGAGGTGCTGATGCGCCCGGACGGCCAACTCCGAAAGACGATCAGTGTCAATCGCACGAAGTCTGCCCTGCGGTCATTTTTCGGCTTCTGCGTGGATTCCGGGTGGATTAAAGAAAATCCTGCGCGGCTAATTCGGTCGTCGCCAGCGGCCCCGAAAGAACCTGCAATTATGGACAAGTCAGAGATTTGGAGACTCCGTCAGGTTTTGGCGGGGATCGGCGGTCCTTTGGCTGGCCGTGATTGCCTTATCTTCGAGCTGCTCCTCGGCACCGGAATCCGGCTGGGTTCCCTGGTGGCCCTGAACTCGGGCGACGTCGACCTGCGAACCGGCACCCTGCGCGTCCATCTGAAAGGCGGCACTGAAGGCCACGTGTTTTTGAATCCGGGACTCCGGCGACTCCTACGCCAATTCCTCAAAGAAAACGCCACACGGGGCAACTGTGGGCCAAACACGCCGCTTTTTCGGGGTCAATCGGGCAACCGGTTGGGTGCCAGGCAAATTCAACTGCGTTTCACCCAGTGGTTTAGGGAGGTCGGAATTGACCGGCCGGTTTCCCTCCACTCACTCCGCCACACCTTTGCCACCCGGCTTTATGAAAAAACCGGCGATCTCCACCTCGTCCAGCGGGCGCTGGGCCATCGGCAGATTACGACCACCGAGATATATGCGAGGGTGGGGGATGGGGCATTGAGGAGGGCAGTGATGATGATTTGACCTTCGGGCTCATAACCCGAAGGTCGGCGGTTCAAATCCTGCCCCCACTACCAATCCAACGAGTTGTCCCACAATAGGTTTGACGAACATGGCGATACGGCGCGTGGGCGCTGTTTCTAACAGTCTTCTAACAAACGCGGTAGAAATCGAATGAATTGCACGTGCGTCACGGTTTTCGTCTTGCGGTGTCTCAATGACTTAGCTGGAGTGCAACTTGGGAATCGCGCGGGAGTGTGCTTTCCTGAGGGTCGAAAACCCGAAGGTCAAGACCGCTTGAGAAAGGCCGACACTGTTACATCGTTGTGGAGTCGGAGCGCGCCTAGTCGGCCTGCGACCGACCACAGTCACAGACTGCGGCGACACAATTACGCTTCCTGGTCACGCAGGCCACCCGCCTGCGGAGAAATATCGAGGTGGCGACCGGTCGCTGACGGGACCAAACGTGACCCCGACCGGCGGTCCCGGCCAGCACTGGATCAACACTGACCCCGACGCGCGCCACAACGCGAACTGCCGCTGGTGTGGGAAGACAAGCTAAGGGTACTACACCACTCAAAAGGACCGGTGGCCGTGCGGGATATGTGGTGGATCAGAGCGACCTACGTGTTCACGAGATCGAGGGAAGACCCATCTCCAGTGCGCAAGGAGGAACAATATGGACAGTCGGGATCTGGTCGGCTACTGCGACGAGCGGGCGCCATATCAACGAGAATCCACGACCCGCCGCGGGTTCTCGCAAAGTCAATTGACCACGCTCCTCTTACTCTGTCCCCCACGAGTTCGGCGTACGACTGAAGCAGCGAGATTTCTTCGGCAGATTCCTGGTTGAGTGTCTTGAGCAGTCCCCTCCAGCAAGAGACGCTCGGATTGCGAATCATATCCTCCGCCCAATAGGGATGGTGGCAGAGCACCTTCCCCGCGAAAATGAAGTAACGCCGCTCCGCAGCGATCGGAAGCCTGCCAGAAAACGCGGTAAAAGAGCTCCACAGGGGCACGTACTCCCGGAGGATAACGGCAGTTGTGGAGAATTGACTGTTCCCCGCAAGAATGCTGTATGAAACTACGTTGCGAAGGTTCTCAAACAAGACGTCTTGGCTTATGGCGAACGAAGCGCGCTCCCAAGCCTGCTTGTGGGACGTAAGGTCACTGCGAAGGAATACAGGATAGCCAAGTCGGGAAGCTGCCTCCGTGATCATCCCCTCGATATCTCCTGGAAGATCGGTGCTACAAAACGCGAAACTGCGGAGTTCACGTTCCGGGACTGGGATGATTGTTGTCACCGGCTGTGGTACGCCAGCAGCACTGGCCCTCGGGTACCACCATCGCAGGCTCTCTGGTCCTAATGTCATGGCGGGAAGGACGAGACGTCACCCCTCTAGCAGGTATCGAGGAAAGAGTCCACGCTCGTAAGCAGTCTGGCACAGAGACTCTGGAGCAAGCAGCGAGTCGTAGTCGAGGTATGCGCGGACACGGCAATAACCACGGCATTGATGTCTAATAATGCAGCGCCCGCAGACGCCCTTGAAATCGTCCGGATTCACTTCGCGAAGCATACGAAAGGTGCTGCTATTCGTCCAGATCTCGGTCAGGTTCATCCTTCGAACGTTGCCTGCAACAAAAAGATCGTTACAATTCAGGCCGCATGAATCGCAGCCGTGACACATCGTGACGTTGCCGTTGGGCATGATACCGCAAAAGTGCTTGCCCCAATAGCATGCCATGGAGCTCTTCCAGAACGACTGTGCGGGGATGAGGGCTGGTGGAACGTTCATCGCAGCACGTATGCCCAATCCGGGACCAAGAGCTTGCAGTTCGTCAGCCATCTCGAGTATTTGGAGGAAGTCTACGCTTTGACTGAACGCTTCCCGGCCTCGTCCTTTTGGAGTTATGTCAGGAGTGACGTAGTAGTCGGCTCCGCACGATGCAGCCATCCGTGCAATGTCAGGAATCTCGCGGTAGTTCCGCTCCTGCATCACGGTCTGAATGATCATTGAGATCTCGAGGCGTTGAGCCAAGTGCATACCGCTGACCGTGCGCTGGTAAGCGCCTGGCACTCCACGGATCGCATCGTGTGTCTCAGGATTGGCACCATCAAGACTGATGCCTAGGAAAAACATGCTACGGGGAGCACGTTGGACCCAGGAAAGACTCTTCTCGCTAAGCAGTGTCCCATTCGTGGCGAATCCGATACGAATACCCAGGGACAGGATCGCCTCAACGATCTCCGAGAGGTCTGTTCGGATAAACGGTTCGCCTCCGATCAACACGATGTAGTTCGTACCGAGCTGTCGAGCTTCAGCGATGAGACCAGCGATTTCGGCTACGCTCAGTTCGGGTTGAATGGCATTCAGATTGGGAAGAGCGCAATACGAGCAGTGAAGATTGCATCTCGTGGTCAGATGTAAGTAAATAGAGTTGAGTGTGGGACCGGACCTAGAGTCCAGTGCAGCGGGGCGGACCTTGGGCTTGAAGCGTGGCATAATCTGACTGCTCGTTGGATTGGTCTCTGGGTCAGGCCTCGGAGCAGGCTGGCGCGCGGTCAGGCTGCATCAAAACTCGAAGCACGCGCCGATCCCAATTTTCTTGCAGATGGCGTACTCCGGATTGTCGGCGAATTCCTCCGCGCGTTTGAGCATTTCCCTCTGAAGACGGCGCTCTTCTTCAGTGAGAACCTCGGTTCTCTTAGGCGGAACCTCGGGTAGGGGATGGGAACCAGCGCACGGACTGAAGTTCCCAGTCGCATTCTTCTCACTCATGGTAGACCTCCATCTCTTCTATCTCTTATTAGCAGATAGCCGGTCAGCCCACCCATGTCAAGAATTTTTCGAGGGGGGTGACCGCGCTGGGCCATTCTCAGCACATGAGGGCTGGCCATCGCCCGTCTACGGACGTCGGATCCCCGGGCGTGAATGAACGCGCGTTGTCGCCGTCCCTTCCACAATGATCCATGCGCTCCCCAGTCAGAGGCTGTGAAGCGATGATGGTCCCCTCCTCGGTGCATTCTCCCGCCTTCCATGCCTCGGGGGGAATGAGTAGGTACCTGGCTCTCTCGATGGGCTGAAGCTTGCGTTTCAGTGTCAACTGGTGAACCAGTTTCGAAACGGCACGATTGGTGAGCTTGAGAACCCGTGCAGCCTCGGCTATGGTGAAAACTCGCAGACCGCGACTGCTGATCGCGGCGATGAGTTCGGCTTCCTTTGAACCTAAACCTGACATTTTGATTTGATTAACCATTGTTCAGTCCTGATAATCATATATATATTGGAATGAATTCGCTGTCAAGCGCATTTCCGACCTATTTGAGAGCGGTTCGGGAGGGGTTCTTTCTAACAATTTTCTAACAAAACAAGCCGAAACAACAGATAATACGGGGTAAAACCAGACAGGGCAATCCCGGCTAAGTCGTTGCCGGAATTACCCTTTGGTGTCTGGTATTGTCTACTGGTGCAGTTTTAGAGCGGGCTCATAACCCGAAGGTCGGCGGTTCAAATCCGCCTAGTGACAATTTCCCGCCGTTTCGCCGCCCACAGAACGTGATCGAGATAGTCGGGAAAAGAGTCAAAGATAGTTGGGGAGTCAAATCCCCCAATCACCATGTTGCACCAAGATTAACCGACTCCCGTGAGTGAGTTTTGACGGTTTTCGATGGCCAGGCTTCGCCCCTGCCTGCCTAAAGCCATGATGAATGACGAGTTATCACTATTCACGGTGGGAACATGGGCCGTTTCTACACTGATTGGGTACGGGTTGCGGTTGAGGTAATCATTCGTGCGGGACTCGCCGATCGGAATATTTTCGTTGAGCCCAGTCAGAAAGCAATAATGTCGGAATAAGACAGGTGTCGATGTGTCGAACGATGTATGTAATTCCTCGAATGTCTGAGGTCTCAGGATATATTTCGAATGTGATAACATCTTTGATAACTTTAGAAAAGCTGGAGAGGTTTCCCACGCATCTTAACAGTTCAGGAACGCGGTTTCTAAAAATCCGAGGTGAGCTCGGGTCGAAAAGTGAACTAATCTGGCGTCGCTTGTTGTCCTCTCCTAAGTCGAGGCAAGCGTGAAGCAGATCTCGCCCTTCGTCCTCCAGTCCGAATAGATACGCGTAGGCGGCCAGCCACGCGGTTATCTCACGGTCGATTGTAGCAGTCTCACCTGGCCCTGGCTTCAGGTAACTAAGACACATGCTGATGGTGTTGGCCGCGGCGGCTGTGTCATGCTGCCTTAACTCGCAAAATCCTTTGAGCATACCAAAATCCCATGCAATCGTGCCACCTTTCATTAAAGCAAATGGAAGAAGCTCCTGGGATACGAGGGCGGGTGCATTCGAACCTGCATTCACCGCAATTTGGAGGTATGATTCGTTCTCGTGCGGTAGACCATCTATGCATAATGATACAACTGCCGCGAATTCATCAGTTATGGGCCATTTAAGCCCCACATTCCAAGTGTATTCCTTTGGACCATCAGTCCCCTTCTCCAGACAAGAAAAATAGTCCTGCAATACAGCCAAACAACTGTCGCGATACCCAAGACACAAGTGGTTCATGGCGAGATAGAGCATCCTTTGGCATCCTACTTCGCGCAGAGTCACAGATTGATAAACGGAGCGCCAAATTGTAGCCGCTCTCTCAAATTGACCAGCCGAGTAATAGCATCTTGCACGTATGAGGTTAAAAAAATGGCACCACCCTGCATCAGTCCGATTGTTATCTCGAATGGCTGTAAGTTCCTCAGCAGCATCTTCTAATCGTCCCTCACTGGCTAGCAGAATCGACTTCTCGATACGGATTAAGTTCGCCGCAAAGTACTCTTCATGAGACTCGCGCCTACTAAGGAATGTCGTTATCTGCCAATCCAAATGATCAATTAAGTAATGGACGATTGAATCGGACGGAATGGTCAACTGCTTAGTGGAATCGTTCGAGTGACCGAACATATCTAGTTGGAGCATAGCTGAAGCAAGAACCGCATCAAACTCCTTGTTCCCAGGTAAGAGACTCTTCTGCAACTCTTCTATAGGCTTCGCCATGCGCAACTCATGGAGTGATTCAACAGCACTTGCGCCGATCACTTTAAATAGGCCTTTCCAGTATACCGTATCTGTGCCGAATGTCGCTGCGAATTTGTGCAAATGATGCAATTGGCGATGGCCATTCGCAAGAAGTGTCCATAATAACGAATACCGCCCCGTGCTGTCAATTTCCCTCCTTAACATGTTGCTGGCATACGCGCCATATGACCGGATCTTTTGGAAACACTCATCGGTTGTGTCCACCGCACCCAAGGATGAGGCTGTCAGAAAGACTATATCTCCTATGGCAAGTTCTCCCACAGTCAAAAATCGTTCTATTCTTGTTCCGACCTCCTGATTCGTATCCGGAATGGCCATGCAGATTAATTGTAATAAACGTCCAAACTCAGTTCTCATATATTTCCGAGACCCTTGAGATCGCCTAAATCCTTCAATCACAGACTCAAAATACTGCCATAGGTTGACCGCACGCTTGGTAATTTGGTCTTTTTGAGATTCAATTATATTATCTTTTTCGAGTTCTCCACGGACCATCTTATCAAAGGCCTCACCAGCCCTTTCCCAGTATAGATTGGCGGGGATAGAATCCTTCGTGGCCAAGCTTAATGCCCATGTCTCAAGGGTTACTACTAGCGGCATGTAGTCATTCAGTGACGATGGGGGACTCTGACCAGCCAATGTTGTTGCCCGCTCGGCGGCTCGCAGGGCTTCCTCATATTTGCCTGCTGTTGCATGGTATAGGCCGATGAGTCCCTGAATCACCATGGCTTCATTGAGTGAGGCACCTGTTTCCGTCGGATCCCGACTGAATTCATCAAACCACTCCACCATAACAGCGATTAGGGTTTTCGTAAGCTCGGGATCTTCCACGTAGAGAAGTATAAATGATCCTATACTTTCAATCACCTGTGATCTGTACGCGAAGTTCTTGGCTTGGATTGTGGACAAAGCTTCTCGAACATCAAAGCTCATCTCTCTGTTTAGTTCCTTGTTTGCCAATAGAACTGTTAGAAGTCGATGCAGAGCGACGGATAGGTGCCCCCTGCTAATCGCTTGGTCAAACATCGAGCTGCTGACACGTGAAAGGTCTGCGAGGATTCGTTCAGCCTCTTCACTACTCCTGCTCACCGTAATGTACCTTATACTTACCGGGAATAACGCGAAATATACTGCCGGCCTCATGTAAGAAACGTCCCTTCTCTGGATAAGCAGGAGTAAACTATCGAGTCTATCGACTGAATTGATGTTGAAAGGGCGTGCGGCAACGTGAAGAGCCATTGAAAAGGCTTCCAGATCAGTACGTCCCAGAGCGGCACAGCCGGACTGAAGCCTTCTGAGGGCAACGTCGAGAGCCGTTGCGGGAAAACCGCTATTTGGGAAAGACCATGGGAGTTGCACAAGAACGGAATCACTGGCCTGTATCACCTGGTCCGGAATAAAGCGCAATTTTAAGCGTGTGGTACGCCCCATCAGTCGGTACACACAAGCTAAATCAATCAGGCAATTGACAATCTGAAATTGTCGCTTCGTTAAATGGCCACGTTTGTGGTTTAGCATAAGTCGCAAGCTGTCCGCGACACCGCGGTAATCGACCTCTGTACTCAGCAGAGTCGGGATTTCGAATAAGCATGCAAGAAAGTCATCATTCCCGGCATGGGGTATGGACCGATATCGCTCCCTCAAGGAACCCAACGAATCTACTTCATTAAGGAGCAAATGCGCAATCCCCCGGAGTAATAATCCCTGAGGTTCAATCGATGAATGTTCGGTGAGCCGATTAAAAGTTGTATTCAAAGTGATCAACGTTTGAGCGGGGTCACAGTCTCTCAACTGTGTCGCAGCCTTGCGTACCGCAAAATCGGCCTCAAGGAATTCGAGGACCTCAACGAGATGTGGCCTCTTTGCTAGACTTGCAAGAACGGGTGTCTCCAAACCCAACCACTCGGTCCTCGCCCAATCTATCGAGTAGGTTTTTACAATTTCATCACTTCCCAGAGAGACGATGTAGTCAGCCCCTGTGACGGTCGAAAGAACGGAAATTAAAAGACGGGAATCGCCGTCAGGCGGCAGCGCAATACTCGCGATGGCAAACGGACGAACAATACCAATCTCGGCCGTCATGTCACCGAAGTGATCGGTAAGATCTCGAAGGTATGAATTGTGGTCGCTTCTGGCACTCGGATCAACCAGAATCAGCAGTCCCTGTCGTAGAGTGTCTGGGAGAAGCGAGATGCGGTTCCTTTCAATTACCTCAATCGCTTGTTGTGTTTGGATACCAATCCAGGAGGGCACGACAATGTCATACGAAACTGATCTGCAGAGGTTAACTATATCACGGAGATACGTCGTATCTCTGGACTGGTCGACGTGCGAAAGCAGGCCATAGCGGAGCACTGCGTTCGCAATCCAGGATCGGGTTGCTCCCGAGACCTTCTGGTGGAATTCTTGTCGGAGTGATTCGCGGATGCTCATATGCTCTGTCAGGATTCGATTGGCAATGCCGTCATCGTAACGCTCCCATTCCGATGGAAAGAACTGTAACCACAGGACAAGCGCCATCAGGATCGCCAGCATTGTGAGGGAGACCCAAAACCAGAGCTTCGGAACACCAGAGATTCGATTTCGAAGAGTGCTGCACAGCACGCGTAATCCTCGAGGCAGTTTGCGTCGATTCCAGTATGCAAGCATTATTAGAATTAGTGCAGCTGCTGTCAGCGATACAAACGGGTGGTTAAAGAACCAGAAAAGGGCAGCGACCAGGAGTAGGAAAACGCTTAGTAACACTTTCGCGCGCTTAAGCTTCCAATCTAACCGATTCTGCGAATTGTCCACTTACACCTGCCTTAGTACGCGCGCCGCGCAGAACTTCCACCCAGACGTCAATTAGCAGGTTGCACATGCTCGCGTCGTCAAAGCAGTCTAATAAAAACGGTATATTTAGTCAACGGGCATTATCGTCGTTGTTGGTCGCGGCGGGGGATTCGACTTCCTATATCCATCTAATTATCGCTGGTTTTGTCGCAAGATATGCCAAACGATACTTTGTTTTCTTGTTACTTCCAATCTGCTCTAACAATGTGGATCAACTGTGGACGTAGTTCCGAAGAGGCGGATTGTACGTCGTCAGACAAAGTGGACGTCCAGACACCAAAGGTAAATAGATGCACTGTACTCCGCAAAGCATTGATAGCGAGACTGCCGGATTATATTGATCGCGCGATCATTTCACCATCACCTCCCCCCACTTCGCGTAATCCACCTGACGCGGGAGGAAAGGATGAAACTAAAAGGGACTATCATAAGGTTTGACAGACAGTTGGCGGCGGATGGGCGGAGCACTCATACGCGGGCGGCATACCGGCGGGATCTAAAAAATTTCACGGAATGGTCTGGGAATCAAAGCGTTAGCAGGGTGAAGCCGGATGATTTGGCCCGATTTTTGACCTCGGATGAAGTCCTGATACGCCCGGATGGTCTCCCCCGCAAGCCGATCACCGTTAACCGGACCAAGTCGGCCTTGCGGTCGTTTTTCGCCTTCTGCGTGAATTCCGGGTGGATTAAGGAAAATCCTGCCCGACTGATCCGGTCGTCGCCGGCGGCAGTAAAGGAGCCGACGACCCTGACTGCGGTCGAAATCCGGCGGCTGAGGGCAGCCCTGGACCGCCAGAACAGCTCGTTGGCCGGTCGTGACCGCCTGATCTTCGAATTACTCCTTGGCACCGGCATCCGGCTGGGCTCGCTGGTGGACCTAGATGTGGGCGACGTCGACCTGCGAACCGGCACCCTACGCATCCAGTTGAAAGGCGGCACTGAAGGCCGCGTGTTTCTGAATCCCGGGTTACGGCGGCTCATACGCCGCTTCCTCATAGAAAACGCGACACGGGGCGACTGTGGGCCAAACACGCCGCTTTTTCGGGGTCAATCGGACAACCGATTGAGTGCCAGGCAAATCCAGCTGCGGTTCGCCCGGTGGTTCCGGGAGGCCAGAATCGGCCGCTCGGTCTCGCTCCACTCCCTTCGCCACACCTTTGCTACCAAACTGTACGAAAAGACTGGTGACCTCCACCTCGTCCAGCGGGCGCTGGGGCATCGGCAGATTACGACGACGGAGATTTATGCGAGGGTGGGGGAGGGGGCGTTAAGGCGGGCGGTAAAGATGATTTGAAAATCGGGTTCATACCAATCTTTCCCAAATTCCGGCAGTGTTTTTCTACGTATATATAATGGCACC
>SDBS01000875.1_pt1 | contig 30253 bp, 22 predicted proteins | sample 2277091 | NCBI WGS metagenome assembly SDBS01 (sample SAMN10404972, study PRJNA504765) | marine sediment metagenome | isolation source: marine sediment core GS10_PC15, 163 cmbsf | place: Arctic Ocean: Southern Knipovich Ridge | collected 2010 | reverse complement strand
TCTCGGACATGCTGACATCCAGACGACCGCGCGCTATCTGCACTCGGACACGCGCACGAAGCAGACCGCGGTCGGGAAGCTGAGCGGCCTGCTGGGGTCATTTGCGCAGAACACAGAACCTGCACACTGAGCCCGGAACGGCACGTACGAGCCCACAGGCAGACCCGGAACGGGGTCCGAGATGCTCGGCTTCCAGGAATCATCAGAAACCCAGGCAATTCCTGCCTCTTCTGAGACCACGGACCAGTTTCGGTACAGTACGGGTACGACGATCACGTGCTCGGTGTGGCCCGACCTGCCGGTGGGTTGTCCCAGTTCGGATGGTTCTGCCAAAGGTCAGCGCGCCCCAGGCGCGAAAGCTCTTTTCGGGCCGTCCCTCTGATGTGGTATATCGGGGTTCCGGCCCCTACGCTCCCGGTCGTGTGTGACACCGTCGTATCGTCCAACAGCGACACCAGGAGCGGAACAGCTACACTGCCTGCCGACCGGGAATAAGCGCGAATGGCCACGATTCGCGTGCTCGTATCCGCCTCGTCCCGGACCATCTGCTCCAGTTCGCCGGCCGCCTCCGGATCGCCGGCCCATCCAAGCGCCAGAGTCAGCCACCTATGCGTTTCCGAGTCGGCGGCCCGTTCCTGCTGGGCCCACGAGATGATGCTGACTGCGCCCGTGCCTACGTATGAGAATGCCAGCAGGAACTGGTTCAGGGTGTAGACGCGCGGGGAGAGGTAGCTGCCGTGAACCGAGGCCGGGTGGCTAGGGGTGTCCACCTCTCTGCAGAAGCGTTCCAGGATTGGCGTTGTCCGTACAGCCGCGGGCATGGCCTCGCACTTCCCGAGCACCTTGGCCGCCCTGCCCGCCCCGATGCCGCTCTTATCCCGAACCAACGCAACGAGAGCTGCCAGTTCTCCTCCAGTCAGGGGGCGGCGTATGGGCCTGTTATCCAAGCGAGATACTGCTTTGGCGGATAAGTAGAGGTCCTCCTCATTCAGGCACGAGACAAGCAGGGAAGTGGACTCATCCCCTCCGATCCCACCAAGCGAACCGATGAGGTATCTTGTCACCCTTCTGTCACCACTGTTGATGCCTTCGCCAATCGCCGGCAGAGCATCCTTGCCATGGCCGGTCAGTGCCTTTGAAATACTGAATGCCTCCTTATAGGCACCCATTGCCGCAGCGATACGTAACTGAGCCACGAGCTCGACGGGGCTCACCGTCGGAGACTGCGCACGTGCAACTGCATTCTCACCGGTCGCAAAGGGCATCCAGCCAGTTGCGAGCATTGTCACGACAAAGACGGCATATCCAGCATACCTGGTCATTGAAAGCGACCTGTCCCCCCGAGAAACACTATCCGGGCGTTCTGAGGGCCCTCAGGCGTGTCCCATTGCCATGTAACAAGCGCACTCTGTTTCGCCATGAATGCCTACCCCGCCGTATCCGTGAAGATGGGCTCGAAGATTAGGTTGAACTCTCGTTCTTTCACAAGCTTGTCGTCTCGCATGAATTCCTGCTCTCCACAGCAGGCAAGCACTGCATCGCGGGTCGCACACTTGGCGCAGAAGTCCTCTGCTTGCGAAGGCTTATCCGGCCCCGCAACGTCGTCCGGGTAGTACTGCTCGATTGTGCCGCGCTCAAGCACGTAAACATCGTCCTCCCGCAGCATCTCAAGGAGACGCCATTTCGATGACACCATCTGGGGGTCATTGCTATTCATCAATATGGCGAGACGATCCGACTTGCGCTGCCAAGCGAAGAACTCATCCACTGCCTGACCAAGATCGTCTTGGGTACACTTACCCGCAGCGAGTTCCGATTGCCGTTCTTGGACTCGCTTCCAGAGTGAACGCAATTCCCCGGAATCATGTGCATCGCGCGCCTCCGCACCGGAGGGTTCTGCATCGCCAGCGTCAGGTTCAATTAGCTCATCCACCCTTGCCAGGAGATTGCTCCGCGCTGCCGTCACTTCTTTAGATGGCGAGATGAGTTGGAAGCCGTTCAAAAGCAGGTCAAGGTCGGCAATAACAGGGACCCGAACATCAAATTGTTTGAAGAAGTGCCTGTAGCGCCGAATGTTTCCCTTGCCGGTGATTCGCGCGAAGTGAACGGGCTTCTTCGCCACGTCCCAGGCTGGATTCAATGTTATTGCGATATGAGGGAACAACAGATAGTCGCTATCGCCCTCGACGAGGACGACCGTATCTGCAAAGAACGCCGCGTTATTGTTCTCGAAGCAAATGATCTGAAACTGATCCTTGGATGTCATCTCCGATAGATCGACGGGCTGGACCTGAGTGTATGGCTTGTCGGAAACACCCGGGTCCGATGTTCTACACAGTTTGACAAAGGTCTCTGTGGCGTTAGGGCCGAAGAACATGGGGGAATGGGTCGTCACGAGAATGTGATGATCCTTGGCAAACACCCTCAGTGCATCGAAGAGAATGTGTTGCCCCTTTGGATGCAGGAATAGCTCAGGCTCTTCGAAGAGCAGCAAATAGGAGGCAGGCGCGGTTTCTCCGTCTTGTTCATCTTCTTCCGCTCTTTCCGTTGGCGCAAGCTTCTCGTTCAGTTCGACGTATGAGCGAAGTATGGAGAAGACAACTGCACGCCGTAGTCCATCGCCTTTCGTGTCAATCAACCCGTCAACCCCATCATTGGCATAAACCCGGGCGGAAGAAAAGACGGTCTTCAATTCCGGTGGTGGGATCGTTATGCGAAGATCAACATCGGCGAAGCTCTCCCGAACGTACTTCTCTACTGTCGACTCGATAAGCTTCACCTCGTCCAATCGGTCGTCAGTCACCGTTCCATCTTCTCGCTCAACCCGATTGAGCTGTGAATTCAACTCTTCAAACGACCTTTGTGCATCTGGGAGTTTCGTTTCCACCGCTCGTAGTAGAATTGACAGTATCTTTCCGAACGGGGTGCTTTCGGTCGTCTTGATATCGTCCGCCAGATCCTTGACTGCCGGGATGTAGATAGGGTTCGGCAACATCGGAAAGATACTCTTGTCGATGCCAGTTGGTAGGGGAAGGTCGGTGGCAAGTTTCTGTTCGTCTGGCAGAGAGTCGGCCAGTTCCTGAATCTTCTGCCTCATACCGTCCTGATTGATGTTCGCATCGACGATGCCTTCGAGCTCATGGAAAACCGCTGTGACCCTGTTAGCAAATGCTTGGCCGGGACGTTGTCTCTTCAGCAATTCCGCGATACGGTCGGACGAGAATCGCCCATCAGTTGGCATGAGCACGTTGTATGACAAGGCGCTCTTCCCGTCGGTTCCATAGGAACGGACCAATGCAAGGCGACCGTTCTTGATAATACCGCTGACTTTAGTACGGTGCTCTTCGACAAGCCGGGCCAAGTCAGCATCTGCGATATCTTCGAAGACAATCTCGATGCGTATTGGTCGTGATTCATCGAAGTAGTGACTTGTAGATAGCTTGGAGCCTGAGAAGAACAAGGACAGTGCCTGGAGGAACGAGGATTTGCCCGAGTTGTTCTCTCCAATCAGGCATCCGAAATGTGACAACGGAATAGACACATCCCTGAGTGCCCGGTAGTTCGATATAGTCAACTTCGTCATTCGCATGGGAACTTGTCCTCTCCAGAAATGCTATCCGGGCATTCTGTAGTCCGCAAATACTCATCGGGGCATCAAGAGAGCGCCTTGCACTGACCTTGCCCCCGAAGACGAGTCCAGGTTGCATGTTAGGATAAGGGACCTGGAGAGTCAAGCAGGAGCAATACAGATGCCGGGAAGAGCACACACGCTGGAGCGGACCTTCTGCCGCTGGCGGCGGCAATGGCTGCATAGGTGTAGTACGCAATAACTCATCGGCGCCGCTGACGGGCTTCAGCGGGCTAATTCGGTTCTGCCCGGGTTGATTCTAGCTGCGTGCGCCGAGGGTGCCAGAATCAGCTCGGGTGGGCCTCGACCGCTCCTTCCGGTCCCACACGCGCCTGACACCCACACAGGATAGCACCGACTCAGAGATGAAGGAAATCGCTCAGGAGCCCCCGATAGGATTATTAGAGAGGACAGGGCGCAGGGAATCGTGCCTGGGTGTGAACTCCTGAGACCTCCAGCGCGTCCAATAGATACTTCGCCACGAAGGGGGATGTAATGCGATTGTTCGCTGTGCTTGGACTGCTGCTCTTCACGTGCACAGCTCTTCCAGCCCAGCACATCGGTCTAAGGGAACAATGGCAGCCTCAGACCATGCCTCCCGACCCTCGGTTGGACCAAGCAGTCGAGGTCGAGACCATCGGCCGCGCGGCGGTGCCTGCCCTGGAGATCCTTTCCGAAGCTACCGGCGTGTCTCTCACCGTTGCCCCCGAAGATCTCGGCACCGTCGGCGAGCGCAAGCTGACCATCATCTCGAAGGGCTTCAGCCTGAGGGCAATCATGACTCAGATCCCGGAGGCATTGCAGGAAGCGCACTGGGACATCAACGAGAGCGCCAAACAGCCGGTGTATGTCCTGCATCGCAACTCCAGCCCCGAGATGGCCGCCAGGAAAGCACAGCTTCGGCGACTCGCAGCGTGGCAAGAGAAGCGGGGGCAGAAGAACAGGCAGTGTATTGATGAGGTGAGGCGGGCACTGACAATGTCTCCCAGTAAGCTGGCAGAGCTGGAGCAGAGCGATCTGTTCCTCGCGCGTGCGGCCCGCGATCCTGAATTTCGGGCGCTGATGGAGGCGGTGGTCGCTCTGCCCGACACGCAGATGCAGGCGCTTACCGACTGTCCCCCCGAATAATGCTATCCGGGGAGGAACGGTCGGGAAGTGATGCGGCTATTTCAGGATCAGAGGGCGCAGGGTCACTTCCTGCCCCAGCCCGCGCCCACGCTCGGGCCGGTCTAAGCCTGAGGAAAGCTGCCTGCGTCTGTTTGCCTTTCCCTCAACACTTGCAGCAGATCATCGGGCGTCAGGCCGCATCCGCTTCCAACCCGTCGCAGCTTCTCCTGATTCCAGGCCTGATCGGGAGCGAAGCGCATCAGGCGATCCAGTAACTCGGCTTGAAGCTCTCCAGGCAGGTCCCCTCCATCCCACCTCCTGCGGGCGTTGGCTCTTCCGGCCTTGTCCCGGGGCAGAAGACGCCATCCCAATCGCAGCAGCCGCATTGACACGTGGTGTTCTCGACGCATCTCGCGCCACAGCTTCCAGGCCGTGAGTAGCCCCTTCTTCTGGAGAGTCGCCTCGATCAATGCCTCCTCCAGTTGCTGGAGGGCTAGGTGCAACCCAAGACGGCGGTTTTCTATCCGCAACCGCAGGTTTTCTCGCGCAAGCGCGGCCGTCTCCGCGAGTGTTTGTTTCATTTCGCTCTCACTTCAAGCCGCCAAGCGAAGGTACCGATGATGAAGGCCGCCGAGCACGGGTACCGAAACGAGATCGCCTTCGCCCGGCGGCGCCTGAGGTAGCGGCGTTTCTCCGGCCAGCCCCTGATGAGGGCGGGCGGGGTGGTAGTAGTCATCGATGAACTCCCGCAAGAGCCGCTCCAGGTGAGCTTGGTTCAGCACGATCACGTGATGCAGTAGCTCTCGGCGCAGGGTCCCGATGAAGCGCTCGATATACGCATTCTGCCAGGGACTCTGGTAGGCGGTGCGCACCTCCAGGATGCCACAGGAGATCAGGAAGGCGCGCACGCCGTGACCGTAGATGCCGTCGTTGTCCCGAAACAGATAGCGGGGCTGTTCCCCGAAGGGCGTCGCCTCCCGCAGTTGCTGAATCACCCACTCCATGGAGGGGTTCGGGGTGATGGCGAAGTGCAAGACTTCGCGTCGGGCATGATCGAAGACCAGAAAGACATACAACACCTGAAAGCCCAGCGTGGTGACGGTAAAGAAGTCGATCGCCCAGGAGCAATTGACATGGTTCCTCAGGAACGAAAGCCAGTTGGTCGTCGCCGGGCGCGGCTTCCTGGGCTTCACCATGTACTTGCGCACCGTATCCTCTCCGGGGGCCTCGTAGCCCATCAGCAGCAGCACATCCCGGATTCGCTCCGCTCCCCACAGGGGGTTCTCCTTGCTCAGACGCCGGATCAACTGCTGGATCTCCGGCGCTACCGGCTTGCGACCTGCCTTCGACTTCCATCGCCACCACGCTCGGAAGGCCCGGCTGTGCCAGTGTGTCACCGTTTCGGGCTTCATGACATGGACAAGTTCTTCCCACCCGTCCAAGAACTTCGAGAGCAGCACCCAGAGGATTCGGAAGGCCGCGCTGAACCTGTGATGTCGCTTCCTCGGGGCCGAGGAGCGATTCACCTCCACCGCCAACTGGCTCTGCAACGCTAGCAGTTGGGCCGCGGTCACCGCCCGCGGCAGCAGCAGCGCCCAGCAGAAGCTGAGAGAATACCGAAGGAGCTGGAACAAGACACTCAGGCAACGGTACAGGTGCCGGAGGAAACTCAGGGTCACTTTCATGCCCACCAGGATACCAGGGCGCCGAGCCGAGAAGAAGCTCTCAGAAGGCTCGGATAGCATTTTTCGGGGGGACAGCCGTCCCGGCCGTCCGATCCAGACGAATCCGATTCGCTACGCAAGCCGCTGGATCATCGAGCGAACCAACGCCTGGCTGCAGAACTACCGTCGCGTGTTGGTGCCTCACGAGCGACTTCTCACCACCTATCGCGCCTTCGTCGTGTTCCCCTGCGTCATGATTACGCTGGGAACACTTTTGAGATGACTTCTAGGCGTGTCACAGAACATCAATGGTATGGTAGAATCGCGTGTCCGAGCAGCGGATGGTGTTTTTCGGGGATACACCTACTCAGAGATGAATAGATCGCCAGTAAGGCCCGGATGGGGTTTCTGGGGTGCACAGGGTGGCCGCTCGCCGAGGTACTTGTGCAAGAGCTGGTCCGCGAGTACAATCTGTGCGCTCACGTCGGCGGTGTCGGAAGGACGATGGTGACGAAGGGGGAACTGTACCACGCCAGCGACCAGACGCGATATCCTCCTAGATCAGTGCCCGGAAGCGACGTGTCCGGGGATGGTGCCAGTCTGGACCGGCGCACGCGCATGCCCGACGTGCGGTCTCCAAGTGAAGCACTGCCCGCACTGCGCAGGCGTCAACCCCGCAGATGCGAGGTACTGCCGGTTCGACGGGAAGCCGCTTTCTCAGCGAACAGCTGAGGAAGGGGCGGTATGGTCGGACAACCGTGCAAACGAGAGGGAGGGCATGGGTATGCCTGGGGAACAGAAGGTCGCCTGCCGAGTCTGCGGCAGAGAGACGATCCACCAAGGAGACTGCTTCTGCGAGCACTGCGGGTGGCCAACGACGCGGCTGGAACTGACTGGGTACCCACCTGACGAAGTCCCCGAGATTCGGACGAACGTCCAAGTGCCTGCCGGTGGCGAGAAGTTCGGGACCTCATTTCTGCTCCGCCGGGTGGGCCCCGGCAAGACATCCGTAACGGTTAGACTCACATCGGCCCCCGAGTGGGTAACCCTGGCTCGCGGCGACGACGAGAACGTGGTCCACCAGTTCGATCTCGAGGAAGGGCACGTTGAGGAACGAATCGCTCTTCGCTTCTACCGCGGCATCGCAGACCGGCAGCGCCAAGGCCGGAGCGTCTTCGCCGGGGTGCTGACTATTGAGTCCAACGACGGAGCGCCATCTGCGGAGACTTCAGACGACATCTTCCGGCCGTATGATCGAAGCTGCCGACGGACAGAGCGGAAGGTCATCGATATCAAGTTGCTGGAGCCAGCGCGACTACTGGTTGAGCAGGAGGCTCTACTCTTCTCGCGGAAGCGGCAGCAGCGCGAGCTTCGCATCACCAATGTCGGCGAGAGCGCAATGAGGGTTCCGGCTCCGGCGTGTCCTGCGGGCTACACCATTAGGGACCAGGCCGGCGAGCCGATTATTCCAGGGAGTGAGATGGGACCTGTCGGCTCAGGCAAGACTGTGTCGCCCACTGTAGCTCCCACGGATCCTGCCCGGGCCCCGCTGGCCACTCTGGACATCGACGCCGGCCCCGCCGGGCAGGCGTCTGTTCTGCTCAGGGAGGACCCTCGGCCGGAGGCGCGTCCTCAAGGTGCTCTCCCTTGGTACATCATCGGCTATGACTTCGGCACCCACAAGACGGCGGTCTGCTTCCTCGACAACTGGCAACGCGACGCTGACATCCAGACGGTGCCGCTGGGAGAAGAGGGCGGGCCGACGATGCGCTCGACCATCAGCATCGAACAGAATGAGGGGGCGTGGGTGATTCGCGTGGGTGACGAGGCACAGCGTACCTTGCCGTTGGCCGCGCGAGATGACGCCGGGGACCAGGCAGCGGCAGAGCGCTTCTGGGTGAAGGAGTCCATCAAGACGCTGTTGCGGTCGGGGAAGCCTGTCAGGATCTTCGGACAGGAGCGGCCGCTCTCGTGGGTTGTCGGGGAATTCCTGAGTCGCGTCGAGAGCCGGGTGAACGAGCACCTCGCGGGTGGACGCGAACGGGCCTGCATCTTCGGTTTGCCGGTGCTCGATGAGGGAGCGGGCGAGGAGGAGGCATCCGAGGGCCTCGCGGGGGCGTATGAGCTTCAGGAGGCGAACACGAGCGAGGCCGCTCGTCACGCAGGGATCACAGAGCCGATCTTCCAGCTCGAACCCCAATGCGCCGCCCGCTACGTCATTCACAAGGCTTGGACGAGCGGTGAACCGCCAATCAAGAGCGGCGACGTGGTCTGCGTTTGGGACTTCGGGGGCGGAACACTCGACGTCAGCATCCTCGTGATCGACATCCAGGGGCGTGAGCTGTCTCTCAGGGTAGTCGCGGACCTCGGCCGATTCGTGGCAGAGGGCCGCGACATCTCGGGCGATCGCGTCGATGAACTCGTCTTCGAGCATCTTCGCCAGCAAGAGGGCTGGAAGGTGGCGGATGGGACGGTATTGGATGCCACAGGCAGCACGCTGTTCTCGTACGACCTACGGACTGACGTCGCCCGCCAGGCAAAGGAAGCACTGAACACACAGGTGGACGGGGAGTATCTGGAGATCATTGAGTGCCCCCACGCACAGCTGCGCTCGGTACTGCTCGCCCGCAGCGACTTCGAGAAGTTGGTTCAGGGGGACATCGCGGCCGCGCTCCAACGCTTGAAACAGGAGATCGACAAGCACGACGAGCTCTCCGGAGGCAGTATCGATCACTTCTTCCTTGTGGGTGGATCGAGCTTGATGCCGATCGTGCCGCGAATGGTGCACGAGGCATTCCCCAACTCCAGCATTGTCGACCCGCCGCCAGATGAACAAGGGCGCGACGATGCTGTCATGGCAGTGGCCCGCGGCGCTGTCCTGGCGAATGAAGTGCAGATCAAGAACGTGCTCGGCTTCAGGGTGGTCGCGGAGCCGATCTTGCCCAGCGGGGAGGCCGGCCGCGCTCTGGAGGTGTTCTCCCCCACCACACTGTTCCCGGCACAGCGATCTCACCTAATCTCGTCCCCACATGCAGACGAGAGGTGGGGGCTGGTGTTCGAATATGGCGACGAGCGGTGGCGCGTCGCGACCTTTGGTGTCCCAGCCGGAGTCTCGGACGATGACAGGGTCGCTCTTGTGTTCCAGGTCGATGCCGGAGGCCAACTCAAGGTGACCACCAAGGTCAGCAAGGGGACCACTCAGGAGCCGGAGCGCAAGGTATGGGCTGGCTACGATCTCTGATAGAGGCATGCTGGCGGGGTCCGTCTCGGGCGTGGCAATGGCTGCCGTTCCGCCGTGAGGGCAGGAGGCTCAGGACACGTGTCGGCAGGCGCGAATGGACGATTCCCGTGGGCACGATTGTCCTCATCGCGGCGACCCTCGTGGTGGCTGGCACTGGCGGCTTGCTTGTGGCCTGGCAGTATGGTGTTGCTCGCATCGCGGTCAAACTGGGTCAGGCAGGGGGAGTTACCGAGGTCCTACTAGTCCTAGGAGCTGCCGCGCTCGTGCTCCACCTGCTGGGGCTCATCTACGTCGTGTGGCGTCTCCGTCGCATCGGAGCGTATGCTGATGAAGTACGTGAGATCGCTGAAGTGCTTGCCACTTCGCATTATGATTCCCCACCCGACTCCAGCGGGAGTCCCACGCGGCGCATCCTCCTGGATAATCTCGAGAGATTCCGGGATCACCACCTCGAGAAGTCGGGACTGCGAGCTGCTGTGACCAATGTGAAAGATATCGCCAGACACACCAGCGGCCTCGATACTGGGCTGGACTCCCTGGAGCAGACACTGCGGAGTGACGGGGCCAGCCGGGACGAGCGGTTGAGTGAACTCGCAAGCCTTCTTCGCCAGCTCCTGGCAGCAACCGGGAGCAGCCTAGCTCCTGCTCCAGCCGCCAAGCTTGAGGGCCCGAGACCGCCCTCTCAGTCAGTCTCGAGGGCGCCGCAAACGACGGCGAAGCCCCCCGCCCCGGTCGAGCCTGCAGCCAGACCAGCGCGCCCGTCGGCCCAGGAGCGGGTCGCTGGGCTCGCCAGCCTGGCAGACGAGTCACTGGCGAAGTACGAGGGGATGACATTCCCAGTCGAGAGGGAGAAGGAGGTGATCGTCGGGTTCCTCCGTTTCGCCGGGCAGGTGGCTTCGGTCTGTGCCGAGCTGTACAGCCTTCTCGAAAGCCCGTCGCTGGACGCGGCCTCCGTGAGGGAGAAACGGCTCGAGTGGCCTCGGTATGTGCTGTGGCCGCTATTCCCGAGAGCGGAAAGTGTTGCGCCGTCAGTGTTCCAGGATAGCCATCGGAAGGTGCTCGACAGATACGGACAGCTGTTGGACCTGCGCGTGAGGGTCGAGCGTATGCGCAGGGATGCCTTCGACGCCCTGCGGCAGAAGCTGGGCCTCGAGCAGTTCGGGGTCGACGGGGAGCGAATTGAGCCGGGGCAGAAGGGCCACCACGTAGTGGAGACGGTGCCCCACCACGACAATAACCAAGAGGGGGTCATATGCGAGGTACAGACTCCGGGGTACCGGTTCTCCCTGGACGAGCAGGGGTATTTCCTGGTCGACGCGCAGGTGAAAGTGTACCAGTACCAGCTTCCGATCGCCACGGGAGGGACCGCGGCAGTCGGCGTTGGCCCCGACCAAGGACGAGCGGCCGATGTCTCAGACGGAGCTGGCGCGGGCGTCGCCAGGGGCGAGCCAGCGTCCCCTGATGGCGCCAGCGCGCCGTCGGATCCCCAGGCGCTGCTGGAAAGGCTGAAGTGCGCTACGCGGGACGCTCAGGAGGAACTCAGAGCACGCGCCGGTGGGCCACGGGCGCCCCTAAACCCACTTTTCGAATTCGCCGGGAAAGCTGCTGAGGCCTGTGAGTCACTGATGGCCTTCCTCGCCCACAGGCCTCACTGCGCCGACATGGCCAAGGCCAACTCCCGCAAGTGGGGCGAGCGGCTGTTCGGTCCGCTGTTCACCGACGCCTCCGGTAGCGGAGGGGTCCCGGAGACCCGCGAGCACTGGGAGCAGCAGGGCCGGCCCTTCCCGTGCCTCATTGAAGCGCTTGAGGCGTTGCGCGAGAGCGCGAAGCAACGAATCGAAGAAGCGCTGAGACCGGCGCGATTCGGCGCAGCAGGCGATCCAGTGTCCCGTGAAGATACGGCCTACCACGTGAGGGGAGGGCCCGCCCAAAGAGTCGGCGGCACGTACGTCGTCAGCGAGGTCCATTCGCTGGGCTACCGGTTCGCCTTGGGCGACGAGTACTATGTCCTAGCCGAAGCAGTAGTGAGCGTGGAGGAGGCAACCGAGCAGACCTTGGCCGGCTATACGCAGCGGTCGCACGGCGTCGGAACCAGTCCGCGAGCGGTCCAGGCTGATCGCGAGGAAGAAGAGCCAGGAGACGCTGAAGACACACCGCCAAGTCAACCTGCGGAGAGTGCTGAGCAGGGGCCCGCGGTCGCCACGTCCGAGCCTGAGGAGCCCCGGCCTCCGGACGGCAACGCGCAAGGAACCCCTCCGCCAGAGGAGAATCAGGGTCGGCCCGTTTCGACCAGCGACACCGCGAAAGACATCGTGGCGGAGGAGATCTAGAGGCACCGTTCCCCTAGATCTTCGCGGCCGTGCTGGCGGGCAGGTCTCGACCGACACGGGGACAGTCCCTTGCTGGTTCGTCTCGAGGCGTCGGCGCGTGTTCTCTATAGATCGTCAGCGTTGATGAGACAAATCGGGGGGATGAGTTAAGCAACACTTCAGGTGTTCCTGTCCCGGTTGTCTCTGCGTTCCTCATAGTCCTGCAGTAGTGCTCCCGCCGAGCTACCAGGATCCGGATCTGGAGCACTTCTCGTCGAGCAAGGATGTCATCCCTGCGACCGAAGTGGACGTCGTCGGGAGTGCCGTTCCTGAGTGCCTCATGGTAGCGCTCCCAGTTGTAGTAGTCCACGAATCTCGAGATCGCCTCCCGCAGTTGGTCCGGGCTGGTGTGTACCACCAGTGTCACCTCATCCTTCATGGTCCGGTGCCATCGCTCCACCTTCCCAATGGGCTACGGATGATGGGCCTTGGCACGCAAGTGCTTCATCCCGTGGAAGCCCAGGTAGTCCCGCATCGCACGCGAGATGTAGCCAGACCCATTGTCCGTCAGCAGCGCCGGTCGCGCCAGGCGCGGCGCCCTCTCCAATCCACACCGCTCCACCGCCGGCTGGATGGCTCCCACTAGACTTGGGGTCTGGACGTCCTTCACCACCTCCCGGGCCAGGATCTTGCGGGAGTAGTCGCCCAGCACACTCACCAGCCAGTAGTGACCCCAGCCGGGCACCAGAAACCGAGTTGATCTGGCCCCGAAAAAGTGGACACTTTGCTAAGCTGCCTTGGCCGTGGACTGCATCTCGAAGGCGACCGGTGATTGGTACCCCAGGGAGGAGTGCAGCCGCTGCCGATTGTAGAAGACTTCGATGTACTCGAACACCTCCCTGCGCGCCCGATGGCGGGGTGGCCGGGACCAGTGATGGACCAGCTCGCACTTGAGGGTTCCGAAGAAGCTTTCGCCGGGGGCGTTGTCCCAGCAGCCACCCTTGCGACTCATGCTGGGCAGCATCCCGCGCCGCTCCAGTGCGGCCTGATAGTCTCCGCAGGCGTACTGGCTGCCACGGTCCGAATGGTGGATCAGCCCGGGGGCGGGCCGGCGCTGTGCCATTGCCATCTCCAACGCCCTCAACGTCAAGCTGCGCTGGAGGCTGGACTGCATCGCCCAGCCCACGATCCGCCGGGAGTATAGGTCCATCACCGTCGCCAGATAGTCCCAGCCGTCCTCGGTCCGCAGGTAGGTGATATCGCTCACCCACACCTGGTCGGGTGTGGTGGCGGTGAAGTTACGGGCCAACAGATTCTCTGCTACCGGAAAGCTGTGCCGGGAGTCGGTAGTGGCTCTGAACTTGCGCCTGCCCAAGCCCTGGATGCCTTCCTGGCGCATCAGGCGAGCCACCCGGTTGGGGGAGCAGGTGATGCTCACCCACTGCTGTCGTGCACGACCCTCGATTGCCCATCGACCTGCGCCGGGCACGTCCCCTCCCTTACCGCGAACCTGAGCCTGGCAGGGCAGGCGCATGTACCGTACGCGCCCTACCTCTTCCTGCTTGCGACCGCCTGATCACAATTGCACGCCGATGTATGAGCAGTCCTCTCCCTCGGTCGTCCCCCGGAGCCAAGAAGCGTTCCCCAGTGGCGATTGGGGCCGGCCGGGGTCGCGCGCCACACTGCCCCTCAAGCGAATGGCCGTGGCTGCAGCTTAGGACTTCTTCTCTGCATTGCGTCCTCACTTCCCCGGTGGTGTGCAGAGCCCTTCATTGTGTGTACGCTCGTCCGCCGGCGAAACATAAGTGGGCGTACCTGTTGGACAGAGAGCGAGGGCTCCCAGCGGCGCAAGAAGCGGGAGACCCAACTGGATGGTTTAGCGTAGATGTGGGCGTATGGCCGGCGACGAAACGTGACCCGCCAGACAGAACTCCGATAGAACATGGCCGGTAAGACCGGCATTGTCTGAGTACAGGAGTGGGCAATGGGCGTCAGCCGTCCACAACGAGCAGCTAGCGCGAGCGTCGCGAGGCGCCAGCACGCTCTCCCGGCCGGCGACTCGGCGCCTCAGAGACCTGTCTGGAGGCGAATGCCGCTGCCGAGGCAGCATCATCGCCCGTCACGGGCTTCCGGCGTCTTTCTCTAGAACGGGGCAACGCCGTCTTCCGGGGCGAGTGCCTGGCCGGCGCAGCCGGTTGATGGCGGTAGACCCTGACCTGCGCATCGAAGAGGACGTACTGCCGCCCATCCAGGTAGAAAAGGTAGCCTGGGCTGATGACCTCACAGACGGTGTCTCGCCTGTCCTGGTCCGGATGCGGCACCGTCCCTACCACATGGTAGCCCTTCTGCCCGGGTTCCATTCGCTCGCCTTCGATGCCAATCCGTTTGAGACCCAGCTTCTGCGTAAGGAGATCGCGCTCTTGCTTCCGGGCCTCTTCGAGGGTCTCGCCGAAGCTACACAGAAGCGGATCGCTCTCCACCGCCCGACGGCAGCTGTCGGGGAAGATCGGTGGACCGTCGCTGTCGTCTGTCTCAAACAGAGGGAAGAGCACATACCGCTGCCACTCTATTGCCTTTCCCTTGACCGTGCCAGGGTCGAGCGATCCGTCTGCGATCAATTGCGCCAACTCCGCGCGAACCGTGCTCGCCTCCCGCGCGAAGCTGTGGAGGGCCGCTATGAGTTCTGCTTCCCTGCTGGTGAAGGCCGGCTTTCCGCTGGACCGCCTCTCACCAGTGGAAGTGAGTACTCCAGCGCCCACCGAGTCATTCTGTGGTTCAAGAGCGGCTGTGGCTCTGCGCTTCTTCGCTGGCTCAGCTGCTTGACTTGGGTCGGCTTGGAGATCCTCAGTCGGACTGCGCTGTAACTCGGACATTGTTGGCTGCTGCGACCTGTCCTGCGTCAGTTCACCGACCCGCCGAGGCGCAGACGTCAGTGGCGTAGAGATCACCGAGCGCAACGCGCTGGCGTCGCCCGAACGAGGCCCACACCACGGCGCACTGGTTAATGCCTCATTCTAGGCCGACGTTTGTATTATCGGCACATGTCGTGTACGTCTTCAGCGATCCTGAGACAAAGGGGAAGCGAGAGTCTGGGCTGAGTTGAGCGGGTGTTTCTGCTCCTAAACATCCTTGCGCTCAAGCTTGAAGAAGATGGATGCATCCAGTTTGCTGCAATCGGGCGAGATAGCGACGCGTGACTTGCTCGCGTTCAGCGAGGGAGTCATGGTAGCAGTTGTGCAGCACCGCCCGCTGCAGACACGACCAGACCTTCTCTTGCGGGTTGTCGTTCGGGCAATAGGAGGGCAGCCATACCAGCTGCAGCCGCCCCTGTGTGTTCGCGAGGAAGCGCTACACCACCTTGGCGGTGTGGATGCCGTAGCGGTCCAGGATCATCAGCACCCGCTGGCGGGCCGCAGCCACCCGTCCGAGCAGATACTCCAGGAACTCGATGAAGTTCACTGCCCGTTTATGCTCTTTGATCGAATAGAAGAGCCGCCCGTCTGTGCTGAGTGCTCCAAACACGGTCTTCTTCTTGTTTTGCCCCGGTGTCATCACCCACATGGGCTCACCTCGACGCGCCCAGACGCGGGTGGTGTGTGGCTTCCAGTCCAGATCCATTTCATCCTCGTACAAGATCAGAACGTGCGGGTCCACCTGAAGTGCCCCCTTTTGGCCTCCTCGATGGCAGCCAGCTTCCGTGTGCGCTGGGGGTCTCGACGCACGATCCCCAGCCTGGGCCGTAGACGTCGCCATCCTCGCGCCCTCAGTCGTCGGCTGATGGTCGCAGTATCCACCTTCGGCGCTCTCACTCGCTCCACCAGAAAACGCACCATCAGCGGCAGCGACCAGGTGCCAGCACGGTATCCCACCTGGCTGGGTGGCGCCTCCAGCGCCTTCTCCAAGGCCTGCAGTTGCGCCTCCGACAGCTTCGGTTTGCTGCCCCCGCGGGCTTTGGGAACCAGCGCCGCAAAGCCGTCCTCTCGCCATCGCGCCAGATCAAGACTGATCGTTCCCAGGCAGCAGCCCGGCGTCCGGGCAATGGCCTCCATGCTCTGGCCAGCATCATACAGCGCCACTGCGTTCAGCCGCCGCCGCTCCGGTGCCGACTCCGTACGACGTAGCCGCTGCTTCAGTTCCCCACGCTGTCCGTCTGTCAATCCCACCCATTCTTTTCGGCGCATAGGCAGTCACCTCCGCATTCATACACTTCTGACTCCCATATGCCTCCGATTTGACAGCTTCTCTAATGTTCAGCGCAAGGACGTTTAGTGATTCGTCATCCTCCGCCGCTGGCACGACGTGGAGGCCCCACAAAAAAACGCTCGTATGGAGGGAGCAACCTGAAGGATAATGAGCAATCAGCGGAGAAATCCCGTGCAAAAGGGTTGTTGGCCGTTGATGACGACACGGTAATCGCGCAGCCCGAGTGAGGCTGCGGCTGACCTGATCCTGGCGAGGAGGGGGCTATGAACGTGCTCCTGAGCAGAGAGTTCGCGGAAACCGCCCTTTGTCTCGTGGGGATGTGGTTCGTGATCGTGGCGGTATTCTTCTATCTGGGGGTCCAGTTCGGCGGCCGACCACGATTCGTCATCCGCGTCCTCTACGTGATCTTCTGGATCGCTTTCTCTGCTTACCTAGTCTTTCGTAGCGCCTATGGGCCATTCTTCCTATCCGCCGGGCAGATCGGGCCCGCCCTGCCAGCGCTGGGTCTGTGGGATCTTGTGCAGATCATCGTGCTGTTCGCCACTTATCACCGCAAGCCGAGGAGCGCGTGACATGAGAAGGTCTCTCATCATCGGTATCGGCGGGACAGGCGTCTCGATTATCCAGCGAGTCCAGGAACTCATTGCATGGCGCCATAACATCAGGGCGGACGACGTGCCTTTCGTCCGCTACATCGGCCTAGACACGTCTCTCGACACCATGGGCGAGGAGGGCGGTGACTTCGCCCATATACGGGTCGGCCCTGAGGGCGTGAGAGACTCCGTCGAGCAGTATCAGGAGGGACAGTGGCGCTGGATTGACCCCACAATCGTGCATGCCGCGGGCGCTGTACAGGACGGCGCAGGCTCTGTTCGGATGATCGGCAAGTTCTCGTTCTTCTACCCGGACAACCTGAGCCGCTTCCTCGACATGTTGGACGTCCGCGTGCGCGCACTTGCCGCGCTGACCAGCAACGATGTTCCTGCCGCCTTCTCAGGCGACGGGTCTCTAGAAGGGAACGTGAAGATCTTCGTGGTCGCCAACACCGTGTCGGGAACTGGGAGCGGCGCCTTCGTAGACGTGGGCTATCTGACGCGTAGGCACGTCATATCGCCGGACTACCAAGATATCCCCTTCGAGATCACAGCCCTGGTCACGTTGCCCGACGACCTTGATGATAAGGTGCACGCGGCCAACGCGTACCACGCGCTGAAGGAACTCAACCACTGGATGGGTGAGCATCCCGGGTATGAAATCGATGATCCCCTCCATCCTGGCAGAGAGCCAATTCGGGTGCATAGGACTCAACGTCCCTTCGACTACGCATACCTAGTCTCGCGCCACAGAGGTTTGGCTCAAGATCCGGTTGACAATCACGAGTACCTGGACGACTTGATCGGCGAGTTCATCTACCAGGACATCTTCCTGCCAGTGGCCCAGAAGAGGGACGGCCGTCGCGACGACTACCACCGACGCTTCATCTATCCAGATAGCCTTGGCTACTATCCACGCTTCAGCAGCTTCGGCCTGGCGACGATTGAGTACCCCGTCGTCCAAGTCGCGCGCGGCTGCGCCTGCCGCTGGCTGATCGAGGCGCTCAACGAGTGGCTCGGCCTGGCCGGGGCGGACTCGACGCGGGGCGCCCGCCCTTGGGCCAGCGCGTCTTACCAACTGGCCGAACCGCCGGTGGATGAGACGCCGTACTTGGCATTGCTGGCTGAAACCAGCTTAGCTGAGGGAGGTTTGCGGCAGACGGGTAGCATGCTGCACGCTCTCTCCGCCCCCACTGAAATGGAGGGTGAGAGCGTTAACCTAGTTACTCGATACGAGACGTTGGTCCATCAGGCGATCCGGAGCTATCGTGGTGAGGTGGGCGACCTGGATGCCGTGGTCCGACAGATCGACAGGGGATTCACCCGACACGAATTCCAGCCGGGTCGGGAAGCCGGGCCATTCCCCCCTGGCATCGCGATGCACCTCAGTGAGCGCAACGAAGCGGAGCTGCGGAGCCGACTACCTCGGGCGCTGACAGATAAGAGCACAGATCTGTGCTTTGGCTCGGGGAGCCCAGCGCCGGGTCCATTCTACGCCAGTACCTATCTCGAGGAAGTGAGGAAGCGCCTCGAGGCCATCCAGTCGCGCCAGGACAGTCCCGGGGAAAGCGGGACCGCGACAGGCTACCGCGAGCAGATGGATGCAGCGCGGGCCGAGTTGGGTGAGATCGAAAGCGACTTCGTACTCGTGAGCCCGGCCGATCACTTCCGAGCGATAGCTCGCCGAGGCGTGCTCGAACAGTTCCGTCGTGCTACGATCGCCTATTTTGACGCGCGATTTGAGGAGCTCTTGGTGGCAGCTGCGCGCCGAATCGCGGAGGAACTTGTGCCGGTTGTTGCGACGCTCCGCAAGCGCGTCGACAACTTCGAGGAGTACATGCACAGGGGTGTTCGGGAACTTCTAGCGAGGCGCTATGATGATGCCATTCGTCCAAGGCGAGTGAACGGCTACGACCTCCTTCACGGAGAACCTGAGAAGGAGATCGAGCGCGCCTACCAGGAGGTGGACAGCGCGAGGGACCGCTCGGGACGCATTCTCCAGTTCGTGCGCAGCCTTCGGAACTCGCGGCTGGCGGAAGACCTTGCTGTAGAGCCGGGGACCAAAGGGATCTTCGACGACAGCATGTCGATGTTGCGGAACCCGAAGGCACGCCCCGATGAGCCCCCTTATCGGGTACGCAGACAGCATGAGGACGCCATTGTGACCCCCGTGCGAAAGAGGTTCCTCAGCTCTCTAGGCCAGGTCAATGTGCTCGAACGCTTCGCTCAGGAGGGTGGACGCACTGAGGACATCCGCGAAGTCCACACGCTGGCACGAGTGTTCATAGACGCGGCGCAGGCAGATGCGAACTTCGACTACAATGCCAAGTTAATGTTTAAGCGATGGTACGCCTATCCAGGTGGAGAGCAGTGGACAGATGGACCACCCAACGATCCTCAGACTCACGAGCAGGAATTCGCGAAGAGGCTCAGTGAGGCCGTCGGGAATGTGCGCTGGGCGGAGGAGAGTGTCGGGAGTGAGAGCAACCAGATGGTCGTCTTTCTCCAGGAGAGAGGGGCATTCCCGATGAGACTGGTGCGGCACGTCAACGACGCCATGTATAAGGCGGCGAGCGGGCCCGAGTTGCAGACGACAGCCCAGGATTGGGACTTCGCAAATCCCTTGGTCTCTCGAGCAGACGTGGACTTCATGCCGCTTGACGTCAGGGACCGCGAGAAGCTGCGCGAAGCCCGCAATGTCTTCCTGTTGGCAGTCGCGGCCCGGGTGTTAGTCCCGTACGAGACGGTGCGTGGATTCAGGCTTGCCGACGCGAACGTGGGTGAGAACGTGATAGTGCTCCCTGGGGCGCCCGGCGCCCTCGGCAGCAGCCTTGCACTGGGAAGCCTACCGCGGCGCGTGAACGCCGCGGCACTGAAGGTCTACTCGACTCCCGAATGGCGACGCGAGCTCTCAACGCGGCTCGAAGCCTACCGGAAGGCTACCCAACCCATCGAGATCGTCACCCAGATAAGTGACATGCTTCGGCAGCCCCATGCTTGGTATCTGGACGTGCCGTCTGACTCGGAAGACCCTCTCCGCCAGTACATGAACGCCTCGGTCTTGTGGGGGTATGTGGCTCAGGAAACGGAGCTGCGTAAGGCCTGGGAGGAATCCATCGCCGGCGCCAGCGACGAAAAGGGCGACTCCCTGGGGCCGAGTCTCAGGCAGGGCAGACCGGATGTCCTCTATGTAGACCAGCCAGGCCTGGTGGGCGAGCGATCGTACCCATCTCAGGGGTGGTACTGCACGATCTGCCATGCCTGGCTTGGCAACCCCAGGACTGAGGACGGGGAGCACGACGCGTATTCGGTCCCGATGTGTGATAATCCCAATCACTGAGAAGTGTGTGCGACCTCCCTTTGCGGTCGATCGCAAGCAAGGACCTCTGCCTTGGCGAATGCGCAGGGGGAGTTAGGTCGTGTACACCGAGTAACTGAAGTGTATCGCGGAGGCGGTGACGAATGAGCAGCTGCTGGGACTGTGGGCTGGCCGCGGATGGGCCCGATGACGGCCGTCGTTACTGCCGCCGATGCGGCGCTCGCCTTTGCCAGGACTGTCCGTATTGTGGCGCAGGAGTGGCGGTTTCCGAGTCCTGCTGTCCGACGTGCCGCAAGCCATTCCGACGCTGCCCAACCCACTGGATTCTCTACTCGGTCGACCAGGAGAGGTGTGCTGGCAACGGGCAGCATGAATGCCACACAGCGCTGGCCGACTGCGCCACAAGCCACCTATGCGAGGGCGTGAACGCGCAACGCACGAGGGCAGTGGAGTTTCGACAGGGGCGTCCGTCGAGAGCGGATGCCTCCAGGCAAGTCGTCTACGATGCCGGTGTCCGCATCTCCCGCGTAGTCAGCCGGCATAACTGCCTTCTCTTTGGGACTAGCACCGGAGAGGCCTGCGCTGTCTCCCTGCGGGACGGGACCCGCGTCTGGTCGGATGCCGCTAGCGGCGGCCATGATCTAAGCACACATGCCCCGGTGCCGTCCTCCCGCTACGTGTGTCATCGCGCGGGTAGCGTCATCTTCGTCCACGACATACTGAGCGGGCTGCGCGTCTCGCAGATTGAGGTCGAGGGGCTGTGGGAATACCACCTGGCTCCTCTGGGGGGCAACCTCGTTGTGGTTGGTCGCACGCTAGCTGGTGACGATGTCCTACGCTCCTATCCGCTCGCCAGCGGCGCGCGCGAAGCGCAGCATGCGTTGGTGGTTCAGACGCTCGACACAGGGGGCCGCCAGCCGCAAATCCCCTTGGTGACCGATGCCGAGGCAGTCTGGTTCGTTGATCGAGTAGGGCGACTACGCTCGTGGCGTCCGTCCGGTGAGCAGCCGGACGTCGCGTATGGCAATGCCGAGGGGCATGTCCTCCGTCAACTGATGCTAGTCCGCGCCCGCCTCGCAGCTACGCCGCTCGAGAGAGAGTTTTACATGGCCGCCCAGAGGAACGGGCAGTCCTGCGTCCTAGCCTGGTCGGCTGACAGGGCAAGCGCGCTGGAGTCTATTATCGAACCAGTGCCTGAGCTCATCCATAGCATCGCATTCTCCTACCCTCACCTGGTACTCGCCCTCGATTCGGGCTTCCGCGCCTATGATGTCGCAGAGGGCGATCAAGGACCCGTGTGGGAGCATCGGGTGGTCCGCAACTCGGCTATAACCGAGTTCATGCTTGTCAGAGACGGGAACCGTCTCTATATAGTCTACGCCCTGAGGCAAGGAAGCCCACGAGCCTACATTGTGTACTCAGTGGAAGCACTCAAGGCGGAATCAGCATCCTCCCAGATACAGGTGATGTCTCCCGACGAGCGTCCGTGCCTCCTCTACGCGAGCGACGGCACGATGGTGGGTTGCCTGGAGAGCGGTAGGATAGAGTGGCACCCCGTGCCGTGAGGAAGTGAGAACATGCAGCTCACCAGGTTGACCATCGCAATTGCGCTGACGGGGCTCATTGGGTTGTTCGCTGGTTCGGTGTCCGCTCAGAGTCAGCCGATGCCGATCGATGAGATGCCAGAGAAAGTCAGGGCTGACCTGTTGGCAGAGATTCCGGGCCTGGACGCGCGGAACGCGCACTTCTTCATCCTCATTGACGCCTCGCAGAGCACTGATCCGTTGCCTCCTCGGTTTCGGCAGCTCTACAACTTCCTTGTGACCTACTTCATGGACGACGGAGACGAACTCACACCGTTAGCTTTCAGTCGCCATCCGTGGTCCGCCGATACGGCTAGCCTGACGGGGGCGACCGTGCCGTGCGGCCGCGGTGAAGAGACTCATGTCGCGCTGGCGAGCTACCCTGTCCCGCCAGTCTCACCAGACGAGCAGGGCACCGATATGCGCAAGCCTGTCTACGCGGTGCTCGAACACTGCCGGCGGCAGGAGCTGCTCGGCAACAAGTTAATCGTCATCATCCGGTTGAGCGATCAGCCTGATACCAACCGGGGCGAATTCGCGGGAGGGCCGCCGCCATTCCCCCAGACCCCCGCTGAGCAGCAGAACTTCGAGGAGCTTCTGAGCCAGCTTGCCGCCCGCGCTGACGGTCGGCCCACAGAAGCAGTGCTGAACGCCGTGCCATACCAGATTCAGGGGGTGGGGAAGCCCCTCCATGTGGCCGTCTGGTATAGCGGCGACTACCGCAAGTTCCCGATCGTGCCCTACCCGCAACTAGACCGGGAGCGAGGCCCGTGGCGTTACAGCGAGGGCGTACTCCGTCGTGTACTCTGGCGCCATCCGAAGCTGCTCCTGCGATGGGGGAAGGCGGCCGAGGCCGACAGCTACGTGTTGTATGTCTCCAATGATCGCGGGGCCCTTGCCAGAAGCCTGGCTCAGCGACAGAGCATCCCTGGCGTGCGGCGCATCGTCATCAAGGCGGATTCCGCACGGGCTGTCGAGAGTATGCCTGGCGTGTTGGAGAAAGGCCTAGACCCTCTGGCGCTGGCTGGCGAACAGGTGCAGATCGACAAGCCCTTCTGGGTCGCGCTCCACATCATCCGTGGGGACTTGGAGGAAGGTGACGATCGGCCTCGTGAGGTGCCTCCGATCCGGCTGCCGTTTATGAGCTGGGTCTCGCATTGGGCCTGGCAGCTCTGGCCGATCTTCTTCCTTGTGGGCCTGATGGTGTACGTTTTCCTCCCGCAGATCTACCACACTGTGTCCCTAGGTAACACTCGCTGGCATGTCATCTGCGGCCGAGGCGGTCTCTCCATACGGTGCGTGCCCCCCGACGAAGCTGGCGAACATGACGACACGGCCATCAGACTGCTGGCACCGGGGAGGGCCGCGGCCCTCGAAGGCGAGACGCTGACCGTTCTGCGGGCCGTTCCTACATGGCTTCCGGCCAAATTCCGCTCGTCGCTCGTACTGGAGCCGACCTCTGTGGTTGATGCTACCATCGACGGAGCACCGGCCCGCGAGCTCAACCAGGGCCGTGTCAACCGTATTATGCTGACTGCCCGGGATGGAAGCGGGGTGACCTTCTCCCCCAACCTCGAGGTCGGACGCTTCTGGCAGCGCTACTGGAAGAAACTGGTTCCAGTACTGGCTTCGCTTGGTGTGGGCGTCATGCTGCTGGTGATCGCATTGATCGGTCGCTATCTCTAGACTTGCGCGCAGTGACCCCTGCGCCGGCGAGGGCGACCGGGGGATGGCACACTGGTACCTGAGCCACTTCTGGACTGGTAGTAGGGGGAGTCCCGCGGCATATGGCGGCAATTCAACGGAGAACCGAGGGACTTGGCATCATACTCTTGGCCTTCGGGGTGGGCGCGCTGCCCGCAGTCTGTGCTCTCTTCATTTCTCCGTTCGACTATCTACTGGGCGAACCTCCCTATTGGGCAGAGCGGTCGCTGGTGTTCGAGCGCCGTGTTTGGCATAACCTCGACGAAGGCACGGGTGCGTTCCCCAGCGAGAAGGGCGAGTGGCCGGCTGTCCAGTTCGGGCCGAACCCTCCAATTCGGCTGCCGGACTTCGGCATCGGCGTGCGGGGCGGCAACATCGTCGACCGCGCGCATCTGATGGAGCCCCCTGAACGGTCCAACAACGGTTGGCGACCCGGAGTAGGTTGGCTCTATGAGGAGATCGGGAAACCAAGAGATTCCGCCCCTCTACCGCACGAGGAGGAACGGCGGAGAGACCAGGTCATCCGCACCAACGATGCGCGCGCTCACGCGCTCTATGGCTATCTCCGTGCCTGGGATGGGGATTGGGGAGCAGCGCGGCGCTTCTGGCTGGAGGCGTCTCGCACCGAGGAGGGCGGGCAGAGCGGCAAGGAGAAGCCGCAGTTCGTTCGCTACCGCAAGCGCTTGGGGATGGCTGACAACGAGCCGCTTGAGCGATCGGGCAGGCGCCTAGCGGAGGCACTTGCCCTCCCGCTGTATGTGGCCTACTGCCACGTCCGCAACGAGGATGCCCCCGGCGAAGATAGGGCGAAGCTGGCTGAGGGGCGCCTGCGCATGGCTCTCGCGGGCTACAACCCACCCAAGCGTCCTTGGGCGCGAGAGGGCGACCCCACTCAGGGCTACGCCCGAGACGCAGAGCGTCACTGGCTTGGTGATCCCCCTCTGGATCCGGACAGGATCGCCCACGCGCTCAACATGGTCCGCTTCATGCGCGGCGATCTTTGGGCCGATCGCGTGCTGCTCTCGGGGTGTGAACCGCAGGCTGAGACGCTGTGGAACCACATGCACGACGGGCTTTCGCGGGACCGATGGACCCGACTTGACCAGAAGGAACTGGACCCCACGAGCGCCATTGGGCCAGAGGAGCTGCGCAGGTACCGGCACCTCATGGAGGAGTTCTTGGCGTTCGACTCGCCCTACGACCTCTGCCTCCAGGGCTCTGAATCTCCTGATGTCTCCGCGCCGACGTGTGTCGGCATGTGCTCAGTCGGAGAAGGCGGCCCGGATCTGCCGGCCCATAGTCTCGGGACCGGCCGGTGCAAAGGCGATGCCAAGCTGATCTCGGTGACGATTCTGCCTACGGAGATCGTGCGAGACCCGCTCCTTCCCGATTCCGCGTCGGCAAATGGCAGCGACAGAGGGGATGCGGGCGAGAGGCGCAAGGAGCAGTTGTCCCGACGGCAGGTTCTGATGGAGCGGCGACAGTTGCAGGCGGCGCCCGACCTCCTCCAGGGCTGGCGCATCGAGATCATCGAGCAGGGCGATGTCACTAATGTCAGCTCACTCCGCTCCCTCGCGGTCGGATGGCGGCTGACGCCATTCCCGTGGGAAGGTAGCGACCGCTGCCACGGCGCGATTCCCATCTACAGCGAGGTGACCACGATCGGGCCGGACCGCGATTCGGTGCACGTTGACTACGCTCACCCTGACGGCGCCCTCCCTGGGCATGAGGTCTACTGCCCGGTGTGTTTCGCGAATGGAGAGCTGAATGAGAGGCGCAGGAACGCCGGTAGGGAGGATCACAGCGACACCGCTGCCGGGGGGCCCCAGCCCCAGTTCCGCCTGCTCCAGTTCACGCCGACGAAGCCCCGCGAGTTCACCTATACGGCCAGGCACGTTGCAGAGATACCCGCGACTTGGCTGAGGCGCGGCACTCAGTGCAGTATCAGAGTGAGATCGGTGCCTAAGTGTCTTGCCAGGCGAGAGCAGGTGTCGTTCTTCTTCCCTGACGAATGGCGCTATGCTGGGAGTGGGGCGATCGAGTTGGCCGGACCCCTTCCGAACCAGACCCGGGAGGACAAGGATGGCTCCGTGCATGCGATAGCTGTGTTCCCTCCATTGGACAGCGGACTGATGCCTGTGGTGGGCCTGGAGGTCGAGGATGCCGCTGCGCGACATACCCTTGCCGTCGCACTCGCTTTGATGCCGATGGTGACGCTGCTCATCTTCTCGGTTCCACGGCGCAAAGGTGGAGGGCCGGCGCCGGTAATCGCTCTTGCTCAGGTTGGTCTAGTGGGAGTGCTGGCTGTGGCGTTCCTTTGGATCGCTTCCGGAGGGGGAGTGCCGTCGCTCCTCGACGGCCGGGTCAGGTATCCGCCCTCGCGCGCATGGCTGTATGCCTTTCTGTTTGGATCAGTCTTCTCGTTGGTTTCTGGCTTGGCGTGGTGGTGGCGGTCGCGGGTGCAGCGCGTCGCCTTTGTACAGGAGCGCGGCCCGGTCTCCTTCGAGCTGCTACATATGCTGGCGGCCTATAGCCTGCTACTGCTCGGGTTCGCGGTCATGGCCGCATATGTCATTGACAGCATGTATGAGGTCGGACGGCTGAGCGATAGAGCCATCTTGGGCCTTGCCGCAGTTGGACCGTGTGCTGTGCTGATCTATGTCGTCCGCTGCTCTGCTCGAGTGTTCGAGCCGCATCCCATAGCGTATCAGATGGTACTACTGTTCGCCATGGGCGTCATGGTTTGGATATTCCGCACCTTCGAGCCGCTTGGGAACATCAGCTGGCTCGACAGATTCGGTCCTCGCGGATTCAATGAGGCGCTCTATGCCTGGCTGGTAACTTGGGCCACGGCTGTGGCTGCTTTGGCGCTCTGCCGCATCCCCCAGCTTGCTCCCGCGCGAGGTCCAGCGGATAGCATCTTCACTCGGTGGACGTACTACCGCAGGCGGCACAGGCTATGGTGGGGTCGGGCTGTTGTTCTAGGGCTCCAGGTAGTCGGGTCCGCGCTTACGGCGTTGATGCTCGTACTTGAGGTGTACTACTTTCTCGTATCTCGATAACGGAGACTGACCCATCGGGTGACGCCGGTCGTGGTCGCGGATTAGGATAGGGCCGAAGGGCACGCGAGAGGGTACGGAGGACGGCTGATGGTGAACAGTTCGAGTGACGACAGCCCGGATGTCCAATGCCCTTGGTGTCAGGGACACCACCGCACGACCGATACGTTCTGCGCTGTCTTCGGCCTCCCGATGTCCGATGCGGGCCTTGCAGCCCCCGTGCCGAGGCAGGTCAAGATGGCCGCCCGGCGAGTCAAGGGAGTACCGCGGCGCGAGTCTGAGAAGTTCCTGACTCTCTGGGTGCGCCGGGTGGCCGCCGCGGTGGGTCCTGCCAAGCGCGTGAGGGTCATCGGCGTAGAGGAGGAAGAGTCAGCTATCGTAGAGCAGGTCGTCTCCCCGGGACCGCGCTTCGAGGTCGCTTTTCAGCTTGCCCTGCTTCCGGACGGCTTCGTGGGTTGTGCGCTGGTGTGGCGGGCCTCCGATGGACACGAGTTGGATACTGAGGAGTTGTCAGATCTCGCACTGTATCTCGAGCATCCCGCCATCAACTCGGGCGATTGGCAGTTCGTGCAGAGCAGCGTCCCTTGGACCGACTGGCAGTCAGGGTGTCGGCTGTCAGAGGTGAGTGATCTCCTGGTGGGAGGCACCGGCGTGGCAGCTCGAACATACTGGAACCGCGAGGGCGCCTCACCGCTGGATCGCGCGCACCACAGCATACTCGAAGACTTGATCGATGTGCTGCCGAGCATCCTGGCTGTGCCGCATATCGAGGTCGGCGCACCCGTCAGTGTTGGTCTAGCCGCCGGTGAGGAGTCTGAGGCTCTCCTCAGCGTGGCCAACAACGGCCCCGGACAGCTCCGCCTCCGCCTTCCGAAGCTGTCCTCGTCCTCGTGGATCAGGGACTGGCCAGAGGACATGCAACAGGTGGAGCCGGGGCAGACACTCACGGTTCCGGTCGCAATTGCCTCAGAGGGCCCGTTGGAGAAGGACACAACGCGGATTCGGCCGTTCAGCAACGCCGCGAATGCTGACGACCTCGTGTGGGAATTGCAGGTATCGGTCGGAGAGCCTGATGCTGTCTCTGAGCCACTGGCTGCACGGGAGGCCGGCGCGGGTCCTGTCACCGAGGTGAGTACGGCGGAGACAGAGCCTCCTGAGAGGGTGCCCCCTGCGCCGACGCAGAGCGTCTTAGGGGAGCCAGTTGTCCCTTCTACTGCCACCGAGACACAGCCGACGCGCGATTACACCAGGCCGGCGGTGGCCGTGGGGCGGCAGTGGAAGTGGTGGGTCATCCTTGTCACAGTCCTGTGGGGAATCGCTCTGCCGCTCGGGGCACTCTACTGGCTGTACGTGCCGCCGCGTGATGCGCGGAGTCGCAGGTCAGCCGAAGTCGGCCAGGGAGCACCCGGTGCCGTCGAGCCCGGGGGATATCAGGCGGGGCCCGCGGCGACCGAGGGTGCGGCGCCCCTGGGGCAGCCCCCGAGTCGGGCCCCTGTAATCGCTGGTGATGGAGGGCGGCCCGAGCGCGCTCCGGGACGCTCACGCCTTGACGATCAGCCATCAGTTGCTCGCACACGTGCGGATGTGTCGCCGCCGCGGCCCAGTCCGCCGCCGCGATCTCCGTCGACAGAGCCTGCCACGCCGACGCCATCCCGCAGGCCAGTGCGTGTATCGCAGGGCGTCGGGCTTGACTACGAATGGACGGCGGGATTCCACTACGAGGAGATTCCCTACGAAACGACCTGGCTGGCCGACGTCGGGCGCGGGCCGATAGAGAAGGTTGTGGTCGAGCAGGTAGGCCGGGCTGGGCTGGTCCGAGTGCACCACCGCGTTCAGGTGGACCGGAGCGGAGCAGAGGTGGGGGAACGCGAGCTCACCGACAGAGAGGTGGTCCGTATTCCCGTCAACCAAGAGGTCCGGAGAGTGTTCTACAGTCTAGTGGAGTTGTGCCCTGAGTCAGGCATGAAAGCTGGCGAAAACTGCCCCAGGCCGCGGCGCAAGATGGAGTACCCGCCAGGCGCGCCGATTCCTGCCGTCTGCTCTCTTCACAACGAGGTACTAGTCAAGGTATGTAGCGAGACAGGCCTGCTCGCTTCACACTTCTGCCCGTCTCCAGTGATGGCGGAGTTCCCTCCTGGGCAGGCTCCGACAAGGATGTGTGACCGTCACTGAGTGTGGAGATCCGAAGGGCTGGGAGCCTGACGCACAATGTAGGTGTTGTCCCCCCGATGAATACTATTGTCCTTGTCAGGGGTCCGTGAAGCCGGCCTGAGGGCTCTTCAGGGTTGTGTACGCGGTCCTGCTCCTGTATCATCTGAGGCTAGAGTGCGGCGCCTTCGGGCGACGCTTTCGTGTTGAGGAGTGGAACTGACATGGAGGTCTTTGCTGCATCCGTTGTTCTCATCATCCGAGCCCTGGTAGTGAGCGCCCGTTGGGCGTGGAGAAGTCGACCGTCCACCCTTGAGCACATGACGGACGCTGCAGAGGCAAGCCGTATCGCCGAGCTGGAGGCTCGAGTGGTCACGCTGGAGGATACGCTCGAGCTGCGAGAGGCCCACATCTCCGTGCTGGAATCTCGGCTGGGAGAGGGCCGTCCTCGGAAGCCGTATTCGCTCGTGGAGCGGCTCCGCATCATCTGGCTGATGGAACTTCCAGATCCCGCAGCGACGCCTCAAGGAGACGCTAGGGGTCTCCCGCTCCAGCGTGCGACGGTGGCTGAAGGGATTCGAGCAAGGCAAGCTGGGCAAGAGAAACGACCCGAAGGAGCCGGTAAACAAGACGCCGCGGGAGATCGCCGAGCTGATCTGGGAGATCTTCCGGCGGAATCCACTGTTGGGCCGTCACCGCATCGCCATGACCCTGTGGGGCCTGGGCGTGTTCATCGCTGCCTCCACTGTGCGCAACATCCTGTTCAGACCGAGACCGCCACGGTCGTCACGTGAGCCGGCGGCGCGCAAGGGAGAAGCGAAGCCTCGGCAGATCGTGGCCCGCTACCCGAATCACGTGTGGTCGGTGGACCGCACCAGAGTATGGCGATGGCGCATCTGGCCCACCTGGACGCTGGTGGCGGTGGATCAGTTCTCGAGGATGGTGACCGCCGTCTGCCCTCTGGAAGGTCCCAATGCCGGCTGGGTTGTGGAGGCTCTGGAGAGTGCTTTCCTGCGCTACGGATCGCCGAAACATATCATCACCGATCAGGAGGGCGTCTTCATCTCCGATGCCTTCGGTGAACTACTGAGGCAATGGAACGTCAAGCAGCGGTTCGGTGCTGTGGGCAAGCACGGCTCCATCGCCGTCACCGAACGTGCGATCCTGACACTGAAACACGAATGGCTGAAGCGCGTGCCCGTCATCAGAGGCATGGACCATCTGACCAGCCTGCTGGTCGATTTCGAGCTCTACTACAACGAGTATCGAGGGCACATGACTCTGAACGGTGCCACGCCAGCGACCGTCCACCGGGGAGAGCACTGGCTGAAGCCTGCACTATCCGCCAAGCGTGTCTCGGGCAGCGTTGAGTGCCGGCTCTTTCCAGACACGCGAACCACAGCATACCGGTTGGCGGCATGAGGTCAGGCCGGCTCCACGGGCCCCTGACAAGGACATCCATTACGTACTAAACATCTTTGCATTCAACCATAGAAATGCTCTGTGCGGCGGGCGTACCCACGCCCGCCGCGGCTGGCATAGGAATGCCAGCCGCAAGACCTCCGGATGGTCGTGATCTGGCCCCGAAAAAGTGGACACCTTGTTAGGCTGCTTGGGCCCACTCGGCGGCCTCGAATGCGGCCGGGGAAAGGTACCCCAGGGACGAGTGGAGCCGCTGCCGGTTGTAGAAGACTT